>Ga0315281_10000970_pt1 | contig 41473 bp, 44 predicted proteins | sample YL17G07_0_MG_FD_204540 | JGI IMG/M metagenome (GOLD analysis project Ga0315281, IMG submission 204540) | Sediment microbial communities from Yellowstone Lake, YNP, Wyoming, USA - YL17G07_0 | ecosystem: Environmental > Aquatic > Freshwater > Lake > Sediment | place: USA: Wyoming | collected...
CAATGCCGTAGAATTGCGAAAACATCCATAGAGATTCTTTAACTGTGAGGATTCCATAACCTGCACTTTCTCCGCCAGAAACAAGGTTAATTATGTGTCTAATTTTATCTGACTCTTTAACAACATCATATCCCCCCACTTTTATTATTCCTTCTGTGGGGTACAGGAGAGTGGACAATATTTTTATGATGGTTGTCTTTCCTGCACCGTTTGGCCCGAGCAGCCCGAATATTTCGCCAGAGTAAACATCAAAGCTTATATCATCAACGGCGATGAATGGCTCTGCCTTTCCTTTTTTATAAATCCTTCTTAGATTTTTAACCTCAATAGCTTTATCCATATAAGATACCTCCACATATTTAAAAGGGGTTTATTGAACTTTATAGGAATTATCTTTTAAAGACACCCCCCTTTATACGCTGTCAACCTATAAATTCTATATAAAAACATGACGTATTCAAGATTGCATTATAATAAAACATTAAGATTTTTAAAAGTAAGAAAAAATTATTCAATTAAGATTACTATAACATCATTCACATTTGTATTTGTTGGAGGTACTTTAATTAAATCCCCGAGCTCGTCGAAGAAGTGATAGGAATCATTGTTTAAAAGAAATAATATTGGGTCAATTCCCAAAGACCAGGCTCTTGCAAACGTTGCTCCTGTTGCAAATGCGCCAGCAGCATCAGTGGGTCCATCCCTTCCGTCTGTTGCATATGTTGCCATAAGAACACCTGACATACCCTGCACATCAATAGTAAATGACAGAGCGAGCTCTTGATTTCGTCCGCCAAGGCCATTTCCTGTAACCTTAACAGTTGTCTCTCCACCAGCAATAATTGCCCAGGTATATCAACTGGATTGCTTGAGTTTTTTATTTCCTTTACAATAGAAGAAAGTGCATGTGTTACCTCTTTTGCCTCGCCTTCAAGGTAAGTTGTGAGCAGCATCGTATTGAAACTCATTGTTTTTGCAGCGAATTCTCCGTTTTCGTCCGGCACTGGATGTCCTGAATTGAAGACAGTAATCTTAGTGTGAGAAAAATTATACCCATATGGAATTACCATATATCCTTTTTCTCTTTCACTTTCACAGAGCTCGAGGAGTCCTTCTGTCATTGAAGTTGCAGCCTTCCCAACAGATAGAAGATAGATTTTTCCTTGTACTTTAAAAAACTTTATCTTTGATGTATATTTCTTGTTTATCTCTGTCAAATTTTATTGATTTTTTAATAGATTCTTTGGGATTTGCTGCCCTTTTTACTTCTTCGATAATTTCAAACGCATACTCCCTGAGGCCCATATCTCCTCCCTAGGTCAACAACTTTAATCCTTTATTTTAAAATACTACTCTCTCATTTCTCTTTATTCTTTCAAGTGCAGATTCTAATATGTCATTTATTAAATCCTCATAAGTTTTACCGGTAAGCCTATACACCCGCGGGAAGTCAGAATGGTCTCTTTCGAGTCCTACTACAGCGTTAACTTCAAGTATGAATGGAGTACCATTTTTATCAATTCTTAAATCAAAGCGTGCAACATCCCTCAAGTTAAGGACTCTAAATGCCTTAATGACATTTTCCTCGATTTTTTTGATAACTTCTTCAGATACTCTTGCAGGTAAAAAATATTGTGCTTTTTCTGAATAGTCGGCTTTAAATTTGTAGGTTTGGATTCCTTTTGAAGCTTTTGATTCTCTTTTATTCAGAGGCGAAAAATCAATTTCAAGTAGGGGCAGCATTTTTGGAGGAAAGTTACCGATTACTCCCACTGTAATTTCGGTACCCTCAATAAATTCTTCAATCATAACAGGTCTTTTTAATCTTTGAAATATCCTTAAGGCTGATATGCTGACATCTTCCATTGAGTAACAAATCGATTTTGAAGAAATTCCAATACTCGAACCTTCGAAAACGGGTTTTACAATTACGGGGAAAGAATCGATGTTTCTTATTTCTTCATTTGGTGTTGTAATAAATTGATATAATTTTGGAGCACTAACATTAGCACTTTGCATAATCATTTTTGTTGCAACTTTATTTACAGATAATGATACTGCAAGTGCAGAAGATCCGGTGTAGGGTATCTTCAATTCGTCGAGCATTGAAGGGACATACGCCTCTCCATATGTGCCATTTTTCCCTTCTGCGATATTAAAAACTATCTGAGGTCTGTCTAAAGATAGGAGATAGAATAATGTCTCAGAGCCAGCTTCGTAAAGCTTAACCCTGTGCCCTTTTCTTTCAAGAGCCCTTTTAATATTCTCAATAGTTTCAGGGCTGTCAAACACGGAGTTTCTTTCGCTAAAACTTTTTCTTAGATTAAAAGTTAAACCGATTCTCATGATATTCTCTTATTCTATTTTAAGGAAAGTAAAAGGTAGGTCAATAGATTTTTTGAGTTTTTTAAAAGAATTTTTAATTTACTAAATAATCTTACAATTTGTAAGTTGAAAAAGTTTAAAGGAGAATATTTGAAAATAATACCTAAGACTCCAACAAGAAAAGAAGAAATTGGTAATTTTATAACGCACACAGTAGGCACGGGACTTGCCATCACAGGCCTTGTAATTCTTATTATAAGAGCAGTTAGGTTGGGAGGGGCATTAAGAATTGCAAGTTTTACAATCTTTGGTGTAACACTGGTACTTCTTTATGTAGCTTCGTCCCTTTATCATGGCCTACCAATAATTGTAAAATCTGCAAGACTTCAGAAAGTCTTGAGAATCTTTGACCACTCGGCAATTTTTCTGCTCATTGCAGGCTCCTACACCCCATTTATGCTTGTTAAATTGAGGGGAAGTATGGGGTTATCTCTGTTCTATATAGTATGGGCAATTGCCTTAGTTGGTATTGTTTTAAAAGTTATATTTATAAATAAATATCCTGTCCTCTTCACTGCAATTTACATTGCAATGGGTTGGCTGATTGTTATTGCAATAAAACCTCTGATAGTTGCATTGCCAAAAGGTAGTATTGTTTTGCTTTTCCTCGGGGGGCTTACGTATACTCTTGGAGTAATCTTCTACGCCTGGCAGAAATTGCAGTACAATCATTTTATATGGCATTTTTTCGTACTATTTGGAAGTATCTTCCACTATTTTGCCATTTTATTCTACATTTAAACCTAATTTTTATTACAAAGTGCCAGGCACTTTGTAATATTTTTTTGCCTTAACCCTCTTTTTATTTAAATTACTTTATTTCTTAATTCGCCAATTTTTTCTATTTTGCAAACTATTTCGTCTCCTCTTTCGATTGGGGCAATTCCTGAAACTGTGCCAGTTGAAATAACGTCTCCAGGGTACAAAGTGATGTATTTTGTGATGAAGCTTACAAGTTCATTGATTTTGAAAATCATATCTTTTGTGTTGCCTTTTTGTCTCACCTTGCCATTTACTGAAAGTTCTATTTCAAGGTTGTGTGGGTTTGGAATTTCATCTTTTGTTACAATCCAGGGTCCAAGTGGCATTGCTGCATCAAAGTTCTTTGACCTGTACCACGGCCAACCCTTCTTCATATCAGCATATTCCAATTCTCTTTCAGTTACATCATTTGCTATTGTGTATCCAAAAACATGATCCATTGCCTCTTCTGCATCAACATCCTTGCCCTGCTTTCCTATAATAACCGCAAGCTCAACTTCAGGATCGACTCTTGTTGCAAAATCAGGGTAAATAATTTCTTCATCATGAGAAATTACACAGTCAGCAAATTTTCCAAAAATAATTGGCTCTTCAGGGGGTTTGCTTCCTGTCTCTTTTGCATGCTCAGCATAATTTTTGCCAAGGCATACAATCTTACTCTCCCTTATAATTGGTGCAGTTAACAAAGGATTTTTAACTTCAAAAAATTTAAGGAATTCGCTTTTGAACAGCTTTTCGCCTTTTTCAATGAGTTTCTCCACATATTCCCACTGCTCTATTATATCTACGACGTTAAAGAATGCAGGGAATTCTTTAACGAGCTTATGTCCAATGATTTCGGAAACAAGATCAATGTCTATGAGTTTGCCCTTGTAGAACACGCCAACTTTTTCAATTCCTTTACTTTCAAAACTTGCTACTCTCATTTTCTCCTCCTTAATGTAAGTATAAATATAATTGAAATTGTTAAAACTATCGAAGGTCCTGTGGGTATGTTCAAAAAATACGATGCAATTATTCCAACAAGTTCTCCTAAAACGCCAATAAGGATAGAATATATAAACATTTCTCTTAAATTTTTTGCAATGTTTATTGCAGCAGCTCCAGGGATTATTACAAGCGCAGATACAAGTATAATGCCAACTATTTTAATGCTTATAACAACTATTAAAGATAGCAAAAGTACGAACAGGTAATTAAGATACTTCACTCTTATTCCACTTACTTTTGCCCAGTCCTCATCAAAAGATATGATTGTTGTTTCATTGAAGATGAAATACATAAGTACTATGGAAAATACTGCAAGACCAAGAATAATGTACAGATCTTTTGAAGAAACTGCGAGAATATCCCCGAATAAGTAGCTCAACAAATCGGGCTTGTATCCCTTTACAAATCCCAGAAGAACTACTCCAATAGCCATTGATGAAGGAAGCAATATCCCTATGATAGTATCAACAGATAATCTCGATTTTTCGATAAGAGGAGGTATCAGCATCCCAACAACTACCGAAAAACCTAAAGCAGAAGCAAGCGGGTTGACATTTACAAGAAATCCGATAGCAACTCCGGTTAGTGCAATATGTGCTATTGCATGCGAGAAAAATGCCATTTTCCTGAGGATTACAAACACTCCAATAAAAGCGCAAAGGAAACCTGATATTACCCCGACAACAATTGCTCTCAAAAAAAATCCGTAGATCATTTCAAATCCCCTCTGTCCTTATAGAACTCGCAAGGTTCTCCTTCTTTGCAGAATTTGTGTTTGTATACATTGGCTTCCCTTCCATAGAGTTCTTCAAATTTTTCTTCCGAGAGCACTTCGTCAGGTTTACCTTCGCATATCAATGTTCTGTTGACGCATATCACTTTGCTTGCAATTTTTTCTACCACAGTAACATCGTGAGAAACAAGAAGTGTAGTTATTCCGTATTGCTTATTCATGCATGTGATGAATTCGTAAAATGTCTGCTCTCCTGTAATATCGATACCTGCAATGGGTTCGTCGAGCAATAGTATCTCGGGCGACAAAATTAACGCCCTTGCAATGAGGAACCTTTGCTGTTGCCCGCCAGAGAGTTCTCCAATTGCTTTATTGGCAAGGTGGGAAATATGGAGTAAATTAAGGTATTGTTCGATTTTCATTTTCTGCTCTTTGCTCTTCGGGTAAGTTTTTTTAATAGAAAGTTCGAGAAGTTCTTTCACCGTAACAGGGAAATTCTTAATAATATCAACTTTTTGCGGCACATAGCCAATCCTAGCTCTTTCTTCCCTACTTATCTCGCTTATTTTTTTTCCTAAAACTCTAACCTCGCCTTCGTGTGGCAAAAGATCAAGAATCGCCTTAAGCAAAGTTGTTTTTCCTGCACCATTTGGTCCAATAATAATTGCAATATCACCCCTTTTTAACTCGAACGAGATGTTGCTGATTGCCTCAAAATCCTGGTATCTAACAGAAAGGTTTTTTACTGATAGAATAGTATCATTGTTCATTTTAGCGCTTCAATAATTGTGTTTATGTTGTATTGCATTGTTTCCAGGTAGCTATCCCGCCCGTTACTTCCCCCAATAGGATCAAGTACATATACTTTTACATGAGTATCCTCAACGATTGCATTCATTATTTCAGTTGATTGCTGTGGCTCTTTAAATACTGCTTTTATATGATTTTTAGTAATTATATCTTCTATTTCTTTGATTTTTTGTGGAGTTGGTGATGTTCCTTGAGTTCCTTCCAATGTTCCAGCAATTTCAAGCCCGAAGTACTCTGCAAGATAAGGAAATGCATCGTGGAAAGATATGATTTTTTTCGTTTGCAGTCCTTTAACTTCACTCCGTAATCTGAAAGCTTCAGATTTTATTACATCTGTGTAAGTTTTAAAATTTTCTTCATAATATGAGCTGTTTTGAGGATCAACCTCTATAAGTGATTTTTTAATTGCCGTGCATTGCATTATATAATAATCAGGATTTAACCATATATGAGGGTTATCATTCTTTACATTAGCATTTATTGTCTCGCCTGTGTTAATTACTCGTGCATCTTTTAAGCTTTGAAGGAGGTCCTCCATCCAGTTTTCGAGGCCAATATCGTTTTCAAAAATCAGTTTTACACCCTGTAATTTCTCGACGTCTTGAGGGTTAAGCGAAAAATTGTGAGGGTCAGATGTTGACGGGACTATCAGTGATGCATCAACTTTATCCTTACCTATTCCTTTGAGGGCATCATAAATAGGGAAAATTGTTGCGGCTACTTTGATTTTCTGGTTATCTATACTTTTAGCGCTACAGCCGGTGGTCAGTATGGCGATCAAAACTGTAAAAATAACTATTTTTTTCATAACCATATTATATACATTAAAAATACTTTTTGGTTTGTTTTTGAAAAAAATTGTTTATGGTTAAAATATAAGAAATTTTGGAGGTGATTTATGAATACGGTTGGTATATTCTTACCCCCGCCATCTAACGCTGTTGAGATATTTGAGAAAGCAAAAGAAGCAGAAGGCTTTAAGGAAGAGATTTCTATACTTATTTCAAGAAATGAAAAAGAAAGAAAAGAAATACTTAAAGAGTCTATCGCTATTATTGCATCCTCTATATCTTCCGAAGATCTTGAACTTGCAAAAAATCTTAAACTAATCCAGGTCCCTTTTGCGGGAGTTGATACATTTGATGTTAAGGAACTAACCAGGAAGGGTGTTGCCCTTGCAAATGTCCATTCGAATGCAGTTACTGTTGCAGAATACGCTTTCGGCTTGCTTCTTTCGCTTGCTAAAGATTTTGTGCGAAGTGATAGAGATTTGAGAAAAGGTTATTGGCATGGTTGGATGGGAAAAGAGTTTAATATAGAAGTTCAAGGGAAAACCGTTTGTATCATAGGACTCGGGAGCATTGGAAAGAAAATTGCAGAGTTTGCAAAAGCATTTGGTATGCATGTTATTGGTGTTAAAAGGAATCCGCAAAGTTATCCAAATGTGGACGAGGTTTACGGTACAGAGGACTTGCTCAAAGCAGTGGAAAAATCTCATTTTATCGTTTCTGTTCTTCCACTAACTGATGAAACAAAAGGGCTTATCGATAGAAATGTGTTTAACGCATTGAAAGATAAATATTTTATAAATGTTGGAAGAGGCGCTGTTGTAAATGAAGAAGACCTTTTTGTGGCCTTAAAAACCCATGTTCTTAAAGGTGCGGCGATTGATACCTGGTGGAATTATCCAGAAAAACCCATGCAATTTGCATATCCTTCTAAATATCCGTTTTTTGCAATTGACAATATAGTGATGACTGCACATGCAGGTGGATTCTCGGCAGAAAGCGTAAAAAGAAGCTGGGAAGACTCAGCAAGAAATATTGTGAGGCTGTTAATGGGAAAACCGCTGGAAAACATTATTAAAGAGGCTGGCTATTGATATGGATATTTTTAAAAGGAAAAACAGGATCTATGTTCCTGTTATAACAGAAGAAATTGCAAAGGAAACTCTTATAAGATGCAGCTCGTGCGGGAGATTAATCAGTTACAAAGATTTAAAGAATAATTTGAATGTTTGCCTTTACTGTGGACATCATTTCAGAATGTCTATACAGGAAAGGATAAACCTGCTCACAGATACCGACACTTTTAAAGCTATTAATAGTGATATAGAGTCCTTAGATGTGCTTAATTTTTATGATGGAGCCTATTATAAGAATCAACTTGCAAAAGTTAGACAGGAAACTGGTTTAAATAGTGCATTAATAACAGGAAAAGCTAAAATTGATGGCGTCGATGTTGCAATAGGGGCGTTTTCTTTTGAATTCATTGGTGGAAGTCTGGGTTTCACCGAAGGAGAAAAGATTGTGAAACTATTCACTTATGCAAAGAAAAATCAACTTCCAGTGGTTGTAAAATTTTCGTCTGGTGGAGAGAGGATTCAGGAAGGAGTTTTTTCAATGCTCCAGATAGTTCGCATCATTCATGCTGTTGACGACTTTAAAGAATACGGTGGCCTTTTCATTTCGATTCTTACAAACCCGGTTTATGGAGGTGCTTCAGCTATAGGAATGCTTGGCCAGTTTGTCTTTGCCGAGAAAGATACAATGATAGGGCTCACGAGCCCCAGGATTACACAGCTTGCCTTTGGGATGAATTTTTCCAGAGAGCTTCAGTCTGCAGAAAAACTTCTTGAAAACGGTTTCCTTGACGGAGTATTCGAAAGGAAAGATTTGAAATCAACAATTTCAAAGGTTTTGAAAATTTACACAAACAGAAGCCTAATATGATGACCTTACTTTCCTTTGAAAGAGAACTTGCTCCTCTTTATAAAGAGCTTGAAGAAAAAACCGGGCTTGAAAAAAAAGAATTAAAAAATTTAATAGAAGAAAGGCTTAAGGTAATTTATAAAAGTTTAACTCCTTATAATATTGTAGAAGTAGCCCGCCACCCTGACAGACCTCAAACCCTTGATTATATAAAGGAACTTTTGACCAATTTCGTAGAAATAAAAGGAGACAGAATTTCGGGAGAAGACAGGTCAATCATTGCAGGCATCGGCAAATTTAATGGGTTATCTCTCACTGTTATCGGAAGCAACAAAGGACACACTATAATTGAGCGATTAAAGAGTAATTCAGGAATGATTGGCCCTTCGGGGTTCAGGAAAATTGCAAGGGCTGTTGATATTGCTTCAAATACATTTAAAACACCTATTTTAACGTTTATTGATACGCCAGGGGCACGTGTTTCTCCTGAAACGGAGAAAGAGGGTTCAGTTGCTGCCCTATCAGAACCCATAAAAGCTTTTTTAAGAGCTAAAGTACCAGTTTTGAGTGTAGTGATAGGAGAAGGGGGAAGCCTTGGTGCACTGAGTTTACTCGTATCAGATAGAATCCTTATGCTCAGTTATTCTTATCTTTCTGTTATTTCCCCGGAAGTTGGAGCTTCTGTGCTTTTCAAGGATAGGTCGATGAAAAAGGACATTGCTAAAGCTTTAAAAATTACTTCTGAAGAGCTGCTTAGTTTTAATGTGATAAATGGCATTATAGAAGAACCATTTACAGGAGCTCACAGAAATCCTGAGCTTACTATTCAAACGGTTAAGGAAGCCCTGCAAAAAGAGTTTGAGCTGCTTTTAAAGGAACCTTCTGGAAATTTGCTTAAAAGAAGAGTAGAGAAGTTCGAAAAATTTAAAATTTAAAAATAAAAAATTTAAAATGCACCCGTTTTTATTATTTTTATTAAATTTTTGTAAAGTGAATTGATTAGTTTTTCCTATTGACTGCGAATACTAAAAGTATAAAGTATAAGATAATTAGGGTTCAAGGAGACAAAAAAATGAAAACAGATTTAAGAGGTAGAGATTTTATTAGCGTGCTCGACTTTAACCGAGAGGAATTGGAAACAATTCTTGAGGTTGCTAAATGGCTTAAAATGAGAAATGCTGTGGGTGAGTCACAGACAGAAATCCTTAAAGGAAAGGTTTTGGGATTACTTTTTGCATCGCCTTCAACGAGAACCCGACTTTCTTTTCAAACAGGGATAGTTCAGCTTGGGGGGTCTGCTCAGGTTTATAATCCTGAGGAATTACAACTTTCCCACAAGGAGTCATGGAAGGATACTGCCGAAATGATTTCGAGATTTTTGGACGGTTTTGCAATTCGTCTCTATAATCTTAAAACCCAGATGGGTGCAGAAACATATGAATATGGAGATGCTAGAAAGGTTTTAAGAGGAATAGCTGAATATGCGAATATACCTGTAATTAATATGCTTGATGATAAGGAGCACCCCTGTCAGATCATGGGTGATGTTCTTACGATGATGGAAAAATTCGGTGGGTTAGAAGGAGCTCGAAAGAAAAAGATCGTTATGTCATGGGCATATGATGAAAGGGCAAAATCTGCAGGGGTACCTCAGACAATGATTGCTGCGGGTTCTATACTTGGGTTAAATATTACTCTTGCGTATCCTGACGAGCCAGGGCTTTATGATGTTGATAGTAAATATGTTGAATTTGCAAAAAAAGCAGTAGCAGAAAGTGGCGGTTCGTTAACAATTGAAAATGACATTTGGAAAGCATCAAAAGACGCGGATGTTATTTACGCTAAATCCTGGGCTAGAAATCCCGATAGACATGCTGAAGTGGGTAAAAAATACAAGGATGATTGGCGTATTTCACATGAGCATTTCAAGATTGCCAATAAAGGTTCAGTTTACATGCATTGTTTACCTGCTCGTAGAAATTTTGAAGTTACTGATCTCCTTATTGATGACCCAAAAATTTCTATTGTTAATGATGAGGCAGAGAACAGGCTTCATGTTCAAAAAGCAATTATGTCCTTGATAATGAGATAATTTTAAAGACAATTTAATAAAATTTTGATGAAAAAATATTAAAAACAAAGGAGTTTAAAATGGCTAAGAAACAAATTAGGATTTTTGCATTTGGTGGCAATGAAGTTGCCCCTGTCGGTTTAGTTGATGAAAATGGAAAAGCTATTATTCCCGATATTGCTATGCAATGGAAAAGAACAAAAGAAACCTGCGAGCATATATCAAACATTGTAAATTCTTTTCCTGAGGATGATTACATTCTTACGCACGGTAATGGCCCTCAGGTAGGCAATGTTCTTCTTCGATCAGAGTATTCAAGGCCTATACTTCCTCCTCTTCCCCTTGATGTGTGCGGTTCAGATACTCAGGGGTCTATGGGGTATATGTTAGCACAGGTTCTTGCAAACCAGCTAAAGACAAAAGGCATCGAAAAACAGGTTATGTGCATTGTAACACAGGTTGTCGTGGGTAAAAATGACCCAGGCTTCCAGAACCCTACAAAATTTATTGGCCCATCTTATACAAAAGAAGAAGCAATGAAAAGAGCACAGATGGACGGGTGGGTCGTTAAACTATACAAGAAAGACGAAATAGGCAACGAAATTTGGAGAAAGGTTGTCCCATCACCTGTGCCCCTTGATATAGTTGAGATTGATCTCGTTGAGGCAGCACTTGAAAAAGGTATGGTACCGATAACAGTTGGTGGCGGTGGTATCCCTGTTGTTTTAGAAGAGCCTGACGAAAATGGCGTTTATCATAGTAACTATGGCTTTACTTTTAAAGATGGTAAAGATTTGAAGATTTACAGAGGGATTGAGGCAGTGATAGACAAGGATCTTGCTTCTGCTTTACTTGGTACGATGCTTGTAAAGAGAGCAAAGGAAAAAGGAGAAGGTGTTGATGTCACACTAACCATATTTACAGGAGAAGATGGAGCCAAGCTTCACTATCAGAAGCCTGATCAGGTTAACCTGAGACATTTGACTCTTGAGGAAGCAAAGAAATATTATTCTGAAGGGCATTTCCCGGCTGGCAGTATGGGACCTAAGATTCTTGCAATTATAAAATTCCTTGAAGGTGGCGGCAAGAAGGCTTATATTTCCTTGACTTCGAAATATCTTGAAACGCTTGAAGGAAAAGCTGGGACGACAATCGTTAGGGAATAATATAGTCCAGGGAGGTGGCAATGGACCTTTATGGTAAAGATTTAATTACTACGCAGGACTGGGAAAAGGAATGGCTTGATAAAGTTCTTGCCCTTGCAAAAGACATGAAAAGGCATAGGTATGAAAAGCCATACACTGAAATCCTTAAGTACAAGACTTTCTTTATGTTCTTTTATAACCCTTCGGTAAGGACGAGGCAGTCTTTTGAAGCGGCGGCTACAGAACTTGGAGGGCATGCTCAATTTCTCGAGCCAAAAGCGATGAGATTGAAGTCAAAAGAAAAAGCAGGTGAAACGATAGAGGATGCAGCAAATATAATGTCGAGATACGGTGTTGGTCTAGGTATAAGAATTCTTGAAGATGCTATTGAGCAGTATGGCGATGGCGAAGTATTGCTTAGAGAGTATGCAAAATATTCATCAATTCCGATTGTTTCAATGGCACACGACAAGTATCACCCCTGCCAGGGGCTTGCAGACCTCATGGGGTTACAGGAACATATGGGAGATGTGAAGGGCGCAAAAGTAACTATGATGTGGGGTTATTCCTCAATGGTGCGTTCGTGGAGCTCCGTTCAGGAGGATATCCTCCTTCTCCCAAGATACGGAATGAACTTTATTCTTGCATATCCTGAAGGTTTTGACCTTGACCCTGAAGTTATTGAGACAGCAAAGAAAAATGCTGAGAAAGCCGGAGCAAAGTTTGAAATAACCCATGACAGGTTTGAAGCAGTTAAAGATGCTGATGTTGTCTATGCAAGGCACTGGATGAGTCCAAAGAGATATGCCATTGGCAAAGAAGAAGACCAAAAACTTGCCCTTCAATACAAAAATTGGAGGTTAACTTCAGAGCTTAATAATTTAACGAACAAGGCTTATTTTATTCACCCTATGCCAGTTGATAGAGGGAACGAAGTGGACGATGAAGTAGCGAGTGGCCCTCGTTCAATCATTTACGATATTGCAGAAAACAGGCTCCATGCCCAAAAGGCGATAATGGCCCTCACAATGGCATCTGGATGGTAAATTAATTCTATAAAATAGGTAAAAGAAAATATGCAAAAGCTTTACAATAGCTAAAGGGTGGTTTATGAACAGTAAAGAAATAAGAGGCAGTTTCGTCAATTTTTTCGAAAGCAAAGGTCATTTGCACTTGCCTGGCTCTTCTTTGATCCCGAAGGACCCGACTTTGTTATTTACGGCAGCGGGCATGGTGCCTCTGAAGTCTTATTTCCTCGGCGAAGAAGTTCCACCGAGAACGAGGATTACTACTGTGCAGAAGTGTCTTAGAACCAATGATATCGAAAACGTTGGCTACACGGCAAGGCATCACACGTTTTTTGAAATGCTGGGTAATTTTTCTATAGGTGATTACTTTAAAGAAGACGCAATTTCATGGGCAGTGGAATACGTGACAAAATCCCTTGGCCTTCCTTTTGAAAATCTCTGGGTCACTATTTATAAAGAGGACCGTAAGACACAGGAAATCTGGAAAAAGCTTGGCGTCCCCGACTATAAAATCATCCCTCTTGGCGAAGAGGACAATTTCTGGACGATGGGTCCCGTTGGTCCGTGTGGTCCTTGCTCTGAAATATATTTCGACAGGGGCGTAAGAAAACCTGGCGAGGAAAACGAATTGCCTGGAAGCAGCGGCGAAAGGTACCTCGAGTTCTGGAATCTTGTATTTACCCAGTTCGACAGGCAGCCAAACGGTGTCCTCAAACCTCTTGCAAGAAAAAATATTGATACGGGTATGGGCCTTGAAAGAATCACAAGTATTCTTGAAAACACCCCTACCGACTTTGAAACAGATCTTTTCTTCCCTCTGATAAACAAAATTGAAGATATGAGCAAAAAACATTACGGAGAAGACTCTTTAAAAGACCGTGCCTTCAGGGCAATTGCAGACCATATCAGGGCTATGAGTTTTCTTATATCAGACGGGCTTTTGCCTGGCAATGAAAAACAGGCTTATGTATTGCGAAGATTCATCAGAAGAGGCGCACTTTTTGGCAGAACCCTTGGTTTTAAAGAACCATTCCTATATGAGATCACACCATCTCTTGTTGACCTTATGGGCGACATTTACCCCGAATTAACTACAAATGCAGGAAAAATTGCAGCTACCATTAAAGCCGAGGAGCAGCGTTTTAGCTCTGTTCTTACGAGCGGCTTTTCCTTTTTCGAGGATAAAATCAATGAACTCAAAATTAATGAGCCCAGAACGTCCAAACCCTTCGAAAAGTCTATTAAGGAATTCCCTTCGGACGCCGTTTTCTACCTTTATGATACCCTTGGCTTCCCCGTGGAACTTTCAGAAGTGCTTATAAAAGAGTATGATTTGCATTTCAACAGAGCCCAGTTCGATGCGTTGATGGAGGAGCAGAGAGAGAAGGCGCGCCTTGCATTTACAGGTGCTGACTTGTACACCGAGAGGGTGAACCTTCTTGTTGTTAAGAAGGAGACAGGAGAAACTGAATTTGTCGGTTATTCGAGCTTGACAGCCGAGTCGGTCGTAAAAGCTATTTTGAAAGGTGAAACAACTTTAGGCGATGCTCAAAAAGGTGATAAAGTTTCAATAGTACTTGATGTAACGCCATTTTATACAGAGAAAGGCGGCCAGGTAGGAGACACAGGGGTTATTGAAAATGATGATTTTGTTTTTATAGTTGAAGATACAAAATCTCCCGTTGAGGGGCTGATTATCCATTATGGATATGTTGACAAAGGTACTGTAACCGTTGGTGACAGAGTTATTGCCAGGGTAAACAGCAAAAGAAGACATGCAATAATGAGAGCCCATACTTCTACACACATCCTGCAAGCTGGCTTGAGGCAAGTTTTCGGAGTAAGAATTTCTCAGCAGGGTTCGCAGGTTTCTCCAGATGAGTTCAGGTTTGATTTTAATTTTTCTGAAACTTTCCCCAGGAACAAAATTCCAGGTATAGAGTCTTTTATAAACGATATCGTTTTTCAGAGCATTCCTGTCGTTACTGGGGTTATGAAGCTTGATGAAGCAAAAGCAAGCGGCGCCCTTGCCTTTTTTGAAGAAAAATATGGAGATATTGTTCGAGTCGTCCAGATTAATGATGTGAGTAAGGAACTTTGTGGCGGCACCCACGTGTCAAACACAAATGAAATAGGTATTATTGTGCTCAGAGGAGTAAGAGCAGTTGCTTCAGGCGTAAAAAGGATTGAGGGTTTCTCAGGTCAAAAAGCTTTCCACTTCCTTCAGGAGAGGAGACAGTTGTTAAAAAATGCTTCCGAAGTTCTCGGGACTCAGGAAGACAGCATAATAGATAAGGCAAAAGAAACAGTTCAAAGTTTAAAAGAATCTAAAAGTGCTCTTGAACAAACTCGTTTGAAACTTTTTGAAATCAATATTTCAAATCTTCAACCCGCTATTTTAATCGGCAATATTAATAAAGGCAGTGCCTTTCGTGAAAGCCTCTCTCACGGGACAAATCTTCTCGAAAGTGCATCCCGGGCCAGTATACCGGTTTACGCTGAAGAGTTTGAAGACGCTTTACCCGATGAATTGAGAAAAGCATACGATATTGCCAGAAAAAAGCTTGTTTCAGGTGTTGTGATTTTTGTTTCAAAAACTTCAAATGGAGAATTTATAATTATCGGCAGGCTTTCAGATAATGCACCTTCTGCAAGTGATATATTCAAGAAAATTTCTTCTGTTTTAAATTTAAAGGGTGGTGGTTCAGAGCGACTTGCACAGGGCAGTAGTAATGAAAAATATTCTATTGAGGAAATTCTAAGGACGTTGAGGTGAGCAAATCGGACGAAAGATTGCCAATGATTGCGCTTGATGTAGGGACAGGCAGGATTGGCGTTGCCATTTTGAGGGACGCTATACTTTTTACCAACCATCTTGATATTATTTCAAGGGACGGCTCAGAATTTGAAAAAGTAGCTTCGATTGTAAAAGACGAAAATGTAAAGACAATTGTCATTGGTCTTCCGAAGACTCTCAAGGCAGAAATAGGACCCCAGGCAGAAAAAGTGCTTCAATTTGTTGATGAACTAAGATTACATCTTATTTCACCTCCTCCTGTAGAAATTGTCCTCTGGGACGAAAGGTTTACGAGTGTAATTGCCCACAGGATGTTCAGGGCAATCGGACTCACTTCTAAGAAGGAGCGTAAAATAAAAGATTCGCTCGAGGCCGAGTTGATACTTGAAAGTTATATAAATTATTTGAGGAGAGAATTACGGAAAAAAGAACAATAGGAAAATCAAATTCAACAAGAATCTCGAAAGGAACAGGAACACCAGGTACGAAAAAAGCCTCAGGGGTAAGAAAAACTAGCAGGACAAAAAAAACTAGCAGAGCAAAAAAGGTTACCAGATCATCGGAATTCCTCAAAGTAGCGAGATTCTTCAAAAACAGAATAAGCAAAAACAAGGCAAGGTATATTACGTTAACCGCTGTAGTTTTGTTACTTGCCGTTTTTTTGCTTGTTGAGATTTTTCCAGGCTATTTAACCGGTAAAAGAAGCGGCTCGTTTACAGTCCAGGAGGATACCACAATGAAGGAAATAGCAACTTCTCTTACGAAAGATAAATTCATCATTGACCCTGTTGGCTTTTCATTTTTTGTCAGATTAACAGGGGACGATAATCTGATAAAGAGCGGCAAGCACTCCTTCAGTGATGTTGCGACAGTTTTTGGAATTATAGCTGAAATCAAAAAAGGGGTTATCGGCGAACAGGTTGTAGTTACAATACCAGAAGGGTTTTCTGTGAAAGATATTGATGAACGCCTCTTTGATAAAGGTTTGATAGCCAAAAAAGAAGAATTTTTAAATTTTGCAAAAGGATACGAAGGCTTTCTTTTTCCAGATACCTACTTTTTTTACAAGGGTATTACAGTCCAGGAAATTGTAAAAATGATGAATGATCGCTTCCAGAGCGTCCTTCCTCAGGATTTTGCAGTGAAAGCCGTGGGAAAAGGTTTTGAAGATGTGCAAGTCATTACTCTTGCCTCGATTATTGAAAAAGAAGTCAAATTTGACAAAGACAGGCCTCTTGCAGCAAGCGTTTTTATAAATAGGCTTAAAATAGATATGCCCCTTCAAGCAGACTCGACCATCGTTTATATTCTTCCCGAGCATAAAGTCTGGCTCGACGAAAGCGACTACAAAATTGATTCGCCCTACAATACTTATCTGAACAAAGGCCTTCCCCCTGGTCCAATTTGTAATCCCTCAATTAAATCTATTACAGCAGTGCTTGATGCCCCCGACAGCCCTTACTACTACTTTATAACAAAGCCAGACGGTGAGGCAGTTTTTGAAAAAACTTTAGACGAACACAACAGGGACCTTGCAAGATATTATGGACAATATTAAAAAAAGAGAAGTTATTAAAAAAATTTATATTGAAAGTTCCGTAACCTGGTTTGTCCAGGCAATGCTTGAAGATTCGCATCTTGTAGCAGTGTCTCTCGGAGATAAGACTCCCGGTCGCGAAGACCTTGGCAATAAATTTCCTGATGAAGAAAAAAATTTCGAAAATAAAAATTCTGTGTCAATATTCTACGATTCTGCTGTTGAAGTTGATATTTTAGCATATCTTAACCTGATTAGAAAATTTCTTATTTTTGAATTTGGAGAAAAATCCTTTATAATTTTCTAAGGGGAAAATATGAGCGCACTTTTTGGAAGAAAAAATTATTCGGAGATTTTTGAAAGGCTCGTAAGGAGTGGAAATATTGATCTTGCACTTAAAGAGGCAATCAAAAATGGAGATATTCTTTACGACCTCGGCAATATCGACGAAGCCATTTCAAATTATAATACTCTCCTTAATATTTTTACTAAAAACAACATTTCAAAGCACGAAGTTTATGAAAAGATTTACGAAAAACTTGCCCCCCTCTATTTAGACTCAGGTAGTACCAAAAAAGGTATTGAAACAACCCTTGCTCTTATCGACAAGAAGATAACCCTCAAAAAGACTGGCGAAGCAGTTAAATTATTAAAAACCCTTGAAACAAATTTCTTTATTGATAAAGGTCTTATGTTAGAAATTGTTGAAATATATGTTAGTCTTGGCTTACTTAGAGAGGCATTTGAGATAGTTGATAAGTTGATACAAAAAGAGAGCACTAATATCGATCTTTTAAAAATGGGAGGTGAACTTTTATATAAACTTGGCAGATTTGAAGAATCCTATTCATATTTTAATGCTGTTGTTATGTTGGCTCCCAATGATGATTTGGCGAAGACAAGATTAAAAGAACTCAAGAGTCAGGAAGCCGTAAGCGCATTAGAAAAAACTGAACAAGCCGTAACTCCTCAACCAGTTGAGTTGAATCCACCTTCACAAGAGGGTCAGACAGTTCCATTAGAAATAACCGAAGAAAAGCCTGGACAGCCAGTCGAAGAAAGTGTCATTCAACCCGAAAAGCAGGAACAAACAGAACCTCAAACAGCTAAAAAATTAGAGGAGTTTCCTTCCAAAAAAGCTTTTGCACCACCTATTATGCAAATTTCTGAAACTACATTATTATCCGATTTTAGAGAGATACTTCACAGTGACTCTGAATACCTCCAAGCTCTTGAGTCCATTAAGAATGGGGATGAGCAAAAAGGCATCGAGCTCCTTAAAAAAATTGCGGAGAGATTCGAAAATTTAAACTTTGAAGCTTCTGATTATGTTTACAATAAAATTCTTGTCCTTACTCCTGCCGATATCGAGGTTAAGCTGAAACTTGCAGAAATCTACAAAGAGCGAAAGGATATCGAAGATTCCATTTTTTATCTAAGGTCGGCTCTCAAATATTCAAGGGGTGTCGAAAAACTCGAAATCTTAAGACGATTAACCGCGCTTCTTCCAGATGACACTGAACTGAATACTGAAATATTCAATTCCTATTTTGAACTTAAAGACTTTAACAGTGCATTTGAAATATTCTTTAAATTGGACGATAACAAAACTATTGAAAGTTTTGCTTCCAGGATGCTTCCCTCCCTTAAGGAAGATGTCCAATCCCTTGGAAGGGTTGCGAGGTTTGTAAAAAGTAAAGGCTTATCCGACACGCTTGCACATCAGTATTTTTACCTCCTTGGCAAATCATTGTTTAGTATGGGCGATAATGTGGAAGGAACAAGGTGGCTTATTGCTGCACACAGGATTGTAAGGTTGCCTCTTGATGACTACGTTATGATGGCCCAGTACCTTAAAACTTTCCCGCTTGAAGGCGGAAAAGAGGTAGTAGGAGATGCAATATTTGGCTATTTAGACAGCATTGATAATTTTGACACAAAGGTAAGCATGCTGAGGCTTCTCCTTGCATTAAGGCCAGACACGATTTCTTATCTTATTAGTTACCTCGGTATGCTTGTTAGTACCAATAACCTTGGCAAAGAAACTACTCGTGCCTTTGCAAGGTTAGTGAAGATGAACCCCGTTGATTATACTGTTTTTGTTTACGACACTGCATTAAAATTAACCGATAATTTGACCATAAAAGAGCTTAGCGACACCGCAACCTTTTTTGACCTTGCCGACAAAAAAGACGAGGCAACAAAAATTTATTCTATAATTATGAGTAAGGATCCTGGAAACAAAATTGCTCTTACAAAACTCTTTATTACGAATATTGAAGGCGAACTCCTTAAAGAAATTTTGCAATTCTTCAACCAATTCTCTCCCTCTCATACCTACTCGGACTTGGTGGATCCTTTCATGGAAAAGTACAAAACAAAGCAGGCGAAAGATCCTTTTGATTTTCATGTTCATTTTGTTCTTGGCTTTCTCTATTTCCTTACAGAGAGATACGAAGAAGCAGTGGCCTCTTTCCAATTTGTTGTCCGTTCTCACCAGTTTGAGGCATTTATGCATTACTTCCTTGGCATTTGTTTCGAGAAAATTTTACTTCAGGATTTTGCAATGACGCAGTATAATATGGCTGTAAAAATGGAAAGCAATCTTCAAGAGGTTAAATTGAACGCTCTTTATAAAATAGGAATTTTATACAAAGAACAGGGCAAAATTAGCGAGTGCCGCGATGTACTGTCGGAAATAGCCGCTATTAACCCCGATTTTGAAGATGCAAAGGTCCTTCTTGATTCGCTGCTCCAAGAAGAGAAACTTATTGACTTAAACAAGGAGGAATTTAAATGATAATATCGTCAACTACACTAAGAGCAGGTGAAATAGCAGTTAAAAAGGGTTTTGTCAAGAAAGACCTTGTTGACAAGGCGCTGAGTATTCAGAAAGTTACAAAGGAGCCCTTGCTTAAAATACTGCTTGATATGGGCGCGATTGTCGACGTACAGTTTGCGCAGATACTTGGAGAACAGTGGGGATACGAGTATGCGGATCTTATTAACTATCCTGTTGATAAGGAAGTTTTGCGACAAGTTGACCCTGATAAAGCAAGATACTACGGTTTCTTTTTGATGAAAAAGGATCAAGGCAAGTTCCATGTTGCAATTGCCGATCCCACCAATATAGAAACCCTGGATTACCTTCGTCTTGCACTTGGTAATAACCTTATTATTTATGTTGCAACCAGGCTTGCAATAAAGCAATCAATAGAGAAGTACTATGAAATGGAAACTGCCCTTAAAAAAGCAGAAGAAGAGGCAACTGGAGGCCCTGAAATAGTTGAAGTTAGAGATGACGTTGACCTCGCAAGGTTAAGAGAGATGGGCGAAGAAGCGCCAGTTATAAGAATTGTTAATAATTTCGTCTCTCAAGCTATCGTTGAAGACGCATCTGACATTCACGTGGAACCAATGGAAAATTCTTTGAGAATTCGCTATAGGGTTGATGGAATCCTTCATGAAAAGCAGATGCTTCCAAAAACTATCCAGCCCGGTATTGTTACCCGTCTTAAAATAATCTCGAATATGGATATTGCCGAAAGAAGAGTTCCTCAGGACGGCAGGCTTACGCTTAAGTTTGAGGGCAGGCCTATTGATTTCAGAGTGTCTTCGATTCCTTCGATTTTTGGAGAAAAGGTGGTTTTGAGAATTCTTGACAGGACCGTTTCCATAAAACCACTTGATCAGCTGGGATTCTCCGAATACAACCTCAAGAGATTTGAAAACATAATATCCCAGCCTTATGGTATGATTTTGATTTCAGGGCCTACTGGCTCAGGCAAGACGACCACTCTTTACTCTTGCCTCGACAGGCTGAATTCTCCTACAAAAAACATTATCACCATCGAAGACCCTGTCGAGTATCAGTTAAAAGGCATAAATCAGATGCAGGTTAACGAAAAAGCGGGGCTGACATTTGCGAATGCTCTCCGTTCAATTTTGAGGCAGGACCCGAACATCATTCTCATAGGAGAGATAAGAGATGCAGAAACTGCAAGAATTGCCATTGAATCAGCACTTACAGGCCACCTTGTTTTCTCTACGATTCACACGAACGATTCTTCGTCTATTGCTACAAGGCTTATAGATATGGGCATTGAGCCATTTCTTGTTGCATCTTCCCTCATCGGGGCCACGGCGCAGAGGTTGATCAGAAAGGTATGCGATAACTGTAAGACTGCGTACAATCCTTCAAGGGATGTGCTTGAAAATCTCGGGTTTCAGATTGACGAAAATGTGACTTTCTATAAAGGGGAAGGTTGCGACAAATGCACTCATACAGGTTACCGTGGTAGGAAGGCGATTAGCGAAATTTTGCCAATTACACCCGATATTCAAAAGTTGGTACTTAGTAGAGCAAGTTCTAAGGAAATCTCTGCCCAGGCAAAAAAGGAAGGTATGAAAACCTTGCTTGACGATGCGATGACCAAGGCAGCTGAAGGCCTTACAACGCTTGAAGAAGTTGTAAGAGTTGTTTCAACATTGGAGGTTTGATATGAATTTAGATGAAATTTTATTGTTTGCTGTAAAGAAAAATGCATCGGACGTGCATTTAACGGTAGGATTGCCCCCTGTGTTAAGAATCCACAAGGAACTTATTTATCTTGATTCTGAATCTCTTGCTCCAGAAGATACTGCTGAAATGATGTATTCAATTATGACAGACAAGCAGAAAGGTCTTTTTCAGGAGAAACGCGAACACGATTTTTCCTATGGCATGAAGGGGATTGCCCGTTTCAGGGTCAATGTTTTTTATCAAAGGAATTCTATTGCAGCGGCTTTCAGAAGAATCCCCTTTGACGTTCCCGAGCTTGATTTTCTTGGCGTTCCGCAAATTGCCCATAAAATTATTCAGGAAGAAAGAGGACTTATTCTCGTTACAGGTCCAACTGGCCACGGCAAATCAACTTCCCTTGCATCAATGATTGATGAGATTAACAACAAGAAGTCGAAGCACATTGTAACCGTTGAAGACCCCATTGAATACCTGTTCAGGCATAAGCGTTCAGTTGTCGTGCAGAGGGAAGTTGGTAGCGACACTAACAACTTTCCCAATGCTCTGAGGGCAGCATTGAGAGAAGACCCGGATGTAATCCTCGTAGGCGAAATGAGAGACCTTGAAACTATTGCAACAGCCCTTACTGCTGCAGAAACTGGGCACCTTGTTTTTGCAACGCTTCACACAAATTCTGCAGCCCAATCTGTTGATAGAATCGTTGATGTGTTTCCTCCTTATCAGCAGGAACAGATTAAAACTCAAGTTGCAGCAGTTCTTCTTGCAATATTCTCTCAGCAATTGATCGAGAAAAATGACAGGACTGGCCTGGTGCTTGCAACAGAAATTCTTGTTGCAACACCAGCCGTAAGGAATCTTATAAGAGAGGGTAAAGCCTTCCAGATTCCTTCTGTAATCCAGACAAATGCAAACCTTGGCATGCAAACGATGGAAGGTTCATTAAAAAGTCTCGTCGTTAAAGGTTTAATTTCTTATGAAGATGGCATGAGGTACGCCTTTAATAAGGAAGGCTTCGTCCATCTTATGGGGAGGTAAAGGTGGCGTTTTTTGAGTACAAGGTAATAAATACTGCAGGAAAGCAAGAAGTTGGCAGGTTTAATAGCAATAATGCTTCAGATGTTGCAGAGTTCCTCAGGGGTAGAGGACATAGAATTGTTTACATCAAGGAAATAAGAGGAGCATTTACAAGGGCTCCCTCAGGTGCAAAATCCCAGGGGGGCATATTCTCGAAGCTTTCAAGGATTACAATAAGGGATCTTTCAATTTTTACCAACCAGTTTGCGACAATGCTCAACGCAGGTCTTTCAATGTCGAGGGCGTTGCAGGTTCTTCAAAAGCAGACGACAAACCCAAAGCTTGCTGTAATTATCGGAGAGGTTTCCGAAGAAGTGAGGAAAGGCAATTCGCTTTCCTCAGGGCTTGAAAAGTTTCCTCTTGCGTTCTCTCCTCTTTATGTAAGTATGGCAAAAGCAGGAGAAACAAGCGGAAACCTTGGCAACTCTCTACTCACTATGAGTAGTTTCCTTCAAAGGGACAACGAAATAAGGAACAAAGTAAGAGGTGCAATGGCCTATCCACTTGCAGTTCTCGCTTTTGCGGTTCTTATCGTTTTGGGCCTTTTCATTTTCGTAATCCCTACATTTGAAGGTTTCCTTACTCAGCTTGGTGCTCCATTACCCTTGCCTACGAAAATTGTTTTTTCTGTTGCAGATTTCCTTATCCACAGAGGCTGGATAGTTTTAATTGTTTTTGTGGCTCTTATTGCTCTGTATTATAGGTGGATCAAAACTCCCAATGGCAAAAGACGTATGGATGCGTTGAAACTTCGCTTGCCTATTTTTGGTGATCTTACCAAAAAGTCAGCAATGGCTCGTTTTAGTGACACGCTTTCAACGCTTTTCTCTGCAGGCATTCCTCTTGTGGACTGTCTAGGAGCAGTAAGGGGAGTAATTGATAATGTGATAATTAGCGAAACTATTAATAACATTGTAGATAGCATAAAGAAAGGAGAGTCCCTTTCCGCTGCCATTGAAAGAAGCGGGATGTTTATGCCTATGGTCGTCGAGATGACAAACATCGGCGAAGAAAGCGGAAGCCTCGACAGGATGCTTAGCAAAGCCGCCGAATTTTACAATGACGAGGTAAACTATATGATCGGGAACATTACCGCTCTCATCAACCCCATTATGATGGTTTTCATTGGAGGCATTATTGCAGGCGTGCTTATTTCGCTTTATCTACCTGTTTTCACGATGGCGGGTTACGTGCAGTAGGGTGGAGGTATCATTGGGCGATCCTTTTCTTGTGTAAACCTGCTGAGAAGATTGCAAGTTTATTCTTCTGTAATCCACATTCTTTCTCAGTGGATTCCAGAAGAGTGAACAAGTACCTTCATAGGAGGTGTGAGAACCTCTTTCTCTCTGTCACTCAGAGGAGCCGAAGGCGACATGGCAGTCTTCTCTTACCCATCACTTGGAGCGAACGAAGTGGGCGTGGGAGTCTTATTTTTTTTGTCCTTAAGAGAGAGAAGTTTCGGGGGGAACCTTTACCTTCTCAATGTGAGGTGCCTTTCTCTAATATTATTGGAATTTGGTGCCAGGCTGGTTAATTATTTTTTGAAATTTAAACCTCTTGATTTGTAAATCATTTTGATTTTTTTAAATATTATTGTACAATCTCACAATGGATTTTGAACTAATGGGAAAGAAGTTTAAGAATAGAAAAGGTTTCACATTATTTGAGCTTGTCATAGTTATTGTAATCATTTTGATCCTTGCTTCGATCGCAATACCCAATTATCTTCATTTAAAGTACAGGGCAAATGAAGCGAGAGCTTACCAGGACCTTGCCTTTATAGCATACCTGCTTGAAATTTATAAAATAGACTGGGGTGCCTATCCTGTAGTTGTTGGGGGCGAGTATTTTGGCAAAAATACCGACAGTCCTACAATAAACTCTGTCCTTGCAATTGAGATTACAGGCACAGGCATCGCACCTCCTTATGTTAATATCCCAGGCAAAAAAACTCTTATAGGCCACGACGGCGGCGTACAATATTTCGAGGCAAGCAAAATTATTTCGTTATATAACCCTTTTAACCCAACACTTGATTATCATTATCAAAGCGATTCGACAGGCAGCGAATGGGTGCTTTATCTTTCCATTTCCAATGGAAAGGTGCTTTACCGCACGGTTACAATTACAAATCTTATAGAGGCACCCGAGCCACCCATTCCCTGAAAAATATTGCAAAGTGCTAGGCACTTTGTAATAAAAAAATCAGATTTTGATTTTTTTTGAATTGCTTTTAGAATTTAAAAAGAGGATTTGATTATAAAGGTGGGGTTAAGATGAAAGATAAAAAAAGGTTTGCTTCTCGAGAAGTTCTGATTATCATAATAATTGCCGTTGTCCTTGCTTCAATTTCGATTCCTATTTACTTGCACAAAAACGAAGAATTAAAAATGGAAAAAGTCAAAACAGACTTTGCTTACCTTGCAAACCATCTTGATACTTTTAAAATTGATTGGGGCTCTTACCCTATAGTTTCTGATGGCGAATACTTCGGCAAAAACACCGATGATGTTGCCATAAAAGCCACTCTTACAATAGAGCTCACAGGTAGTGGCACTACCCCTCCTTATATAAATATTCCCGGTCATACTGCTCTTACAGACAGAGATGGTGGAATAGAATACATTGAGACCGGCAGGATTTTGATGCTTTATAATCCGTATAACCCTCGCTCTGATTATTATTACAGGACCGATGCTTCAGGCAGTACCTGGGTGCTTTCTCTGTTTCTTCCTGACGGGAATGTGCTTTATAGAACTAACAAAATGGCGATCCTCACAGAGGCGGATGTCGCCCCTATTCCATAAATAATTTTTTAAACACTCGGCACTGTGCGGTGAAAAAATATCCCAAAGTGCCAGGCACTTTACTGTCATTTTGCTGCGCTCTTATAATTTTAGTCCACTGACTTTGAAAATCCATCACTTACCGTATAATTTATCTATGAAAAAGATAGCTATTATTTTGATTATCTGTGCACTTGTTTTTGCCCTGGTGCCAGGAATTAACGCTACCAGCGCAAGTTCACGATACATTGTTGTCGATAAATCTTATCGCCTTTTGCTTGTAAAGAACGGGCAGAGTATCGAACAGGTAATCCCCATCTGTGTCGGCTCGAGTGGAGAAAACGAAACTCCCGCTGGTAACTACGCGGTAGTAAGTATTGTCCACCATCCAAATTGGTACTTTGAGGGTAAGACCTATGCTCCTTATCCTGGCGAACCTCAAAATGGACTTGGTGTTTTGTGGATGGGAATTTCCAAGCCTTCCTATGGTCTCCATGGCACAAATGAGCCATTTTCGCCCGGGATGAACCTGTCGCACGGCTGCGTACGGATGAATAACAGTGATGTCATGAAACTTGCAGATATTTCTTTTATAGGCGAGAAGGTTGAGATAAGAGAGGGCAGCCAGGACAATTTTTCGAAGCACCTTGAAGCAATAACAATTCTTTACAACATAAACAATATTTTGAAGGAGGCAGACTGAAATGATTTTACCTTTCGAAAGAAAGACCCCGCAAATTTCAAAAGATGCCTTTGTTGCTGAAAATGCGGTTGTTATAGGAGATGTAACGATTGAAGGCGATGCAAGTATCTGGTTCGGAGCGGTTTTGAGAGGCGATATTGCACCTATCTATGTTGGTAAGGGGAGCAATATCCAGGATAATGTAGTGATTCATGTTGATGAAGGTATGCCTTGCATTATAAAAGATAATGTTGTGGTGGGCCATTCCGCTATAATTCATGCGGCAGTGGTTGAAAGCAATTGCCTCATTGGAATGGGAGCAACGGTTCTTTCAGGCGCAGTTGTTAAGAAAGATTCTATTATTGGTGCAAATGCTCTTGTCCTGGAGAATGCCGTTATAGAGGAAGGCTCCCTTGCAATTGGTGTGCCCTCTAAAACTGTAAGAAAGTTAACCGAAGGAGAAAAATTGTCAATTAAAGATAACGCAACTCGTTACATAGAACTTTCAAAGCATTATATCAAGAGATAAACTCTAAGTTCTTGAAAGCACTTGACAATTTCTTTTAAATTCGTATAGTATATTATTAATATTGTGGGGCTATAGCTCAGTTGGGAGAGCGCCTCCTTGGCGTGGAGGAGGTCAGGGGTTCAACTCCCCTTAGCTCCACCAAATTTTTGTTTTTTAATAAAAATAATAAGAAAAATGATTAGCAATGTAATAAGCAAATTAAATTAGAGGAAGCGATGGAAGAAGAGTACAGGTACACAGAAATTGAAGAAAAATGGAAGAGCAAATGGGAAGAGCTCGGCCTCAATAAAGCTGTAGATTTTTCAGAGAAGCCAAAGTTCTACCTGCTTGTTATGTTTCCATATCCTTCAGGTTCGGGCCTCCATGTGGGGCATTGCAGGAATTATATTCCTGCAGATGTCGTGGCGCGCTTTAAGAGAATGAAAGGCTTTAATGTGCTTCATCCGATTGGGTACGATGCATTTGGCCTTCCCGCTGAAAATTATGCCATAGAAAACGGTGTCCATCCAAAAATGAGCACTGAGAGAAATATCGCTACCTTCGGGAGACAGTTAAAGAACATCGGCCTTTCGTACGATTGGGACAGGGAATTTGCGACATCCGAGCCATCCTATTACAGGTGGACAGAATGGTTCTTTGAATTTTTGTATAAAAGAGGGCTTGCCTATGAGGATAAGAGTTTCCAGTGGTGGTGCCCTCACTGCAAAACTGTCCTTGCAAACGAGCAGATTATCGATGGAAAATGCTGGCGGTGCGATACCCCTGTCGAGAAGAAGGAACTCAAAGAATGGTTTTTCAGGATAACGACCTATGCAGACAAGCTCGTGGAAGGGCTTGATAGAATTGACTGGCCCGATAGGATAAAGTCCATGCAAGCGAACTGGGTTGGCAAAAGCGAAGGCGCAGAGCTTGCTTTTAAAGGCATTGGAAATGACGGGAATATGTACGACATCCCGGTTTACACGAAAAGAATTGACACTATTTTTGGTGTTACATTCCTTGTAATTGCACCTGAATATCCTCTTCTTTCCAGTCTTACAACCGATGAAAATAAAGAAAAAGTTGCACAATATGTAGAAGAGGCCCTTCGTAAAATCGACATTGACAGGCTTTCAACGGAAAAGGAGAAAACAGGTATTTTTCTCGGGACCTATGCAGTAAACCCATTGAATGGCGAAAGGGTTCCTATATTTGTAGGCGATTATGTGGTCTATTCTTACGGCACCGGTGTGGTTATGGGCGTGCCGGCTCATGATGAGAGGGATTTTGTATTTGCAAGAAAATACGGCCTTCCGATAAGAGTTGTTGTGAGCCCTGATGGGAAAGATTTTGAAATTAATGAAGCATATGTTGATGACGGGGTATTAATTAATTCTGCAGAATTTTCTGGTCTTCCAAGCGCGGAAGCGCGTAAAAACCTCAATAAAGTAATCGAGGAAAAAGGTATTGGCAGAAGCACTGTAAGGTATAAGATGAGGGATTGGATTATTTCAAGGCAACGTTACTGGGGTGCGCCTATTCCTGTAATTCACTGCCCACAGCACGGCGCAGTACTTGTTCCTGAGGATGAACTTCCTGTACTTCTTCCCGATGAAGTTGACTTCACTCCGAGAGACACAGGTGAATCACCACTTGCAAACGATAAAGAATTTGTCAATACAAACTGTCCCATAGATAGTAAACCTGCAAGTCGTGAAACGGACACGCAGGATGGCTTTGCCTGTTCTTCATGGTACTATTTAAGATACGCAGACCCTAAAAATGATACTGTCCCATTTGACAGAAAGAAAATTGATTACTGGCTTCCAGTTGACCTTTACATAGGTGGAGCAGAGCACGCGGTAATGCACCTTCTTTATTCAAGGTTCTACACTAAAGCGATGTACGATGCAGGACTTATCGGTTTTGACGAGCCTTTCAAAAAGCTTCTCAATCAGGGTATGATCCTTGGCGCCGACCATCAGAAAATGAGCAAGTCAAAGGGAAACACGGTGAATCCCGATGAGATGATAAAGACTTATGGAGCAGATACTTTGCGTACTTACATACTCTTTATTGGACCACTCGAAAGTGATGCCGTATGGAGTATAGATGGCATAAATGGGTCATTCAGGTTTGTAAAAAGGATATGGAATCTTTTTACAGATGTTTCAAAATTACCCGTTAACAGGTTAATGGAAGAAGAGCGTGAAGTCGAACTCATCACCGATAAATACATCCAGCGCATCACCAATCAGTTAGAGAATTTTAAATTTAACACAATGATAAGCAGTTTTATGGAATGGTTGAACTACCTTTATAAGATATCACAGGATAAGCCTGATATAATGAAAACAAAGGCATTCAGAGAATCTTCTGAAACATTTGTAAAGATGATTGCGCCTGCAACTCCATTTCTTGCAGAAGAAATCTGGCACAGGTTCGGTTACAATGAGAGTGTGCACCAATCAGAATGGCCTGCTCCAAAGGGTATTTACAAAGTAGAGAAGACAATCATCGTTGTAGAGTTAAACGGCAAAGTGAAGGATAAAATAGAAGTTCCTCTTGATTCTGTTGAGGAAGAGGTAAAAGAAGCTGTTCTTCAAAGCAAGGCAATAAGCAAACTGAATATCGATTTTTCGAAGGTAAATTTTATATATGTTAAAAATAAATTGCTGAATATAGTTGTAAAGAAATAGAGGAGGATAAAATGGCACAGCCAAAAAAGAAAACTACCCATAGTAAGAAGGCAATGAGGCAGTGGAAAGAGAAAATTGATACCCCAAACCTTATTGAATGCACGCACTGTCATAAACTCATCCTTCCGCACCATGTTTGCCCATATTGCGGATACTATGACGGAGAACAGAAAGTAGTAGTTGTAAAGGAGAAAAAGAAGGAATAAACCTTTATGAAAATTGCTGTTGATGGGATGGGGGGAGATTATGCTCCCCTCGAGGTTATAAAGGGTGCAGTTGAAGTTTTAGGAGAGTTAAACGAGGTTGAAATTATACTCACTGGAGATAAGCAGGCTCTTGAAGATGGATTGAGGCAGTACAACAATCCATCAAGAATTTCAGTTTTTCCCACTGAGCAAGTTATAACAATGCACGACCACCCTAAAGATGCACTTCTCAAAAAGAAAAACTCATCGCTTTATAAAGCAGTAGAACTTGTAAAAAAGAATGAGGCAGCAGGTATTGTAAGTGCTGGTAACACAGGTGCCCAGATGGCAATATCCCTTTTTGTGCTGGGAAGGTTGCCGGGGGTTTTGAGGCCTGCGATAGGAGTACCTCTCCCCTACAAGGATTCAATGGGCCTTCTTATAGATGGAGGGGCTAATGTTGATGTAACATTGAGAGAATACCTTGTCTTTGCCTTGCTTGGCAAAGTATATCTTGAATCTATCCTTGAAAGAAAAGTTACAATAGGACTTTTAAACATAGGTGAAGAGCCTGAAAAAGGACCCCAAATACTGCAGGATGCCTATAAAATGCTTAAAGAGCACTTTGAAGAGTTCAAAGGCAATGTAGAAGGAAATGAAGTTCTTTCGCATAAAGTTGATGTAATTGTTGCAGGTGGTTTTACCGGGAATATGCTTCTTAAAGCAATTGAAGGTACCGCTGAAACAGTCCTTGGTGTATTCAAAGAGGCTGCAAACAGTAGTTTAAAAACAAAAATTGGTGGCTTGCTTCTGAAGGATTCGTTGAAACGAGCTATGAAAACTTTTGACTTTGAAACCTTTGGCGGATCTCCATTACTTGGAGTAAACGGTATTTCAATTATTGCTCACGGCAGATCCAAACATGCGGCAATTAAAAATGCAATAAAAGTTTGCTACAATATAGAAAAAGATAAAATTATCGATAAGTTTAAGGAACAGTTGAGCGATGAAAGCTTCAGAGATCCAGAGAACCGTTGACGAAAAACTCAAAAAGCTCGAGGCGCTTTTTGGGAAAAAGATCCCTCAAAGGCACAGGAAGGCTTTTATAACCGCGATTACCCATTCTTCATTTAGCGGAGAGTACAAAAATTTCTCTTCAAACGAGAAGCTTGAATTTTTGGGTGACTCGGTGCTTTCCCTTGCGATAACCCATTACCTTATAACGCATTACAAGGAATTTCAGGAAGGCGATTTGAGTAAAAAGAGGGCTTATATAGTTTCAGAGAAAAGCCTTGCAGAGAAAGCTTTGGAGCTGAATATAGGCGAAATTATACTTTTTGGAAAGGGAGAAATCAAAACAGGTGGGCGTTGCAAGAAGGCAGTGCTTGCAGATACTTTTGAATCAATTATTGCTGCTGTTTTTATTGGCTTTGGGATTAACGAAGTGGAGAGGTTCATTCAGCGGGTTTTCAAGCAAGAGCTGCTGGATGTCGGAGAAATGGAAACATCTGATTACAAGTCAAGGCTTCAGGAAGCCTTGCAGAAAAAATTTCATGTTGTACCCGAGTACGAAATTGTTGGCGAAGAGGCAGTGAATGGAGTTAAGATGTTTGTCTCCAGGGTAAAACTCAAAGGTAGCAAAATAGGCGTTGGAAAAGGAAGGACAAAGAAAGAAGCAGAAGAAAGTGCGGCAATGGAGGCCCTTGAAAGTGAAGCTGTTAGAGAAGATTAGAAGCTTTTTAACCAGGGAAGATAAGTTTGAGGATATGGAAGAATTTCTACTTTCCAATAATTTCGGTATTGAATTTACAGAATCCCTCGTGAAGGAAGTTAAAGAGGGAAAAATCAATGCAGGGAATTTCAAAGAGGCAATAGCTCGAAAAGTGAAGGACATCATCCAGCAAGTAGATAGTTCTCTGCATTTTTCAGATATTCCACCCACAGTTTACCTTTTAATTGGTTCAAACGGTTCTGGTAAAACCACGACAATTGCAAAAATCGCCAACCTTATGAAAAATAAAGGGAAGACTGTTTTAATTGTTGCAGGAGATACTTTTAGATCAGGCGCAGTGGAGCAGCTTATTGAATGGGCAAATTCGCTTGATTTGCCTATTGTAAAACAAAAGCAGGGTGGAGATCCTGCAAGCGTTGTTTATGATGGAATAGACAGTGGAATAAGTAAAAAGATTGATGTAATACTTGTGGATACAGCAGGAAGAGTTGAAACAAAGAAAACACTCATTGAGGAATTAAAAAAAGTTGAAAGTATAATTGTGAAAAAAACAGAAAAACTCCCTGCTGAAACGTTGCTTGTGCTCGATGCATACACAGGACAGAGCGCTTTGAGCCAGATTGAAATATATAAAGAGGCTATTAGCATTACAGGTATTGTACTTACTAAATTCGACGGAAGCTCCTCGGGAGGCGTTGTGATACCAATTATCGAGAAGTATAAAATACCTGTGAAATTTTTAGGCACAGGCGAAAGTATAGAAGACTTAAATGTTTTTTCATTTGATAGTTATTTAAATAAAATTCTTTAGGTGGAGGAAATTATGAAGAAAGAATTAACCCCAAGAGAAAGAAAACTTTTAAAGAAGGTCAGAATTAAGGAGCTCATGGAAGTTCATTCAGGGCTTTTAACGGATAGAGAGAAGAGGATTCTTACTCTTTATTCTGATCCCAACCTGAGTGGGGCTCTTATTGCGAGAAGATTGAATGTTTCACGGCAGGCGATACACGACCACGTTAACCGTGCCCTCGCAAAGATGGAAAACTGCGAATCGAAAATGCATCTCCTCGTAACAAGGAAAAAGAGGTACAGCATTCTTGCCGAGCTGCAAGGAGTGCTTGAAAGTGCCGAAAGTATGGCAACTGGTGAATTACTCAAAAAGTTGGAAGAGGTTAAAAAATTGGTCAACAAGTTAAGTAGCGTTAATTAGGAGGCGTTTTATTTTTGAAGGTTTAAAGGAAAATCTAGAAAAGGTTTTCAAAAGGCTCAGAAGCAAAGGAAGGCTTTCCGAAGAAGACATACATACTGCCCTGAGGGAGGTTAGAATTGCGCTTTTTGAAAGTGATGTAAACTATAAAGTTGCCAAAGACGTCGTTTCAAGAATAGGGGAAAGCGCAAAGTCAGAGAAAGTCATTGAAAGCCTAACTCCTTCCGAACAAGTTATTACAATTCTTTATAGAGAGCTTGTTGGCATAGTAGGAGAACCTGCGTCTCTCAATATTGATCCTAACAGGCAGAATTTTATAATGCTCGTTGGTTTGCAGGGTAACGGAAAAACCACCACTGCTGCAAAAATTGCAAAATTCCTTAAAGGAAAAGGCTATAATCCTTTGCTTATTCCACTTGACTTTAAAAGACCCGGAGCTCACGAGCAGCTCGTTGATTTAGGAGAGAGGAACGGCTTGCCTGTTTTTAAAGATAGTTCGGGAGAACCTGTCTCAGTAATAAAAGATGCCCTCTCTTATATGGGAGAGCAGGGTTTTAATATTGGCATAGTTGATACAGCTGGAAGAAAAGAAATCGACACCGATCTGATGGACGAGCTGAAAATTGTTCACGAAGTATTGAAACCGCAGGAAACTCTGCTTGTTATGGATAGCACGATCGGGCAGGGGGCTCTTAGAGTTTGCCAGGGATTCCTTGACTTTGTAGATCTAACAGGAGGTATTTTTACAAAATTTGACAGCAGTGCAAAGGGTGGAAGCGTGCTCTCATTCAGATATGTAACGGGTAAACCTGTAAAATTTATTGGAGTTGGAGAAAAAATTGACGACCTTGAAACTTTTGAACCAGAAAGGCTTATTTCGAGGATTCTCGGTAGAGGGGATATACAAACTCTTGTGGAAAAGGCACAGAAAGCTATTTCGGAAGAGGAAAGTGTAAAACTTTTGAAGAAAGTTTCAGAAGGAAGTTTTGATTTAAACGACTTTCGAGAGGAACTTCAAAGCCTTGCCAAAATGGGAGGAATATCAAGTATAGCATCTTACCTTCCTTTTGCCCCTCAAATGAAGCTGCCTGCCAACTTCTCAGATGATAAAATGACTGGAAAGATGGTTGCAATTATTAACAGTATGACAAAAGAAGAGCGTGAAAATCCCGACATCATCAACGGTTCGCGTAGAGAAAGGATTGCAAAAGGCGCAGGAGTTGAAAAATACGATGTAAATCTCCTGTTGAAAAATTATTTTAATTTTAAAAAATTAATAAAAAATGTAAAAAGTATTGACTCTATTATTAAATTCAGGTAAAATAGAAAGGTTAATTTCTTAAGGAGGTTTAAAATTGGCTGCTAAAATAAAACTTGCAAGAGTGGGAGCGCCTCATCGGGCATCATACAGGATTATAGTAATTGATTCCCGCAGTGCAACGGACAGTAAATTTATTGAAATGATTGGTTTCTGGGACCCTGTTTCAGAACCGGAGGAACTTGTTGTAAACAGAGAAAAGGCATTGGAGTGGCTTTCAAAGGGAGCCCAACCTACAGAATCAGTTGTGAAAATTCTAAAGAGAACAGAAGTTTGGAATGAATTTCTTAAGTCACGAGGAGGTAAACGATGAAGGATTTAATTGAAAACATTGTAAAAGCATTGGTTGACATACCAGAAGAAGTAAAGATTTCGGAAATTGCTGGTGAACAGGCTGTTATTTTTGAGATCAAAGTGGCCGATTCAGACATCGGAAAAGTTATTGGAAAACAAGGAAAAACTGCAAACGCACTGAGAACAATTATAAAGGCTGCTGCGAGCAAAATTGGCAAGAACGCAAGCATCCAGATTAATTCAAAACCTAAGGGAATAGTAACAGTATAATTCAGGAGTGCCCGATGAGCGTGCTTCAAATTAAACAGAATATAGTTGTAAAGGTAATCGTTACCGAGCAGTTTAAAAACGAGTACAAGGCAGAGCTCGAAAGACAGCTGAGCTCTGTAGAAATTAAGGCAAAGGAATTCAAATCTTCCCTGGCTAGAGTAGTTATAGAAAATGCAGGAGTGGGAAATTCGAGTTATATAGAATCTCTTAAAGTTCGTATAGAAGAAGAAAGGATGCTTCAAGAGGCAATTGCTTCTGAATTGAGAGGCAGGATTAAAGAAGTCGATAGCCTTGCCATTGATTCTGTATATCCTTATACGATGCTCGAAGGACTTGTCGAAGTAAAAGAAGGCGATAACCTTATGAGAAAAGCATCTGCTGCCGAGGTTGTTTTAAAAGACGGAATAGTTGTTTCGATAAAAAATGATTAAAGGTGCCACAGGCACCTTTTTCTATGGATATTCACATAGTCACAATTTTTCCTGAAATATTTTCTCAATTAACCGATTTTGGTATTTTTAGAATTGGCAAAGAAAAGGGTTTAATTAATATTTTTGTCCATAATCTCAGGGATTTCACAAGCGATAAGCACAAGACTACCGACGACAGGCCTTATGGCGGAGGAGCAGGTATGGTGATGCTTGTTGAACCAGTCTCAAAAGCAATCGAAAACCTTAAAAATTATGGAGAGATATACAAGGTGCTTATCACCCCTCAAGGAGAAAAATTTAATACTGAAATTGCACAATTCCTTTCCATGAAGCACTCAATCCTTCTTTTCCCTGCTCACTACGAGGGTATTGACGAAAGAGCAGTGAACCTTTTTAATATGGAACTTTCTGTCGGTGATTTTGTCATAAGTGGCGGAGAAATCCCGGCTTTGCTCGTAATGGATGCGGTGGCAAGATTGGTACCTGGAGTTTTAGGGAACGAGGAGTCTCTTAAAGAAGAGAGTTTTGCAAACAACCTCCTTGAATATTCTCATTACACGAGGCCTGAGGAGTTTGAAGGGGAAGAAGTACCCGAAGTCTTACGTAGTGGAAATCACGAGAAAATAAGACTCTGGAGGTTAAAAGAATCCCTTAAGAGAACTCTCTTAAAAAGGCCCGATCTTATCTTGAAAAAGGATTTTACGAAGGAAGAAAAGAAACTCCTCAAAGAAGTTGAGCAGGAGTTGGATAAAATTTTTGAGGAAATATTCAAAAAATGAACTTTTACATTGCCCTTCTGCACTATCCGGTGCTGAACAAGAATAATGAAATCATCGTTACAAGTGTTGTGGTGCATGATATTCATGACATTTCCCGTGCTGCAAAAACCTTTGGGGTGAAGAAATTTTTTGTTGTTCAGCCTTTTGAAGGTGAGCGGCAAATTGTTGAAAGAATAGATCATTTTTGGCATACTTCCGGCAAGGAATACAACTCAAACAGGCTTGAAGCAATTTCTGTGCTTTCTTTGAAAGAGAAATTCAAAGATGTTCTTGACGAGATAATCCAGGAGACTGGAAACATGCCTGTTGTTATTGGTACATCAGCACAGAAAAAAGATGCACATGAAATAAGCTTTAAAAAAGTTGCAGAGCTTCTCAAAGAGGATTTACCCGTGCTTATCTTATTAGGGACGGGCTGGGGCATCGCTTACCGAGAACTTGGAAACGTTGATTACTTTTTGCCTCCCATCGAGGGAATTGGTGATTTTAACCACCTGTCAGTAAGAAGTGCCACCTCAATAGTCCTCGACAGGATTATTTCACAATATAAAGAACTTTAACTCTCTATTTTGAGAGGGTTCACAAAAATCAGACCGAGTATAATCGTTATCCCACCTATTATCATTATCGTGTTAAGGCGCTCTCCCAGAAACACAACACCACTTGCACCTCCTACAATCGGGTTAAGGTATATAAAAGCTGCTGTTGAGGATGCCTTTTTTTGCTCAAGTGCTCTATACCAGACAGTATAGCCCCAGAGGATTGACAGAAACCCGAGATAGAAAATTGCGAAAATGGATGAAAAGTGCATGTTAAATACTTGATTTATAATGTCTTTTCTTACAAATGGTATAAGGAATAAAGTTCCAATAAAAATACTCCATATCGTTACATCGAGCGGCCTGTATTTTTTGAATAATGGTTTTGAGATTACAGTAGCTATTGCCCAGGACGAAACGGCGGACAGGCTTAAAAGGACTCCGATACTATTATTAACCTCAAACCTTCCAGATATGCCATAAGTGAGAACGGTAACACCTAAAAGAGATATTATAAGTCCTGCATATATCTTGATACCCAGTTTTTCCTTAAGGAAAATTACTGATAAGATACTTGTTAGCAGAGGACTGAACCCTGCGGTAATTGCTGCAACTGAGGCGTTTAGAATTGTCTCTGCGTTGTTAAGAAAAAGATGATATGCAGGTACCGTGAGTATTGCAACTAAAATGATTTTGATTAAATCTTTCCTTTCAACTGTCCTTATCCTGTATAAAGATGGGAAAAAGAAAAGAAAGGGAAAGATAATAAAAAATCTCAGGAATGCTATGGATGAAGGAGGCAGGTCTTTGCCTGCTAATTTTATGAGGGTATAGGAATTTGCCCATATCAGGAATAGTAAAAACAGACTTAAATTAACCTTTACCGCTTGTGAATTTCTTTGCTTTTTCATCTTTTATTTGCACAATAGTATATAAAATTTATTCTATATACTATACAAATTACTGATTTTTAAAACTCTGCGTTTTTTATATACTTTGATATAAGGAGGATGAATATGAGAAAATTTATACCATTTTTATTGATTATTTTGATTGTTCTTGCTCTGGTTTCAGGATGCGGAAAGACCACTACTAATACGAGTACCGGGAGTCTTAAAATAGACGACTTTATCTTTTGCTCAGAAATAGCAGGAGATAGGGATTTTATTAAAAGAGATGATAAGACTTTTTCAAAAGATGAAAATGTTTTGATTTATACAGAGGTTTCCAATTTTACTCCTAAGGATGTCTCAGGAAAGTTTGAGTACTGGCCGGTCGTTGAAGTTGAAGTAAAAGACCCTCAAGGGAATTCAATTATACAGAGACAGAAAATTATTGATGAGAAACTTGAAATTTCTACTAAAGCACCTTACCTCTACTTCCCTATTACTCTTACTTTTCCAGCAGATTCTCCTGATGGAAAGTATGAGGTTACCGCTTATTTTGAAGATATGAATTCTGGCCGAGAAGCACAAATGAAAGATAATTTCTTTTTAGAGTAAATTTAAGTTCTTTCTGTTTTTCCTTGCTTTTGAATCCAATTTCCATATAATATCTTGATTGAGAGTTTTTTTGAAAGGAGTTGATTCTGATGAACGAGATCAGGGAAATAGAGAAAGAATATATGAAAAAGCGTGTCAGGCATTTCCATGTTGGTGACACCGTAAAAGTACATCTAAGGGTAAAAGAAGGAGAAAGGGAAAGAGTCCAGGTGTTCGAAGGTACCGTTATAGCGATGAAAGGTGGCAGTATCAATGAGTCTTTCACTGTAAGAAAGATTTCTTATGGTGTTGGCGTTGAAAGAGTATTCCCGCTCCACTCTCCTCTTATTAAGAAAATTGATATTAAGAGGAAAGGTGATGTGCGAAGAGCAAAACTTTACTACCTTAGAGAAAGAGTTGGTAAAGGAATAGTTGTGAAAGAGAAAGTTGGAGTACCAGGTGAAGATTCCGAGCAACCAAAACCTGAAGAAACAAAAGTAGAACAACCCAAAGCAGAGGAGACAAAGGCTGAAAACACCGAGCAAAAAGCCGAAAATACCGACCAAAAATCATAATGGGTGAGCTAAAAAGCTGGATTTTAATAATAATAATTGCACTTTTGCTCTCATTGCTTGTGAGAGCTTATGTTGTGCAGCCGTACAGAGTTGAAATGACTTCAATGTACAACACGCTTACTCCGAATGATTTAGTCCTTGTTGACAAGGTTTCTTACAAATTGCATCCACCCCGAAGGGGAGATGTTGTTGTTTTTGTACCTCCAAATTCTCTGAATGATAAATATATTAAAAGAATTATAGGATTGTCAGGGGAGACAATATCAGTTCAGGAAAACACCGTTTATATCGATGGAAGACCTTTGAATGAACCTTATTTGCATTCTCCTATGCTTTCTAATCTACCTGATATAAAAATTCCCGAAGGGTACTACTTTGTAATGGGCGACAACAGAAGCGTGAGTCTTGATTCAAGAAGCTTTGGACCCGTACAAATGTCGTCTATGGTCGGAAAAGCAATTTTTGTTTACTGGCCGTTCAATCACATTGAAGGGCTATGTGCATATAGTGGAGAAACCCCGTAGTTTAGTAATAGGCGTTGATGAAGCAGGGAGGGGACCTCTCGCGGGCCCAGTTGTCTCTACAGCTGTAATAATTAAAGAAAAAATTGATGGAGTAAAAGATTCAAAGTGTCTCTCGGCAGTAAGGCGAGAAGCTTTGTTTAACTTAATTGTTAACAAAGCAATAGCCTTTGGCATAGGCGTTGCTTCCCCAAAGGAAATTGATAATTTAAATATATTAAGAGCAACATTGCTTTCTATGAAAAGAGCAATTGAATCCCTGAACTTGAACTACTTTGAGAGGTACGGAGAATTTATTAAAGAAGCCAGAGTGTTTGTTGATGGCAACAAAATTATTCCCGAGGTGAAATTTCATCAAAAGGCTGTGATAGGTGGCGATAGAAAAATTTACGAGATAAGTGCAGCCTCGATTATTGCAAAGGTTACAAGGGATAGGATGATGAAATCGTTTAGCAAAAAATACCCGGTTTATGCATTTGAGAGGCATAAGGGTTATGCGACTCCGTTGCACAGGGAAATGATTAAGAAATACGGAATATCCGAAATTCACAGGAGGTCTTTCCTTAAAAAACTCAATGAAGAGAATAGCCTTTGGTAGATTTGGCGAAGACATAGCTGAAAAGTTTTTGAAGGATAAGGGGATTAAAATAATTGACAGGAATGTGAGGACCCCTTTCGGTGAGATTGATATTATTGGCGAAGAAAATGAAAAAATTTATTTTGTGGAAGTGAAAACGAGAAGCAATACAAACTTTGGTTTACCAGTTGAAGCTGTTAACAAAAGGAAAAAAGCGCATATGGTAAATTCAGCAATGTTTTATTTAAGAGGAAGAGAAAAAGATTTTGAAATTGGTGTTATTTCTATTCTTTTTAATGGAGAAAATTTTAATGTTGAATATACGACAGAGATTTTTTAGTATGGCTGGGGCGGAAGGATTCGAACCTTCGAATAACGGATCCAAAGTCCGTTGCCTTACCACTTGGCGACGCCCCAATGCATACTTATTTTACAGATTTAAGGAGTGTAGTCAATAGCAATGAGAGAATTAAAAATTATACCGCTCGGCGGTATAGGAGAAATTGGAAAGAATTCGACTGTTTTTGAAATTGACGGCGAGATGATTCTTGTTGACGCAGGTTTTAAATTCCCTTCTTCTGATATGCCAGGAGTTGATTTTATCATACCTGATTATTCCTATGTTATTAAAAGAAAAGGAAATTTGAAAGGGCTTGTGCTTACTCATGGCCACCTCGATCATATCGGTGCCGTCCGTTATTTATTTGAAGATGTTGTCCCACCTATTGTTGTAGGCTCTGATCTTACATTAGGTTTAGTCAAGAACTTGCTTCCAGGGAAGTTGAGGGATTCGATTGATTTTAGAGAGGTAAAAAGTGGAAGCATTGTTTCCATCGGTAAATTCATACTCGAATTTATTCATGTGACACACAGTATTCCAGCTAGTCTTGGTATTGCAGTGACTACATCGGAAGGGACAGTTTTTTATACAGGTGATTATAAAATAGACCCTACGCCTGTTAATGACTTGCAAACTGATATAAGCAGACTTAAGCTTCTAAAAGAAAGAGGTGTGATTGCCTTGTTCTCAGACAGCACAAATGCTGATGAAAGTGGTTTTACAGGATCTGAATCATCTATAACCAAAAATCTTGCAAAGATTTTTGAACAATCAACGGGCAGGGTAATTACTGCTACATTTTCTACAAATATTTACAGAATCCAGCAGTTCATAGATGTGTCCCAAAAGTCGGGAAGGAAAGTGATTTTTGACGGCAGAAGTCTTGTTGAAAGCGTAAAAATCTCCCATAAACTTGGTTATTTGAAAATTCCAGAGGGAATTGAGGTTGACATTTCTTCTATATCGGCAATTCCCAAAAGGCAGATTACCCTTATTACGACGGGGACTCAGGGCGAGCCAATGTCCGGGCTTGTAAGGATTTCAAATGGGATGCACGATGGCATCAATATTACCAAAGGTGATACAGTGGTGATCTCTGCCGACCCCATCCCTGGGAACGAAAGAGTTATCTCGAATACAGTGAATAAGCTTTTCAAACTGGGAGCATTTGTTTACTATAGAAAAGAAGATGGAATCCATGTTTCAGGGCACTGCTCGCAGGAAGACATCCGCTTTATGATTGACCTTGTAAAACCTAAGTATTTTGTACCGATCCATGGCGAGTATAAGCATCTTATCTATGCAAAGAAAATTGCCGAGGAAGAAGGTATCAATGTCCATAATATACTCTTGCTCGAAAACGGTATGGGTGTTAGCATTTCCAAAGGAAGAATGAGGAAAATCCCGCGGATTCAATCTGGCGAGGTAATTGTCGAGGGAAATACAAAAATTCCAGTCAAAAGTGAAGAGGAAGCTTCTTTTATAGCAGAACGTAGAGAAATGGCGCATAAAGGTATGCTTACAGTAGTAGTAATTCTTAGCAGAAAGGCGGAAATCCTCCGCCCGGTCCACATTGAAACAAGAGGTATTGTTTTCCCCAGGGGCTTAGAAGGAGAAATTCTTAAGGCAGTAAAAGAAAAAGTAGTTGAAAGTGTAAGAAAATATGGTAAAATTAAGCTGCAGGAAGAGCTTGAGCATGAAATAGAAAAAGCTGTTGAAAAAATATTCAAACAGCATTTGAAGAAGTCGCCTGCAGTATTTGCAACAGTTCTCAAAGAGAAGAAAAAGTAAGCGGGAGTGGCGGAATTGGCAGACGCGCTGGATTCAGGTTCCAGTGGGGCAACCCGCTGGGGGTTCGACTCCCCCCTCCCGCACCTTACTTACAAAATTTGCCCTTAAGACCTTTTTATGCCTTGTTTTCTTTCCGTTGTTCCAATCAATTTCAATATAATCATCGTAAATTGTTATTCTCTGAATGACTATA
>Ga0315281_10000971_pt1 | contig 41472 bp, 40 predicted proteins | sample YL17G07_0_MG_FD_204540 | JGI IMG/M metagenome (GOLD analysis project Ga0315281, IMG submission 204540) | Sediment microbial communities from Yellowstone Lake, YNP, Wyoming, USA - YL17G07_0 | ecosystem: Environmental > Aquatic > Freshwater > Lake > Sediment | place: USA: Wyoming | collected...
CGTACGATAAGAGTGACTAATACGGTTTAGAAAATAATATTAGGAGAAAGTAACACTGTTTGGAAAGGAAGAGGCAGGTGTTGTTTTTTCTATTACAACCCTGCCTCTATTTTTTCTAATGTAGGAGAATGGTTATTAGACTTATTTATCCAGGTTAGACGTTGCGAACTTTCTTAGCGTTACCGACGAATTCCTTGACTCTCTTCCGGATTGCTATCTTATCAAATTTACCGACGCTCGTCCTGGGAATGTCATCCGTGAATAAGACGTATACCGGGAGCATCCACCTGGTAATTTTCCCCTTGTCCACGCCTTCAGTTTGGAGGTGTTTAAGTACGTCCTCTTCTTTTTCCTTCGTGCCCGGCACGCGCTTAATCATAGCCATCGGGATCTCGCCCCACTTCTCATCAGGGACTCCGACATATGCCGCCTCAAGCACAAAGGGTGCGTTGCACGTTAGATTTTCAAGGAGAACAGTGGGCACCATTTCTGAACCACTTCGGATAACGTCCGTAATCCGGTCCGCGATGATTATGTAACCATCCGAGTCAACCTTCGCTGCATCACCGGTATGGAACCAACCGTCGCGCCAGGCTGTAGCCGATCTCTCCGGGTCCTTGTAGTATTTTTCCATGACCCAATGTCCGCGAAGCACTATCTCACCGATCGTCTGGTTATCGTGCGGGACATCTTTACCTTTCTCATCAACGACTCTCGATTGAATTCCCAGCCCGGATACTCCAGTTTTGACCATAATTTCATCAATTTTTTCATCAGGCCAGTCCACCATGTAGCGTCTTATCGTAGCGCTGAGAACTGTCGCCATCGTCTCAGTCATACCGTAACCTGAACCAGCCCTTGCTAAGGGAAATTTTGCCGCTGCTTTTTGCTTCAAGCCCAGCGGCAGTGCACCGCCACCGATACCCAAACCCACCAGGCTGCTTAAATCATATTTATCGAGGTCAGGATATTCGAGAAGCATTGCCAGCATCGTCGGCACCATGCCCGCCGAGGTTACTTTATCATCCTGAACTAGTTTGCAGAATGCTTCAGGAGAGAAGCGCCCCGGAAACACTATTTTCGAAGCGGCAGTTATCGAGGAGAAGGGAGCACCCCACGCGTGTATGTGATACAAGGGAATGTTCATCATCGGAATGTTCTGGGCAGGTGGTTCGGGGTCATTTGGTCGGCGTACCCTGAAAGCCGCCGCGGCAAAACCGTATAAAACATGCAAAACAGTCTGCCGATGAGTAAACATAATGCCCTTGGGAAGACCAGTGGTACCAGTTGTATAGTAAAGCACCGCATAAGTGTCTTCCGGGAAATCAGGCCAGTCGTACGTCTTCGGATATTGCTTAATCAACTCTTCAAATTCATATAGCGGTTGAACTTTAGTTTTTGGAAGTCCGGGTTTATCAGACATGTAAACCCAGCTTTTTACCGTGCCTTTAATGCGGTCATACAATGCTTCAACAAGAGGCAAAATAGAATCATCAAAGAAAATTACCTTGTCTTCGGCATGATTAATAGTATAAGCCATGTGGTCCATTGATAGGCGCATGTTGATCGGATGGGAGACTGCTCCTGTCATAACGCTTGCCCAGATATTTTCGACATGCCGGTGATGATTAAGTGCCATCGTTCCTACCCGATCCCCAGGCTCAAAAGCGCCTCCAGGCTTTATTCCCAAAGCTTTGAGAGCATGAGCCTGCTGGGCAGTACGCTCGTGCCATTGTCTCCAGGTGAACCGGAAATATTCACCAGCATCATTTCTGTATACGATGCCGATGTCGTCGGGATAAACCTCCTGCGACCTCTTTAGGAAGTATTTGAGAATCAGTGGTTGACGTGAACTTTGTTCAGGATAGCCTTTAAACTCCATTTCTTTCCCCTTTCAGATTACAAATATTCGGTATTTCCTGCCGCGCAAGCATCCAGGAATACGGAACTCTACGCAGAATCATTCTCACTGAAGTAGCGCAAAGAAGTAGCGCAAATTAGTATAAAGTACCTGCAAAAGATTCAATCTGGCATATTATGAAGAAAAAACAAAGCTATGTCAAAATCTTCTTAACTAACGATACCAGTAAGAACAAAACTTTTGTGCCGATAATAACACTATGTCGATAAAATTTCAACCACCGAATTGCTAAAGTAGTGTCAAATTGATGTATAGTACATAAATCCCGAGAAACCTTTAAAAAATCATATAAATTATATAGTTAGACTCGGATCGATAATTTTTCAATACTTTATCGAGTAGTTTGATTATTAAGGCTTCGATCTGAAAATATATCGCATGATTATTTGCTATTATTGAAAATTGTCGGAGCAGATATGGTAAAAATGGTCAGTGCAATAATCGTTGTATCGGTAATTGCTATACTAGTTCTTGGCTTCATCCTGGGTTATATTCCCTGGCCGACACAGCACTCAACTATACGGATGTTACAACTGAAAACACACCTGCGCTTCCGGTGACGGATAATGTTAAGTTCGCGTTAGAAATTACCAGTATTAACGGCGGCGACTTCTCACGCTCGGTTAGCGCTCAGCTTACAAATGTCGGGACTGCCGATGCGCACAATGTCTGGGGTAAGATCGAGGCTTATTACCAAGGCATAAGGATTAAGCTAAGTGGACAGGATTATGTTCGAAAAGATATCGGTTTGCTGGCTGCCAGAAACAGCGTCACAACCGATGTAACGCTAAGTTTTTCAATAATCGACGCTATTAAGATATCCCAAAACGGAGTGAGATTAGTTCTTACGGTGTTTTCTGACGAATTTACTCAAACTTTTTACTACGATTACACACCTTAAAATCTCACGTGCAGCTATTTTACATACGCTGCTTTTTAATAACCTTTTTCCTTCGGTCAACACAACAGCGAAAATAATTACAAATAGCCTAAAATTTTTGACGCTTCCCTGATCCGCCAGTATAATGAATTGGTTAGATTGATAGACATTAACGAACCATTATCATTCGATTGTATCGTACTTTGTAAATTTAGGTTAAAAGCAGATCGTGGAGAGGTGACCGAGAGGCCGATGGTGCCGCTCTCGAAAAGCGGTTCCCGATTCTTCGGGACGTGGGTTCGAATCCCACCCTCTCCGTTTACCTTGAGCGTAGTCGAAAGGTTTATCCTGAGGGTAGTCGAGAGACCTATCCTGAGCGAAGTCGAACGCACCCATTCAAACGGTTCTAGCAATGCGTTGTAGTAAATAATGAAAGAACCAAAAGTTATTCAAGAGTGGTTTGTTTATATTGTAGAATGTCGAGATGACTCTTTATATTGCGGTATTGCGATTGATTTAAATGCCCGCTTAAAAAAACATAACGATGGAACTGGCTCAGCCTACACAGCCGCCCATCGACCGGTTACTCTGGTATACTTCGAGAAATTTGACAACGGGTCGGACGCCAGAAAACGAGAAGCACAAGTGAAACGTTGGCCAAGGGAGAAGAAAATACGCTTAATCGCCGGTTTTCCTCGACTTCGCTCGGAATAAACGAATCACATCCTTTTCTCCACTCTAATAGAGGAAATTTCTTGAATCAAGTAATGAATACCTCCCTGCATCACCACTAGCGAAGTAAGCAGCCAACTCATTCCCCTCGACATGTACAGTTGTTGGAGGACGTGACATGGAGAAGAAAGTCAAACAATACATCGAAAAGCAAAAATCTCCTCAGAAAGAAATCTGCCTTAAATTGAGAGAAATTATTATTAGGACATTCCCGGGCATCCAGGAAGAAATGAAATGGGGCGTCCCTACATTTGCCGGCGGGAAATTCTATATAGGCGCTCTGAGGGACCATGTCAATCTTGGTTTTTCAATTAATGGACTATCAAAAGGAGACATTGCTTTGTTCGAAGGTAATGGAAAAACGTTGAGACACATCAAAGTAAAAAACTTCGACAATATTGATGAAGACAGAATAGTGAAACTCCTAAAAATTGCCGGAGAATGTTTGGGGGATTGTTAATTAGAGCCTTCGGTCTTTACAAAAAGAATCATCACAGCGTAAACTTAACGTTGGTTCGCTCTGTACGAACAAGCTCGGAGAGGTGCTGGAGTGGACTAACAGGAGCGTCTGGAAAGCGCTTGTAGCCGCAAGGTTACCGTGGGTTCGAATCCCACCCTCTCCGCCATGATTTAGATTGGATGCTGGTTTACCAGTATATCAGATGAGTATAACCGATAATAAAAAGGTAAATCGATTTAAACAATCGTACCGGGAACTTTTTCCTGGACTTGTACCGCTGTTCATCCTGGCGCATTTTATGCACCACATACCAGGTTTCATTATCCAATCATTGCAGCCTTCGATTCGTGACGAGTTCAGCCTCGACTACTTAAAAATTGGCACCCTAAACGGTGCATATAACGCTTCCTACGGCGCTAGTAATCTCGTAGCTGGATGGCTTAGCGGCGACCGAATCTCAATCCGGTTTCTCATCGCGTTGGGCGTCGCTGGCGTTGCTGTGTTTGGTCTTTTTGTCGGCCTGTCAATTAATTATTCCATGATGCTAGTCGCCTTGATCGTAATGGGTATTCTTGGTGGTGGATACCATCCTTCTGCCTCACCCTTGCTCGCAGATACCGTCGCCCTGGAAAAACGCGGTCAGGTGCTGGGCATGCACCAGGTAGGTGGGACTCTTGCCAATGTTCTGACCCCATTGTTAACCGCGGGTATTGTTACACTACTCGGAATGTTTATGCCGTCCAATTTTACATGGCGCGGCGCTTTTATCATCCTTACAATACCTTCAATTGCTTTCGGAATTTATTTATATTACATTTTAAAACGCCGTCAACTAGGAGGCATGGAAACAAAAGCTGAGGTAGAAACCTTCTCTATCAGGATTAATCCGCGTGGTTATATCCGCCGTATGGTCGCCTTTATTACCATAGGTACCGCAGTACAGGTATTCGTTTTTTCAAGTATTTCCGTTATACCCTTGCTCGTTGTCGACCAATACGGCGCTTCAGAACAGGCAGGCGCTGCTTTCCTCTCTCTCGCCCATTTTTCAGGCTTATTCGCAGGCCCTTTCGGCGGATATCTGTCAGACCGCTATGGTAACGTCCCATTGATGCTTGCAGTAAGCCTTGCTGCCGGGCCAATTATCGTCCTGCTCAGTTTAGGTACTCACTGGTGGCTTTTACCGATCGTTTTATTAGCCATGGGAACTTGTATGTATGTGGCTATGCCGTTATCGGAAGTATATGTCATTAACAACGCCAAGAATAGTAATCGGTCAACGATACTCGGTATCTACTACTTCGCCAGCCGCGGTGGTCCGGGGATCCTTATGCCGGTTATTGGAAAACTCATTGATCAATACAGTTTCGCTACCACTTTTGCATGGGTGGGAGCGGCGCTCTTTTTAATTGTTCTCGTCTGTTCGCTACTTCTCTGGGGAACCAGAGACTGAAAAGATTAATTCAATGCTAAATCATAAATGCCAACCTCCGAACTTAAGTGTTTATTGTCCATCTCATTATGCTGTGTTAGAATAGCAATTATCCAACCATGAATAAAAAAGACCTCAAATACTGGGTCGGTTTCAGTTTCATCCCCGGTATCGGACGTGTCCGTCTCAATCAACTTGAGAATCACTTCGGTAATCTCGAGTGTGCCTGGAACGCTTCATCCGGCGAGTTAAGAAACGCTTCTCTTGACAACACGGTAATCCGATCTATAAACACGTGGCGTCCGAAAATCGTCCTTGACGAAGAGATGGAAAAGCTCAAGCACTATGGACTGCAAGTACTTACCTGGCACGATGAAAATTATCCCAACCGACTTAAGGAAATATACGACTATCCTCCTATTCTTTACATCAGAGGCTCTTTAACCGCGGCTGACGAGTGGTGTTTAGCCGTCGTGGGAACTCGACGCGCAACTGCTTACGGCCGTCAGGTAACGGAAGAAATCGTCACCGACCTGGCACGAAACAATATAACTATCGTTAGCGGACTGGCTAGAGGAATTGATTCAGTGGCTCACCAGTCAGCCCTCGATGCTGGCGGAAGAACGGTTGCTGTCCTCGCTTGTGGTCTGGATATCATCTACCCGGCGGAAAACCTGAACCTGGCGCGGCGGATAATGGAAAACGGCGCGCTTATTAGTGAATATCCCATCGGAATGAAGCCTAAACCCGATCACTTTCCGCGCCGCAACCGCATTCTCTCCGGCATGAGTCTTGGAGTCCTCGTCACCGAAGCTGGCGAAGGAAGCGGTGCACTGATCACAGCCAATCTCGCTTTAGAACAGAACCGTGATGTCCTGGCTGTCCCGGGTAGTATTTTATCTCCTGCCAGCCACGGCGCCAACCACCTTATTCAGGAAGGAGCAAAACTCGTCCAGAATTGCCAGGATATCCTTGAAGAATTAAATTTGCGAGCCGTTGCTCAGCAGCTTGAGTTCAAAGAGATTATTCCGGAAAGTGAAACTGAATCCACGCTTTTAAAACGGTTATCATCCGAACCGGCTCATATCGATACTATTTGTGCCGGGAGCGGTTTGCCTGTTTCAACGGTGAGCAGTACACTGGCAATGATGGAGCTAAAAGGTCTGATACGCTCAGTTGGAAATATGTCTTATGTTCTGGCACGTGAAGCCAGAGAAACCTACGGAGTAAAAGTTGAGTAGTCCTAAAAAAGAACTGGTCATTGTTGAATCACCGGCGAAGGCAAAAACGCTTGGGAAAATCCTTGGCAGCAAATATAATCTTAAAGCCTCGTTAGGGCATATACGCGATTTACCTCGCAGCAAACTCGGTGTAGATATAGAAAACAATTTTACGCCAGGGTATGTTGTACCTCGTGCAAAGAGTAAACTCGTAAAAGAGTTGAAAGATGCGGGGAAAAATGCAAAAGCGATTTATCTCGCGACCGATCCTGACCGCGAAGGAGAGGCGATAGCCTGGCACCTGGCAGCCGTGATGGAGGGCGATAAAAAGTCATTTCATCGGGTGGTATTCCACGAAATCACTGACGAAGCTGTTCAACAGGCATTCAAACACCCGCGTTCCATTGACTCATACCTGGTAGATGCGCAGCAGGCGCGGCGGGTACTGGATAGGCTCGTCGGATATAAGCTAAGTCCTTTGTTGTGGCAAAAGGTAAGACGTGGGCTCTCTGCGGGTAGGGTACAGTCAGTCGCTCTCAGGATCATCGTCGACCGCGAGCGGGAAATAGAAGGTTTTGTCCCACAAGAATACTGGTTGATTGAAGCTGAACTTCAAAAACAGCAGGCAGCGTCATTTCGGGCACAGCTGGTTGGACTGGTTGACGGCACCAAACTGGAAATAAACAGCGAACAAAAAGCAAACACGTTGAAAGAGCGGTTGGAACAGGCGAAGTATACCGTCGACAAAATCAAATCGCGAAAAGTTATGCGACAGCCAGCCCCGCCTTTTATCACCAGTACCCTGCAGCAGGAAGCCTGGTATAAACTTCGTATGTCGGCTGGGCAGACTATGGCTATTGCCCAGGAGCTCTATGAAGGCTTACCACTCGAAGGCGGCGAAAGTACCGGTTTGATCACATATATGCGTACCGATTCGACACATGTTGCCCGTACAGCTATCGCTGAAATAAGGGATTTCATTCAGAAAAAATATGGGGAGGACTATTTACCAGCCCATGCACGCGTCTTTGCGCGCCAGGTAAAAGGAGCGCAGGAAGCTCACGAAGCTATCCGTCCCACTCGTACCAACCGGACGCCAGATACAATGAAAAAGTACCTCTCTAATAATCAGTTCCGACTCTATCAACTCATCTGGAACCGTATGGTTGCCAGCCAGATGGCAGCGGCTATTTATGATAGTACATCGATAGATATCGAAGCTAAGCCTGTTAGCTCGCGGGATACTTATCTTTTCCGTACCACATCGTCGGAGCTTAAATTCTCGGGTTTTACCATCCTGTATCAGCGTGATGAAGGTAAGACCGAGGAAGACGAGAGCCGGCAATCATTACCTATATTGGATAAGGGCGATCTTTTAAAGCTCATACAGCTTTTAACCGAGCAGCGATTCACTCAACCGCCTCCGCGCTTCACAGAAGCAAGTCTTATCCGTATGTTGGAGGAACGTGGAATTGGTAGGCCAAGCACATACGCTCCCATTCTTGCCAATATCCTGGACCGGGAATACGTATCCAAAACAAGCGGAATTCTCAAACCAACTGAATTGGGAATGATTGTTACCGATTTATTGAAAGAACACTTTCCTAATATTGTCGATATAGAGTTCACCGCCCGTATGGAGGACGAACTGGATGAAATAGCCTCACAAAAAAAGAAATGGGTGGATGTTGTTAGGAATTTTTATACGCCGTTCGATAAAACCTTACAAAATGCCAAAGAAGGTATCGCGCGGGTCAAAATTGCAGACGAAATCACATCTGAAAAATGCGAAAAATGCGGTAAACCGCTGTCTATCAAGGTTGGACGGTTTGGTAAATTTCTCGCTTGCACCGGCTATCCGGAATGCAAATTCACCAAGCGCTACCAGATTAAAACCGGCGTCAAATGTCCGGAGTGCGGCGGAGAACTCATCCAGAGGCTGAACAAAAAGGGTAAAGTATTTTTTGGATGCGGCAATTACCCAAACTGCAAATTTGCTGCCAGCTCCCGTCCCCTATCCCAACCATGTCCGAAATGCGGCGGACTCCTCATCGAATACCGGGAAAATAAAGCCAGGTGCTTGAAATGTCGCTACCGGGGTCCGATCCCAGAAGAAAAAGCTGCGGTAACTGCTGGTAAATAGTCCATGCAGACGATTGTCGACCATTATGTAAACTATCTTCGGGCAGGTCGGAATGCATCTCCTTATACCGTTCGCACCTATCTCAACGCTCTGATCGGAAATAAAATTAGAGGAAAAGAAAAAGGATTTTTTCAATTCCTGTTCCTGCGTAAAATCAACTCCCTTGAAGCAGTCAACAGGCAGACCTTGCGCGATTATATGTACTGGCTGATGCAGCAGGGAGTGGCACGAACTACCATCGCAAATAAAATATCCGCTATCCGCTCTTTTTACAGATATTTACTCCGCGAGGAGGTAATAAAAGAAAACCCTCTCGAAAAGGTAACTTCACCGAAACTGGATAGACGGCTCCCTATTGTACTCTCAACCGATGAAATCACCCGGCTGCTTGATGCGCCCTCCAAAACGACTCCGGTAGGGCAGCGAGATAGAGCTATCATCGAATTATTGTATGCTTCCGGATTACGCGTTAGCGAGGTTGTCAATCTCAATCTAACTCAGGTTGATTTGCCTGAAAAAGAAATACGTGTTGTCGGTAAAGGCAATAAGGAGAGAATCGTCTTAATAGGCAAACCAGCCGCTAAATCAATACTTGCCTACTTGAACGATGGAAGAAAAAAACTACTGTCTGACAAAGTGACTTCAGCTGTTTTTATTAACCAATACGGCAAACGCTTGATTGACCGTCGCGTTCAAAAAATCATCGATCGTTATACCAGGGAGGCAAATATCACGAGGAAGGTGCACCCGCACATCCTTCGTCATACATTTGCTACCCATATGCTGGACGGCGGCGCTGATCTACGAGTCGTGCAGGAATTGCTTGGGCACGCAAGTCTATCTACGACGCAAATATATACGCATGTCAGTAAAAGCCAGGCTAAAAAAGTCTACCTTGCCGCTCATCCTCTGGCATTGAAAAAGGAGAATGATGACAACAAATAGGCTTGCGAAACTACGGAAACAATTCGATCACGCCGAGGTAGATGCCATCCTGATTTCTCATCCATCAAACCGTTTTTACCTCTCCAATTTCACGGGTTCTGCCGGTTATTTGCTTATTACACAAAAGGATGCCTTGCTTGCAACCGATTCCAGATATTTCGAACAGGTCAAGCAGCAGTCACCGCACTTCATTTTATTCGAGATGAAGGGGCGCACTGAGGAATGGCTGCCCCAGCTGATAGGTCCACAAGGTATCCACCGCCTGGGTTTTGAATCGCCAAACATTACTTACTCCTTCTACAAGGAGATGTCAACGATCTTAGAAAAAACACTTCCCGAATTAAAGCTGATACCGCTCGAAAACATCGTGGAGAAACTTCGAAGCGTTAAAGAACCTGGAGAGCTGGCAAATATACAGCGCGCCGCCGAGATCGGCGACAAAGCTTTTGAAGCAGTCACTAAAAAACTAAAAGCCGGGACTACAGAACTGCAATTAGCCTGGGAACTGGAAAAGTACATGCGTGAGCACGGTAGTCAAAGCATGCCTTTCGAGGTTATCGTCGGAGCTGGACCCAACAGCGCATTGCCTCATCATGGACCGGCTGAATATCCGATTGCTGCAGGAGTGCCGATTGTAATCGACATGGGTGCCCGGTTCAACGGCTATTCAAGCGACCTTACACGTACCATTTGCATCGGTAAGCCAGATGATACATTTATCAAGATATATGATGTTGTCCGCCGTGCCCAGGAAGCTGCCATCGAGGGTATTCATGCAGGGATGAATGGCGTACAGGCAGATGGTCTTGCACGCAATATCATCAACTCAACGGGTTATGCGGATATGTTCGGGCACGGACTCGGGCACGGAGTCGGATTGTCAGTCCACGACTTTGCTCCCCGTCTCAGCTATCTAGCGCCACCCGAACCAATTGAAGACGGTATGGTTTTCAGTATCGAACCTGGTATTTACCTGCCCGGATGGGGAGGAGTAAGGATTGAAGACCTTGCAATGATGGAAAATGGGAAGGTAAAATTACTTTCTCACGCCAGGAAATGGCACGAAAGATAAACTAGTAATAGCAGGTTCATTCCAGCGAAAGCTGGAATCCAATTCATTGATTAATAATGAGGCGAAAAATTTGTTAAGAGCTGACTTTCATATTCATACTCGGTACTCGATGGATTGTCACAACGAGCTTGATGAAATTGTCTTGCGCTGCCAGCAGCTCAACATCAACTGCGTTGCTATTTCTGACCATGATGCCACCGAAGGGGCATTCAAGCTTAAGGAGATCGCGCCATTTAAAGTAATTATCGCCGAGGAAATTCTAACTCCCAGCGGTGAGGTGATGGGCCTTTTCCTGAAGGAACACATCGCAAGCGGTCTTTCAATTGAACGGGCGATCGATAGTATCCACGCCCAGGGCAGCCTGGTATGCATTCCTCATCCGTTCGATCCACTGCGCGGTCTGCGCCTGAATGAAGAGGGCTGGGAGCACATCATCGGGCAGGTGGACATCCTGGAAGTATTCAATGCGCGCTGCCCATTCGGCAAGCCGGCGACTAAAGCAAAGTCTTACGCAACCAGACACAATTTACCGGGGACAGCCGGCAGCGATGCCCACAGTATCGGTGAAATTGGGAAGGTGATTGTCGAAATGCCTGATTTCGATACTCCACAAGAGTTTCTCGAATCGCTGCGCAAAGCTAAAATCAACGGAAAACGCTCCAGTCCGCTTGTCCACTTTAACAGCACCTGGTCGAAGATCAAGAAAGCCTTTTAGTGACGACCAGCTAGATTTAACCACAAAAACGGTAAAAAAATAGAGAGAGGGGAATCCCCTCTCTCTAAAATCATTATCGTACGGCTTTCTTAGCTCTTTTTAGGTTTATCGCTCTCCTTGGAAGGTTTGATCAGAATTTCGTCTATCAAACCGTACTCAACCGCTTGCTGCGGATTCAGATAAAAATCGCGGTCGGTATCGTGAGCGATCTTGTCAAGCGATTGGTTGGTATGCTTGTGAATGATGTTCCTGATCAAGTCCTGCAGCCTCATGATCTCCTTGGCAGCAATTGCTATATCGGATGCCTGTCCTTGAGCTCCACCGACAGCCTGGTGCATATGTATGGTAGCGTTGGGTAAAGCAAAGCGTTTCCCCTTCGCACCAGCACAAAGCAGGACAGTCGCCATGCTGGCAGCCATTCCGACAACTATTGTTGATACCTCGGGTCGGATCAATTGCATAGTATCGTAAATTGCCAAGCCGGCGCTGATTATTCCACCCGGCGAGTGTATATACAGGTTCACATCTTTATCAGGATCTTCCCTATCCAGGAACAGTAACTGGGCTATTATCAAGTTCGCAATCTGGTCGTTAATCGGTGTGCCAAGGAATATGATACGTTCTCTTAACAAGAGTGAATAAATATCGGAATATCGTTCTCCCCTGGCTGTAGTTTCAATTACCGTAGGCATAATGTTCATCGGATCAATTGCCATTTCTACACCTCCTCAACCTTTGATATTTAATTCTTATTCCTACTTTCCATTATACATAAGTTCAGACATCTGTGCGTGCCAATTTATGTCGTAGGTTTTTCTTCTTTTTTATCTTTCTGAGCTTTTGCCAGATCGGTTAGGATTTTGATTACCTTATTACTGACAAGTGTATTTTCAATCGCTTCTCGGTTATTTTCACTATTTAAAGCCTGGCGCATCGCATCCTTGTTGTCGGAATTGTTGACCGCTTTCTCGATTTCAGCATCTATTTCTTCCTTGGTAACGCTTACTTTTTCCAGTTCGGCGATTTTGCCCAACACGAGCGATTCAGCTACTCGTTTTTGCGCCGCGGGTTTTAGCTCTTCCCTCATCTGGTCAATTGTTTTACCTACCGTCTGCATATAATGTTCGATACTTTGTCCAGTCTGCTGGATATACTTGAAATTCCTCTCGAGCAGATGGTCTATTTCAGCTTCAACAATTACCGGCGGGTACTCCAATTGGCTGATAGCCGTTGCGGCTTCAATAACCTTATCCTCAAATTCATGCTCTGCTTCGTGTTCTGCTCGCTCCTTCATTTCCTCCAGGGCTTTTTGCCGCAGAATCGCAACTGTTGTAAACTCAGCATTTACCTGGGCAGCGAACTGGTCGTTTACTTCCGGAAGAATTTCCTGCTTCACTTCTACTATTTTGACTTTAAAAGTACCCTCAACACCGGCAAGTTCTTTTCGGAAATAATCGTCGGGGAATTTATGAGTCCACTCTTTTTCTTCACCCTTCTTCAATCCAACGAGCTGCCCGGCGAATCCCGGAATTGGGCCGGTATCTTCATCTAGCAGCTGATATTCCAGACCTTTGCGGTTGATGAACGATTCACCTTTCGCTGTGCTTTCCACATCAATAGTAACCATATCGCCAATGGCAACCGGACGGTCGACTGGTTCCCATGCAGCGTGCTGGTGTCGCAGTCGCTCTATAACCTCATCGACCATTGCTTCGGTGATTTCGACTTCTCTCGGTTTTATGTCAATTGAATGATAATCCCCTACCGTCGTTACCGGTTTAAGCGGAACCGTTGCCTTCAACACGAGTGGATTTTCGGTCTCGACATCCATATGCGGTTGTGCTACCGGGTCAATCTTAAGTTCATCTATCGCTTTCTTATAGACATCAGGAATTATGTCATCAAGAGCTTCATCAAATAGACGGCCTTTCCCATAATGCCGTTCAAAAATGGCGCGAGGTGCTTTGCCTCGCCTAAACCCGGGAACTTCTACCCTTTTTACCAGGCGTTGGTACGCCTTTTCGGTGCCGGCTTCAACTTCAGTCGGTTCAACCTCGATTTTGAGGAACGCTTGCCTGTCTTCGGTTTTTTCTGTGGTTACTTTCACTTTATGTCCTTGTCTAGTTAGTCTTCACGTAAACGTATATGGAGCTCTTTAAGCTGTTCTTCTCTTACCGGTGATGGTGCTTCTAGCATCGTATCCATCGCACTCTGATTCTTGGGAAATGCTATAACATCGCGAATATTCTGCTCTCCGGCCAGAATCATCACGATGCGGTCGATACCCGGAGCGATGCCGCCGTGAGGAGGTGCGCCGTATTCAAAGGCGCCCAGGAAACCTCCGAACTTCTCTTCGATCTCCGCGTCATTATAACCCAGGAAACGGAAAATGCGTCGTTGGAGTTCGGGATGGTGGATACGAATACTACCGCTGGCCAACTCAAATCCGTTGCAGACGATGTCATAACAATGAGCACGGACCTTCTCTGGTGAACTCTCCAGAATGGGTACATCTTCAGGCCAGGGCAAGACAAAGGGGTGATGCTCTGAGTCCCAGCGTTTTGTCTCCTCATTCCAGGCGAATAACGGGAAATTCACAATAAAAGCGAAGGCTAACAAATTCGGGTCTGCTAGTTTAAGCCTCTGCCCCATTTCCCTGCGTAATTCGCCTAGAGCCTTGTCAACTACTTTAGGTTTACCTGCTACAACCAGGATTAAATCACCCAGTTTGGCATTAAATCGCGACGCCATTTCCTTGATCTGGTCGAAGGTCATATATTTAGCTGCTACTGATTTCACACTGTCGGCAGTCAGGCTGCTAATGTCTCCGGTCCCAGAACCAAGAGCAAAAGTAAGCAATCCCCCGGCGCCGTATCCTTGAACAAATTTATTTAACTCTTCGAGCTGATTGCGGGTATACGCGGCACAACCCTGAGCGCAAATGCCCTTTACCTTGCCGCCGTCAGCTACTACCCGCTTAAAGACTGTGAATTCAGTTTGACCTGCGATATCCGTAACGTCGCGCATCTCCATGCCGAACCGTAGATCTGGTCTATCCGAACCATATTTTTCAAGAGCATCTTTATAATTGATACGAGGAAATGGCTTTATTACTCTTTTGCCTGGTGCCACTTTCTCGACCATACCCGTGAAGAGTTCTTCCATTAGACTTAAAATATCTTCTTCATCAACGAAGCTCATTTCGATATCAAGCTGAGTATGTTCCGGCTGACGGTCAGCGCGGCTGTCTTCATCTCGGAAACATTTGGCAATCTGGAAGTATTTCTCCATTCCCGCTACCATTAATAGCTGCTTCAGTTGCTGCGGGGACTGGGGTAAGGCATAAAAATTGCCGGGATAAATACGTGATGGTACAAGGTAGTCGCGAGCTCCTTCCGGGGTACTCTTAATGAGTATTGGTGTTTCTATCTCAAGAAATCCCTTTTGATGGAGAAATTCACGGAAATAGGTGATCACCTTATCACGCAAAATGATATTATTGAGCATTCGCGTCCGGCGCAGGTCGAGGTACCGGTATTTGAGACGGACTGCCTCATCAACTTCCGACTCTTCATTAATATAAAAAGGCGGCGTTTTAGATGTATTAAGAATTTCTGCTTCGGTAACAATGACTTCAATATCACCGCTCGGCAGTTTTGGATTTTCTGTTCCCTTTGGCCTTAAAGCCACTTCCCCGACAATGCGGAGTACAAATTCATTCCGCACCTGTTCGGCTATTTGATGGCATATTTTAGAGACCTGTGGATTGAAGACCACCTGGGCAATGCCGCTGCGGTCGCGTAAATCCAGGAAAATTAGTTCTCCGTGATCACGCCGACGGTCCACCCATCCTGCCAGGGAGACCTTTTTCCCAGCATGTTCTTTCCGTAGCTCACCGCAATAATGGGATTTTAACATAGGATTTTCTCCGTGGATAATTTGACACCTAACATAAAAGTATATCGCAATTCGAGGCTTAGCTTCAACATTTGATCGTGGAAAGACATTGTAGCGATTTTTAAAAAAGAATGTAAATCTGGATCAACCGTCCTGATGGTTACACGAGCAGTGGTGCAAGCACTTAAATAATATCCCTCTTCACCCTAGGGAAAAGAGCTTGCCCCGTACACCTGTACTGAGGTATTCGAAGTATGATACGGGGGAGAACATAGGGATTTTGGTGAAAATCCCCTCGGAGGTTTTAAATTATAAGTTGTGGTTTTAACCTTTACCCTTTGAGCTTTGAGATTAATTACAAAAGCAGGAGTTTAAGAGGGCGCCGCCCTCTTATTTAATATTCCTCCTCACCTTTGGGGAAGAGGTAAGGTAATGGGGCGACGTGATCGAATGAGAAAGCTAAACAAGAACAAGGGACGAGGTAGACTCCTCGTACCTTTCGATTCTTATTGTATCTCTCTCCCAATCGCCTTTGCCACCAGTCTTAATTCATCCATCAAGGTAGCGAACTCCTTCGGATTAAGTGATTGTAATCCGTCGACAAGCGCTTCGGCTGGGTTCGGGTGTACTTCAATCAGCAGTCCATCAGCCCCGGCTGCTACGGCCGCTTTCGCCAGCGCTGGCACAAGATCATGATGCCCGGCGGCGTGGCTTGGATCGACAATTACCGGAAGGTGACTGGCTCTTTTCACAACCGGTATTGCAGAAATATCGAGGGAAAAGCGGGTACTGTCCTCAAAGGTGCGGATTCCGCGTTCGCACAGAATGACATTAACATTTCCTTCTGCAAGGATATAATCGGCAGCAGTCAGCCACTCGGTTATAGTACAAGAAAAGCCGCGTTTCAAAACCACCGGCCACTGACTCTTACCAATACTTGTGAGCAAGGTGAAATTCTGCATATTGCGAGATCCGACCTGTAAAATATCGGCTGCCTTTGAAACAATACCCACTTCATGCGGATCGACCACTTCGGTAATCACCGGGATCCCGACCTGCTTTCTGACGCGTTCGAGCAGCGCCAGTCCTGCCTCTTCCAATCCCTGGAAGCTGAAAGGCGATGTACGTGGTTTGAAAGCGCCGCCGCGTAGTATGCTAGCCCCTGCTGCCTTCACGTGGCGCGCTGCTTCCATTAGCTGTTTCTCACTTTCTACCGCGCAGGGGCCAGCCATAACTATGACGCGATTACCCCCAATCGCAAGATCACCTACTTCGACAATGGTGTTTTGAGGCTTGACCTCGCGTGAGGACAATTTATAGGGCATCATAATGCGTGTTACCTTATCGACGCCTGCCAGCACTGCAAAATGGTCGATCGGAAGCTGTCCAGTGTGACTGCCCAATAAAGCTACCACGGTTTTATCCGTGCCGCGGTTTAGCTGCACTTCTAAACCCAAAGATTTAGCTTTCTGAACAACCGCATTAACCTCTGCTTCGCTGGCTCCCTTTTTCATTTCAATTATCATAGCTTTTCCCCTTCTACGATCGGTTTTTATCAACCTCAATATAGTTTATAATAAGATCACTATTCAAGATATTCCAATTAGAGGTGCGCTGATGGAGTACTTCGCCTACGGAAGCAATCTTAATAAACAACAGATGCTGCAGCGGTGCCCGGGTGCTAAACCTAAGTATCAAGCGATCCTTCCTAACTTCACACTCATTTTTACCGGTTGGTCGCGCGAATGGAAAGGCGGAACGGCAAGTATCAAACCTATCCGGGGCGAGAAGGTTGTCGGTGCCATATACGAAATCAGCGAGCCAGACCTCCGTCGTCTCGACCGCTATGAGGATTATCCCGCTACATACGATCGAATAAATGTGCTGGTTCTAAAAGATGATGGCTCTGCTATTAAAGCGATCACATACATAAAACGAAGGCAGTCAGACGAAACGAAACCTTCAGCTGAGTACTTGGCTCTCATCAGACAGGGTTATAAAGACTGGTCGATCGAGTGAGTAAACATGAAGATTGGACTATCACTGGGAGGGGGTGGCGCTCGTGGCTACGCTCATCTCGGCGTAATCCGCGCTTTAAAAGAAGCCGATATACCCATTGACCTGATCAATGGAACCAGTATTGGGGCAGTAATGGGCGGGGGATATGCTCTATATAACGACGTCGACAAATTTATTAATCTGGTAAAGCAGGTTATCCGTAAAAGCAACATTAATTATTACAATATTTTCCACAATCACTCAGACAGCCAATCATTTTTGCGTACCTGGATGTTGGAAGCGGTTTGCGATATCGCCTCGCTGCGAAGCTCGATCCAGTCGAATCGTCACCAGCTAAAAGCCCTTCGCGCGGTTTTTGGAGAGCATACGTTCGCAGATACAAAAATCCCTTTTTCGTCCGTTGCTCACGACCTGATTTCAGGTAAAACGGTTATTTTCAAAAAGGGAAAACTGGTAGACGGTATTCTTCCTTCGGTAACCCTCCCGGGAATCTTTCCTCCAGTACGACATGGTAATCGTCTTCTTGTAGACGGTTACGTGCTAGCAAATACACCAGTCCACGAGCTCCGGATACAGGGCGCTGATTTCATCATTGCCGTGGAACTCATCTCCACCGACGAGCGTCCTTACGAGAATGGTCTGGACCTCTTAAATGGAATTGAAGACATGAAACAACGGCAACTCGATGATTGGCAGATAGCCGAAGCAGATTTTCATATTAAGGTGAATTTTGAACGATATACACCTGAACGTTTCGAAAATTACGAAACCGCGATGAAATTAGGTTATGATACTACGAAACCGGTCCTTGCCGAATTATTGAGGATGTTAGAGAAGAATGGGTGACGAAGTGACGTTGGTTTTGGGTGGGATCGGTGTCAAAGGTATCGCTAACATTGGCGTTTTCGAGGCGCTTTCCAATCAGGACGTCAAGGTAAAAAAAATTATCGCAGCAGGTACTAGCGCCCTGGTTGCGGTGCAATATGCCCTGAAAAAACGACCCGAGGAATTAACTGGACTATTGGTAAATTTCTTTGAAAATAATCACAGGTTTTTATGGGGATTGGAGCAAATGTCTGGATTATTCCAAACCCGGAAGCACCGCATCATTGATAGTATCGACTATTTTTTGCGTGAGCGATTGTACTGCCGTGCCAATTTTAGTCGAATCAGTGTCCTGTCCTGGGACATGGTAGACCCTTTATTATCTGAGCTCTTTGACAATAAAACGTTCGCGGACCTGGAAATACCTGTCGCGCTTTCAACCATTGATGTTAATAATAAAAACCTAGTCCTTATTGAAAGCGGTAAATTGATTGACGCGATAAAAGCGAGCATCGCGTATTCCGGTTTGTTCCCCCCTGTACACTTTGATGGTCGGGAGTTAGAAAGTAGTACACCTTATTGTGAACTTCCCCTGCATGCAGTAGGCAAAGAAGATACTCCAATATTAGCAATTGACTTCCCCAGTGCTCATCTACACCCGTACCCGCGTACGCTGCTCGAAATAATATCTCGGGTCAGTGAGATACGCAATCGGGCAATAAAAACCAAGCTTTTGAAAGACATCGATTACGTTATTCAATTGAAAAATTTAAGCCTATACCGTTGGGGAAATTATCGTAGAATTCCTGCGATGATACGCAGAGCGAAGGAAGATACTCTACGCCAACTAGTCAATCTCCTCGACCTTTAATTCAGTTACCAGGCTCTTTCATGAGCGTAAGGATGAAATTATGAAGACTTTGAATATCGCTCACCGCGGCTTTACTAAAAACTACCCGGATAATACGATCGAGTCCTTTAGCGCGGCTATCAAACTTGGCGTCGACGGTATCGAATGTGATGTCCATGAAACCGCCGATAACCGCTTCATCATTTTTCACGATGGTGAAATCGAAGGGAGAAGGATTTCTGAAATGTCACTAGCGGATATCAACCAGGTGAGATTACGCAGGCAATATAAAATCCCCTTGCTGGAGGAAACGCTCGAACTATGCCATAAGCAGGTCCTATTAAACCTGGAAATAAAACTGGTTTACTCTCTTGACCGTCTGCTGGATAAAATAAAAGCTGTAATGACCCCGGATGATTTACTAGTTTCTTCCTTCCAGAGCACGCTTATCACCAAGCTTGCGGACATGGCACCGGATTTCCGGCGTGGCATCCTCACGAGTTTTCCCCCTAAAGATCCCTTGAAATTGATGAGCCTGACCAGGGCGCAAGTAATGCTGCCCATGTTCAGTTCTACCAATATGGCACTGGTCGATAGGCTTCATCACCGGGAATTATCACTGATCGTCTGGAAATGTAATTCTACCGAAGAATTGCGCAGCGCACTCTCATGGGAAGTGGACGGTATTATTACAGACAATCCCGATTCTCTACTGATTGAGCTGCGCCGGCAGTAATAGGAAATCACCAGTTAATAAGCAAGGAAATTAATCAGGAGGTTATTACCTCTCGTCGTCTCCCCCGAGTATTTGCGGGTGGCATAATAAGTATAGCAACGAGCCAACAAATGTGAGGAGGATGACAATAATTACCCAGGGAGCTTTGTGCCCACCAAGGACATGTTTTCTATTAGCGATATCGTTGAGAACGATACCGGCGAGAACCCAGTGGAGAATGCTGAAGAGTACTAGCTCCAGTATCCACTCAACGTCCAAATCTTTGGTCCCTTCAGGTTTAGATTGTGTTTATTATATGACAAAACACATGACAATGCTACTATATTGGAATAACTTTGAATACGCGGGTAATCTAAACTGCGAGACTGGTTCTCAGACAAAGACTTTGAACGCTAAACTTTTTAGTTTTTCTTAAGATGAGTTATATCGCGGTATGTCGCCAGTTGACATGTCACGCCATCGGAGTCGACATATGGCGATGCCTCGACTTCAAATATGGAGCCATCCGGAAACGAGTATTCCCATTGTGCTATTTTGCCTTTTATGACTTCCTGAAGGCGGCATTGTTTATCGCATGGTTCCAGAAAGTGATATATGTATTTATAGCAAGGCAAGCCATCTGTCTCACCGAACGTTTTTTTCATAACTTCGTTAGCAAACCTGACCTTATAATCGGGTCCAATCATGATGACACCGTCGGACATCCGCCTGAGAATACTTTGCAATCTATCCCGGTCAGCTCGAACCTCATTTTCAAGCTTTTCGATAAAGCGGTTCTTCTTTAAGGTTGCAGCTGTTAAATAACCTATCAGGCCTTCAGCCACAAGAAATAAAATGGCGCGGAGGACAGGTGAGGGGTAAGGTGATATAAACACTGCTCTTGGCATCCAGATCCCACCGGATATCACCGTGATTATGATGGCAGCACGTACTCCGAACACGTGTGCCGCGTACAGTATTGGCGCCAGGAAAAGCAGCCGGTGAACATCGTGAACAGCATAGAAAATATCCCAGCGCAAAGAATCGATATTAAAATAATCGACGATCTCGCCGAAATAATAGAATATACTACAAAAGAGTAAGAGTAAGCCCAGTATATAAAGTCGGTAGAACATCTTGTCTTGTAGACCTATCTTCACGACTTCAGAAATACTGACCTTACTCTCTTCTCTTTTATTGTCTCCGGTTTCACCAGCGACAGGTATTTTCGTTTTGTTCATCAAACCATTGTATCACTTTTACTTTTCTTTGGCAGTCTGTTTCTCAGCTTTCCGGGCAGCTCTTGCCTCTCTCAAGGAGGCGAAGACACCACCAAGGTTCAGATACCAGACAAATGCTGCCGGGAATAGAATCAGTGGGATTGCGATAACCAGGGCAATAATTACCTGAGCCGACATCTTCGTTCACCTCCTTTTCACCTACTTTATTGCTTGTTAACTTACCGGGTCTTCCCAGCCTCACGAGCCATTTTTTGCTCTTTGTAGGCTTTCATCAAGCCGCCGATGTTGAGATACCATATAAGTGCAGCAGGGAATAGAACTACCGGGACTGCGATTGCGATTGCCAGTACTACAGTGCCTTCCATCTTTGTCCTCCTTTTCCACTTTTCCCTCCCCTCCTCATCCCACTATCATCCTAGCACCTCTCTGGTCAACCGACTTCCGTTTCAACACCTAACATTAGGCAGGGAAATACTTAACGTATTTAACTGATGTTTTGTACAAAATACCTAGCTGAGCCTGTTTACAGATTACATCCAGCCGTAAAACGTGTATAATTGACAAAAATGAATGAAAATACCGCGCAGCATATAGAAAAACCACCGGCTCCCGATAATAAGTTCGATAGACAGATCCAGATACTAGACCGTATTCTAAATTGGAAGGCGAAGAATGGTCTCCGCAGTCCTCATTTCTGGATCATTGTCATTGTCATGCTTGGCTTTGGTTACATCTACTATAATGTCCTCAAATCATATCATGATCTTTATATCATCCTTTTTTTCTACCCCATGATGTACGCCGCGATTACATACCGCCTTCGCGGCGTTCTGATCTCAGGGATCGCTTTCCTGGCTATCGTCATACCTCACGGTTTCCTTATGGAGCACGATGCTTATGCGGTAGTTCGAACGCTACTATTTGCCATATTTGCCTTTCTAATTAGCAGCCTGGGCGCAACATTACTCAACTATCTGGAGCGTCAGCTCGAATCGTATCGTGAAATCGTATATCTTAACCAGGAGTTAAATAAGTATATCGATCAGTTAGAAAAAATGCAGCGGCAGCTTATACAATCCGAAAAGATGAATGCATTGGGGGAGTTATCAGCTTCGGTAGCTCATGAAATCAACAATCCACTCGCAGGCGTACTTGTTTACAGCAAATTACTTGCAAAGAAAGTTAATAACGAGGTAATCAATAGACAAGAGATGATCACCAACCTCGCCAAAATAGAAAATGCGGTCACTTACTGTTCGAATATAGTACGCAGCCTGCTCGATTTTGCACGTCAAACTGAACCTTCTCTTAAACCAGTAAAAATTCCCGATATTATCGACCAGGTTATGACACTCGTCGGACACCAGGCACAAATTAAAAAAATTAAGGTGGTTAGAAAAGAAGAAAATCCTCTCCCACCGGTAATGGCTGATTTTGCACAGATACAACAGGTTTTTGTTAATCTCGTTGTCAACGCAATACAGGCTATGTCCGAGGGCGGCACGCTTACCATTACTGTTACATCTAAAGATGGTTTCGTCAGGACTGCTTTTACTGACACAGGTGTAGGGATAAAACCAGAGCACATGAAAAAGCTTTTTACACCGTTTTTTACGACCAAGAGCGAGGTTAAGGGGGTAGGGCTGGGTTTATCGGTATCTTATGGTATCATTGAGCGGCACAGCGGCAAAATAGAAGTTCAAAGCGAAGTAGGCAAAGGTAGTACTTTTACAGTTGTTCTACCTGTGTCCACATCAGAAAAATAACTTTCACGTTATCCATAACTAACATGGAATCCCATCGTCTGTATGATTTCACAATTTTTTCTTGACGCTTTATGTCGTATGCGATAAAATGCGATTAAAAAGAGGATCAGCATGAAAAAATTAATAATTTGGATTGCTGTAATTTTCGTATTAGTAATAATTGTAATGATAGGATGGCTTTTATATAACAATTGGCAAATCAGCTTATCAACAATACCACCTAAAATACCCGCTGATCTTCAAGTTAACGCGATTTCCGCTACCGAAATACAAGTAAAGTGGAAAGATACATCAAATAACGAACTAGGTTTCATTTTATTTCGTGACGGCGTCGAAATTGTCAAATTACTTAAAAACACTGAGGAATATCGTGATAATGGTCTAAAACCATCGACACTGTATACCTATCAAGTTCAATCCTATAATGAAGCTGGAAAATCCGGGAAATTTGAGATGAGTGGCAAAACTAAGAATCCTCCAATTGCTGTGAAGTTAGAAATGGTGGGTGTATATGACAATGGAGAAGATTTTCTGAGGGAATTTGATATTAAGGATTTGTTACCAACGTACACAGGGTTTGGTGAAATATATGTAGGTATCATAGTCACAGATGGCATAAAGACTAAGCAATACCATTTACCGGGAAGTGGTGACTATTACAGACTACGTGAAAACGAAACACAGGAAGTAAACATAAACTTGTTCGAAACTTCAGAGATCGGCGAATACCTTGGAATTGCGGTTGTAGCGTATGAGAAAGATGGTGGAGGAGTTGAGTCGTTACTCTATCAAGCATTGGGTACAGTAGTTAAATCCTATATCGGACCCGTACCTTCCGCAATTTTTTCTGTTTCTGGAATAAGTTTTTCTGATATTATTGGTGACATTTGTGGTGCCGACGACGATAACTTGGGCTCATTCCAAAAATACTGGACTAACCAAACAAATTGGGGAGTGGGAAAATATAACAACGTGACGTGTACAGGAGAAAACAACAAACCAGGATTTCGATTTTCCATCTCAATAGAAAGTCCACTCATAAACGCTAACTAATCGAGTAAATAAAAGCCCCCTCCAGGTTCGGAAGGGGCTTTATGAAAGGGAGTACTTGCCCGGAATTACTTGAACGTAACCCTAAGTGCATGCGTCGAACAGGACACACAAGGATCGTATGCCCTTACCAGCATCTCCATCATCTTCTGGATTTCTGCTTGCGGTTGATCCAGAATCTTAGGAACCAGTGCCTCGAGGTCTTTCTGAATATTATTATGATTTTGGTTCGTTGGAATAATGCAGTTTGCTTTGGTAATGATTCCATTTGCATCGTAAGTATAATCATGGAATAGAATACCGCGCGGCGCCTCGACAGCTCCAACTCCTCTTCCGGCTCTCGGTTTTACTCGATCAGGTTCTTCCTCTACGCCGCGTTCAACAAGTTTGTCTATCAGGTTGATTGCATCTTCAACGATGTGATATGTCTCCACCAGCTGCGCCACTGATATCATATAAGGGTTAAAACACGGGGCTTTAATACCCAACTCAGCGGCGACTTTTCTGGAACGAGGAGATAGTTGTTTGGAATTGAGGTTGAAACGTGCTAGAGCTCCGACCATATAGGAATCCCGTTTGTTTTTTGTATATTTTGCCGTCGAGGTTGGAACGCAGAATTCGTTGGTGACGCCAAGATATTTATCAATTGGAATAGCCACAGCATCAGAAGATGCTATCTGTCCGCTAATCCATGCATACTCTTTCGGATCTTTGAGAGCAATATATTCTGTTTCTCGCACAAAATCGGGGATTTTCAAAGTCTTGAAAATAGATGTCTCGACATCGAGGTCGTTCAGGCATTCCTGCAACCGTTTTTTCAAAGCTTTTAATTCGTTTAAGTCAGGGACTTTGGTAAACCCGCCAACCACGCAGGAGAGGGGATGAGTTTTTCTCTGAGCTAAGGCTTCAGCCAGGTTGTAGGCTAGTTTTTTCATCCGGAGTGCCATGACGACAACATCTTTATGCGTTGCCGCCAGCGGTATTACACTATCAACTCCAAGAAAATCAGGGGCAATGAGAAAAAGAGTATGGAGTACATGACTCTCCAGCATCTCCGCATCGAAGAGTAATTTCCGTAGAAGGATAGTCTGTTCGGAAGGTTGAATCCCAAAAGCAGCTTCTGTGGCTTGAATCGACGCAGTCGTATGAGCAATACTGCAAATGCCGCAAATACGCGAGGCGATATGATGCACATCATCATAGTGTCTGCCAACCAGCATTGCTTCGAAAAATCGCGGTGACTCAGGCACTTCCCAGAGCAATTTCTCTATCTTGCCATTATTCGCATCGAGGATAAGGTTACCGTGACCTTCAATGCGGGTTACGTAGTGGACATCCACCTTGACCTGCGTCATTTCTTCACCTCCGGAACATAAGTATTGTAAATATTGAATTTATCCATGACCTGCTCTGGAGTGAGCCCATGCTTTTTCAGTATCTCTTCTTCGGAATTCTTATTAGGTTCGTCGACCATGCCGCGACATCCCCAGCACTTTCTGCCACCGCTGACACAGATAGCATTACAGCCAGCTCTTGTCACCGGACCTAAACAGGTCTTTCCTAACTCGAAGATACAGATGTTACCTGCCAATTTGCATTCAGTACAGACGGGATAACTGGGAATATCCGGTTTCTTTCCTAACAATAGAGCTTTTACTACTTTAACCAGCTCGACGGTCTGCGGAGGACATCCCCGAACATAGAAATCGACGGGAACAACTGCATTTATAGGACGGGCAGGAATCGTGTCGTAATATTTCGCCGCGTCGCCATATACTGTTTTCAACGCCTGTTCCATGGGAAGGTGGTTTTTCAGACAGTTTACGCCTCCGATACTTGCACAGGCGCCCAGGGCAACCAGCACCTTCGCTTGTGCGCGGATTTTCTGAAGTCGCGGAATTTCAGCCTCGCGGCTAATACTACCTTCAACAAATGCGATGTCATAATCATCCGATCTATTCGATATCGCTTCGCGGAAGTTTACAATCTCGATCGCTCCCAGCAAGTCCAGCAATTCTTCACCGGTTAAATTCAACACATCCAGCTGGCATCCTTCGCAACCTGTGAAATCAAAGAACGCAACTTTTGGTTTCATTACACAGCCTCCCTAAGATTTCTCAATTGGGCCAGGGAGAATACCGGACCTTCCTGGCAGACATATATGCCATTTATCTGGCAGTGTCCGCATTTGCCTACACCGCACTTCATCCGGCGTTCGAGCGACATTATTATATTTTCATCAGCTAAGTCTTTCTTTTTCAGTTCAACTATGACAAACCGGTACATAATTGGCGGACCTACCACAACTGCCACTGTTTTTCTCGGATCGAGTTGCACTTTAGGAATAAGCGTGGTGATAACTCCTACATTGCCCGTCCAATCGGGAGTACCACGATCGACTGTCTCGTAGAATTCAATATCCGGATTAGTTTTCCACGCCGCTAACTCGTCGATAAACAACCTTTCAGCGGGAGTACGAGCGCCGAAAAGAACGATTGCTCTGCCGAATTGCTTTCTTTTATCCATGACGTATTGAATTAATGAACGGACCGGGAAAAGTCCGATGCCCCCGGCGATGAAAAGGATGTCCTTGCCTTCTAGCGCTTTAACATTAAAGCCGTTTCCAAATGGACCTCTTATACCCAGTACATCGCCTTTTTTAAGATTATGGATAGCATTGGTTACGCTGCCCACGTTTCTTACGGCAAATTCAAAACTTCCTGGACGGGTTGGTGAACTTGCTACGCCAAATGGAGATTCCCCGATACCCATTATCGACACGCTGATGAACTGACCTGGCATGTGTCCCAGCTCTTTACCATCGGTGAGCTTTACCTCGAACACTTTTTCCTTGGCAGCGAGTTGCTCAACCCTCACGAGTTGTGCAAGACGCGGTGCATATAGTTCACTTTCAGGATAGATTTCCCTGAGAACACGCTGGGCAGTTTGCTTCGCGCGCCACGAGGCTGCGATCGCATTGAATGCTTCCAGCGGGCTGGCAATTTCCGCGAGACACGCAACCGCGCAGCGTCCACACCCCACACACCCCATCCTGCCGTATCTTTCAATTACATATTTTCCTTTTCTATAGATACGATGGCGGAACCTGCTAGCTTTGTCTTGACGGAAATTCTCGCCTGTAGCTACCTTAGCAAAATCGACAAGCATGCAGCCGTCCCGTTGGCGAATACGTTGTCCTTCCTTGAGATTCAAAGCAACGTCGTCCTGTACGTCAAAACAGAAACAGGTGGGACACACCATGACACATGAACCGCAGCTTAAGCAGGTTTCGCTTCGTGATTGCCAGTAAACGTCGTCATAGCTGTCTTCGAGCAGCTTCGGAAGTCGTTCGCGCGGTACATCCAGATGAAGTTGATACTTGGTTAATGCCTCATCAAGTACCTCTTTCTGTCTTGCGATGTCATCAGTTGTTGGTTCATTGGTGGTAGTATATCTTTTAAGAAGATCACTGCCCTTTTTGGAACCGATGGCCACCATATATTTAGAACCTAAATCGGTGAGCATGAGGTCATATCCATTTTCCGCGAGATGCGTGCCCATACTCGGTGCAAATGATTTCGGAGACGGATTAAGATTTTCAACCCCGACGATAATAGTATTCTGGCGCCGGGCAATATAATCCGGATCGGGATTAGCTGTCATAAATGCTTCATCCAGCATCTCAATCGCTCTGATATCATATGGATGAACACCGACTATTGCTCGTGATGTGTTATCGGTTACCGGTTCAGGTTTAGCGCCATCACCTAATTTAAATTTCAAGATCGTTTCGCGGGCAGGTAAAAGATAAACTGTCGGAGGTGAAACGGTAATATCATAATTCAAAGCGAGTTCATCAGCTTTGTTGATTCTATCGTATACATATTTACCATGTTTTGGCTTGACGCCGTAGACATCCATTGTTTTCGTGAGGTTATTGACTAGGTTCTTAAAATCCTGCTTGCTGACTACTACGGATTTCTTAAGTTCACCGGCTTTTGCTGCTGGTTTGCGGGCAGCTTTGGGCGGGGTGATGACCGTAGGTTCTTTACCTACCGACTCGATAGTCTCACGAACAAGATGTTCCAGGTCGTCGGGCGCCAGGGGTTTCACCATGTAATCGATTGCGCCCAGCTTGGTTGCTTCTTTCATAGTCTCATCAGAAGGATAAGCCGTTATGATAATGGATTTAATCCATGGACGCTGCGCTTTGACTTCCTTAAGAATTGAAAGCCCGGTCCGACCTGGTAGACGAATATCCAAGACCATTACGCTAAAATCCTTCTTAGGGATGAGTTTCAATGCTTCTTCTGCCGTCTCCGCCGTCGATACGTCATAACCGGCTACGACCAGCCAATCCCTTAGAGATTCACGAACAATAGCTTCATCGTCAACAATCAAAATAGAATTATTTTTCATCCTTTACTGCCTCCCTGGTTTTCGCTTGCGCATTTCGGACCGCTTCTCTAACCAGTCGTTCCAGGTCGTCGGGAGCTATCGGTTTGACCAGATAATCGATCGCCCCCAACTTCAATGCTTCAGCCGTCAAATCTGAGGTAGGATATGCCGTGATGATAATCGCCTTGATATCTGGTTTTTTATCTTTTACTTCTTTAAGAACTGCTATACCAGTCCTGCCGGGCAATCTGATATCGAGGATTACGACGCTAAAATCTTTTTCAGATATTAACTCTAGTGCTTGTTCTCCGGTTTCTGCAGTCACAACCTTATAACCGGCATCTTCAAGCCAGTCCCTGAGTGACTCTCTTACAATGGGCTCATCGTCAACTATGAGAATTGGTTTTACTGGCATGACACCTCCTCATGACAGGTATTAGTAGGATATCAGGAGCGTTTCCATGTTAATCTAACGCCATGATTTAATCAACTGCCAGCGCTGACCAGCAAAGATGCTGAAATAGGAACAACTGTTGAGACTGATGAGATTACCGCTTGAGCTGCATGTTTTTTGCGGTCACGATATCTCCTGATATTGTTCAGGACTCTCTTTTTTTCCTCGTCTGTCATATACTTATATTTATGCCGTTCCTGCCGGCACTCGTCGGAACAAAATAAAATCCTTTTCTTCGGTAGAGGTTTATTACAAACCCTGCAAAAATGGTGTGTACTGTAATAGTCAATAATGGCTTGTACAGCTTCCCGCGACCAGAGGAGATAATGGCGCTTGCCAATACCCCATGTGAACGCAGGTTTGATCACACCGATATGCTGAAGTTCCAGCACGCGGTTTCTGGGTAAACCCGACTCCTCGCAAAGCTGCAGTGTAGAATACCATGCATGCTTCGTCGAACCACTATCTCGGGTTAGAATCTGTCTCACCCTTTCTTTGCTAATGCCGACCTTCTCCGCGATCTCTCGCATCGGCGATCCAGCCTGCCGCATTTCGAAAATTAGCGCTCTATTTGCTACCGAACCACGTTTTACTTCAATAACCACGATCTAACCTCCTTCGAGTGATAGCTCCTCTGATTATTTTTTCGCGAATAAACCAATGGGTAAAACCCATCGACCGTACTTTTCGTTCCAGATTATTGCCATCGATCCCCAAACTGCTCCAGCGCCGCAGAATAGTCCTTCGACGCCAGCTATTTTTGCATCCATTCCACCAATAAAATGCGCCGCGAGAAGGAAGAACAAGATAACGAGTGTTCCAAACACCCAAACGTGCATGACAGACATCTTTAACGTACCGACAAACATATAGGCGGTAAAGATGCCCCAGCAAATACAGAGCCAACCAAGACCATCTGAATCGAGGGCAACTGTACCAGTCCACTGTAGTAAGAAATAGAAACTTAAACCTAGCCAGAAAGCCCCGTATGAAGTGAAAGCTGTGAGACCGAACGTATCACCCCGCCGGGCATCGATAATGCCAGCTATAATCTGAGCTACGCCACCCCAGAAAAAGCCGTAAACTAGTGGAACCAGTCCTTCAATTAAACCGAGATTATGCAACTGTAATAGGATCGTGTTGAAACCAAACCCTGCCAAACCCAGCGCTCCCGGATTCGCCCACTGTACTTCTTTACCGTCCGACACCGATTAGTAAACTCCTTCTCATTCTTTATTTTTCCGCTATATCAGGGGACGGTCCTTATTAACCGCCCCCAAAAAATCCCTCGATATCAGGTTATAAGACCAGTTTTGCACCATCAACGAGGGTAGCTACGACTGATGGATCTGCGAGGGTAGTTATATCTCCAAGATTGTCAGTTTCTCCAGCCGATATCTTGGTAAGAATGCGCCGCATTATCTTGCCGCTGCGAGTCTTTGGAAGAGCATCGGCGAATTGAATTTTCTCAGGAGTAGCAATCGGTCCCATTTCTTTGCGGACATGCTGCACCAGCTCCTGTTTTAATACGTCAGTTTTCTCAACACCGGCTTTAAGCGTAACGTACGCATAGATGCTCTGCCCCTTGATAGCATGCGGCATACCGACTACGGCGGCTTCAGCTACTTTAGGATGCGAAACGAGCGCGCTTTCGACTTCAGCAGTGCCGATACGGTGCCCGGACACCTTGAGAACGTCGTCCATACGCCCCATAAGCCAGTAGTACCCGTCTTCGTCTCTGCGTGCACTATCACCGGTGGTATATACGCTTGGGAAGCGAACGAAATATGTATTATAGAACCGCTTCGGATCGCCATATACACCGCGCATCAAACCCGGCCATGGTCTCTTAATTACCAGATAACCACCTTCATTGGTGTCTGCTTCGGTACCATCTTCACGGAGAATCGCCGGCACGATGCCGGGGAAAGGCAAGGTTGCAGACCCGGGTTTAGTCGGCACGGCGCCTGGGATCGGGGTTATCAGGATTCCACCTGTTTCCGTCTGCCACCAGGTATCAACGATTGGGCAGCGCCCTTTTCCAATTACGTTGTAGTACCACATCCAGGCTTCGGGATTGATTGGTTCGCCAACCGTACCCAGGAGCCGTAATGATGTAAGGTCATGTTTATCGGGCCATTCATCGCCTTCTCTCATTAGAGAACGGAGCGCAGTTGGCGCAGTGTAGAATATGTTGACCTTGTATTTTTCGACCATCTCCCAGAAACGGTCTGGCTTCGGATAAGTAGGAACACCTTCAAACAAAATTACAGTCGCGCCGCAGGCTAACGGACCATAAACGATGTAGCTGTGACCTGTTACCCAGCCAATATCGGCTGTGCACCAATAAGTATCATCTTCTTTAAGGTCGAATACCCATTTCATCGTTTGATAAGTATAGGTAAGATAACCGGCCTGCGTATGCATGACACCCTTAGGTTTACCGGTGCTGCCGCTCGTATAGAGGATGAATAACGGGTCTTCCGCATCCAGGACTTCTGCCGGGCAGGTCGATTTGATATCCTCAGCTTTGACTTCTTCGTACCACCAGTGATCACGTCCGGCCTTCATGGGTACCTGGACACCGGCACGCTGCACGACTATGCAGTGCTTGACATCCGGGCAATTATCAAGAGCAACGTCTGCATTATCTTTGCTGCGGATGACTTTGCCGCTGCGATAATATCCGTCGCTGCAGATCAGCATACTGGCTCCGCAGTCGAGCACCCTGTCTTTCAAGGCATCGGCGGCAAATCCCCCAAATACAACGCTATGGACTGCGCCTATCCTTGCACAGGCGAGTAAGGCGATAGGTAACTCGAGTATCATAGGCAGATAGATACAAACTCGGTCGCCTTTTTTAACGCCGTATTTTTTCAATACATTAGCGAATCTGCTTACTTCAGTGAGGAGTTCCTGGTAGGTAAGCGTTTTTGAATCCCCGATATCACCTTCCCAGATAAGCGCTGCCTTGTTCTTTCTCCAGGTGGTTAAATGCCGGTCAATGCAGTTATAGGTTACGTTAATCTTGCCGCCGACAAACCATTCATGCTTTCCCTGTCCCCATTCGTCGTCGACAAGCACCTTATCCCATTTTTTAAACCAGTGGAGTTGATTGGCAATTTCACTCCAGAAACCTTCCGGATCCGTCGCCGACCAATTATAAAGAGCTTTATATTCTGCCAGGCTCCTGAGTTCAGCTACTTTACTAAATTCCTTTGAGGGCGGAAATACGCGGTCTTCCTCCATCATGGATGTCAAACCCTTGTCACTGGCTTCTACTTTTGGAGATTTCTGAACGGGTATTTTCTCAGGTTTTTCCTCATGGTGGTCAATAAGATTTTCTATCTTGTCTACCAATTCCTCTGGAGAAAATGGTTTGACGATAAAATCAACGGCTCCCAGACGTATGGAATTCCGTGTATTATCCACGGTCGGATAGGCAGTAATGATAATACCTTTCATGTTAGGTTGAAGTGCCTGCGCTTCTCCGAGGACTTGAACTCCATCCTTACCTGGTAAGCGTACGTCAATGACAGCGATTGCAAACTTTTGTTTTTTGACAAAATTCAGTGCTTGCTCTCCATTCTCTGCGATTACCACTTCGAATCCCGATAAGCCGAGCCAATCTCTAAGCGATTCTCTGACGATCGGTTCATCGTCGACAATAAGTACCGTCCGTGTATTTTGCTTTTGTTCAGTGTCTTTCTTTGCTACTGGTTTCTTAGGCAAGATTATCCTCCTTTCAAATCTCGCAAATCGATTGCCATCCTTCTACAAATCTCTAAAAATCCGCATAAAAATAGGTGGGTTACGAGAAGGTGCCCTATCTACCCGGGGACAGGCATTCGATGATTCCCACCCTATTAACCAACGCAGGAGAGAACGATATTGGGTTTCGGTTTCTTCCATATTTCAAGCTATTTAGTAGGACCGTTCTCTGCTTCAACCGTTTTTGCTACCGGCTGCTTAGCCCGCTCTCTCAAAACCGCGATGATACCACCCGTATTCAGGTACCAGACGAATGCAACAGGGAGCAAAACGACCGGAACTGCTATCACCAGAGCTATAATCACTTGCCAAGTCATACTGCCTACCTCCATAGGTTTTCTGTGTCTACCGACTTTAATTAGTCTGAGACGTTCTCCATATCCCTACTTTTTTGGCTATGGAGCGGATTCCTATCCCGTTTAAATACCACACAAATAGGAAAGGTGGTAATATAATTGGAATAGAAAGAACGAGACCTGCTACTAATCCCACAATCATAATTCCACCACCTTGTTCTCAATATCTTCGGAATTCCTTTTACCAACTTAATATTACAATCTAAGAAACAAGGCAAACTTCTGTCATTGGGCTTATTTATTCGGTATACAAACACCTATTATCGATACGCCTATCTAGTGGTTTACACCTATTGACTTTTATTACTCTAGGTAATAACACTTACGCCTTAGCGAAAAAAATGACAAACGCCTATAAAGAGAAACTGGCATGGAGAAAAAACGGACCAGCATTCGGTCGCAATTATTGTTCGGAAGAAAGCGCTTGATGTGAGGATTAAATTTCTGACATTACTGAACTGTTATAATGGAGCTTCAACAATAACCGTAGTACCTTTATCTAGTTCAGAAACAATTCGCAGTTCACCATTCAATAGCTTAACTCTCTCCGCCATTCCAGCCAGCCCCAGTTTCGCGGCTCCGGTTAAATCACTCAAGCGTTCGGGTACCCGAAAACCTTTGCCGTTATCTTTGACAGTCAGGACCATCTTCTTATCCATGAACTCAATAGTTATCCAGGCTCTTTGGGCACCGGAGTGTTTTCGGACGTTGCTCAGCGCCTCCTGGACTATGCGGAAAAGAAGTAATTCGTTCTCCAGCGGGAAACGTCGCTCCGTCCCTTTAATCTCGACCTCAACTGAGATATTAAAGTGTTCCGTCAGGTCTGATGCAAGCCATTCGAGGGCGGGGATTAAACCTAGGTCATCAAGAACTGAAGGTCTTAAATCCTGGCTAAATCTCCTTACACCGTCCAGGATATCATCGACCCGTTCGGTAAGTTTTTCTAGCGGAGTCATGTCCTGCATCGGGGGCACTGGAGCCGACATGAGACGGTCTAACTGTCTTGAAAGGACGATCAGCTGCTGGGCGGTATCGTCATGAAGCTCGCGGGCGATACGCTTACGTTCTTCTTCCTGGGCTCGGGTAATCTGCTGCACATAAAAGCGCAGGTTTTCATCCATCCTCTTTTGCTCTGTAACATCGCGCGCGATGTGTTGGAAAGCGTAGACCTTACCCTCTCGCATCAATATCGTTGTCGTCAGCATCAGACTGGCAACACTGCCGTCCCGTTTGATTAGCTTCTGTTCGTAAGGTTGATTCATCGGCACTTTTAATCTCAACTTCTCTCCGACTTCTTTCGAGACTTTCAGACTCTCCTCGTCGAGAAAAGTTTTAACATTCATATTAAGCAATTCTTCAACCCGGTATCCTACTAGCTGAGCACTCGCTTCATTAGCAGTTAATATATTACCGTCAAGGTCATGCACCCAGATAGCGTCATGTGCCTTCTCAAATAACTCGCGGTAGTTCTGCTCTGATTGTCTGAGCTGCTCTGCCATGAATTGCTGCTCTCTGTAGAGGCGGTTATTCTCCAATGCCACCCCGATTTCATCACCAATAGCCATAAGCATTTCGATTTCATCTTTTGCGAAATGTCTTTGTCCCCGTACACCCACTGCCAGGGTTCCAACAGCTTTACTGCGTAATTTTATCGGTACGATTAACTGTGCAGCGACCCGCTCTTTGGCTACGACTTCACGCGTTAACCTCGGATCGTGTGCAGCGTCTTCCACAATTAGTGGCTCTCCGGTCAGTGCCACTCGTCCGTTCAATCCTTCACCGACACCTATCCAGCGAACACCATCTGCAAACTCTTCAGAAACGCCGTAGTAAGCTTTCAGATTCAACTCGTCACCTTTCTTGGTAAGAGCGAAGACAAGCGCCATATCTAGATCCATTACTTCAACTATTTTTTCCAGGGCTTTGTCAAGCGCCTGCCGTAAATCCAGTATCCGGCTAAGGTTGTGAGAAATGCTGTTTAAAGCTGCCAGCCGACTCTCTTCGAGAAGTAAGTTTTCCTGGGTAAGTTCGAGTTCTCGGATAGTCCGGCGGTGCCGATTTTGCTCTTTTTGGAGAGTATCGAACCAGCCATTTACGAGCACACCGACTATCGCGATTCCCACAACCTCAAGAATTGCATCCATTTTGTCGGACGTAATAGCAACAGCACGTGGGACCATGATACCTATACTAATGGCAAGGCAAATCATACCCCCCTTGATTCCGAAGATGATAGCAGAGTAAACGATTGGGATTAAAAAGAGAACGCGGTCAACCGTATGTCTCGTTAAGCCTAGTTCTTGATAAGGAATGAGACCACCGATTGGCGCCGAATAATGCAGGAGAGTTAAGATGATGAGGATAGCAAGCAGAATCCAAAAATGAAAATTAATGAATGTACGTAGAATGGGTCCATGGGTAGGGTTTTTTATTTTTTCGTTAGATTTCAATATTTACACCTGAAAAATAACGATTTATTTTTTTACTATTCACGGACTGGTTTGGCTCAAGTTAAGCTCTAATGCCTGCTTAAGAAATGAAACCCTTGCATGCATCACGAAAGGTCTTCGACAGAAAACCAACCTTTTTTTAAGCCATAAAGTATTGCTTCAGTCCTTGATCCAACATCAAGTTTGTTAAAAATATTACCAAGGTGTGCCTGCACCGTACGGATACTCAAGAAAAGCTGTTCGGCGATATCACGATTACTCAACCCTTTTGCCGCTAGTTTCAAAACCTCTAATTCGCGTTCGCTGAGGACATTGGCGATTGGCTCGCCTTCCGGTTTATTTCCAGAGATCGCGAAGCGGTTTAGTACTTTACGAGCAATCTTAGGAGTTAGTACTGACTCCCCCGCATTCACTGCACGGACAGCGTCAATTAATTCTCGCCCTTTAATGTTTTTCAGGAGATATCCTGCAGCACCGGCTTCTAGTAGAGCCGATACATACTGATCATTGTCGTAGGCTGTCAAAACCAGCACTGCTACTGAAGGCATTATTGCCTTGATTTGTTTCGTGGCTTCGATACCATTGAGCTTAGGCATGTTAACATCCATAATGATGACGTTAGGTTTCACTCGAGGAGCAAGCGCTACAGCTTCTTCACCATCACCTGCTTCGCCTACTACCTCCATGTCTTCCTCGTGTTGAATCAGTTCCCTGGTGCCTTCGCGCACGACAACGTGGTCTTCGGCGAGCATAACCCTTATCTTTTCCATGCCAATGCCCATTATAACACGTTTACCAACGTTTCAAAACAAGAATCAATTAGTAAGAACATGCACGCATCATGGGTGTAAAAAGAGATTATTGTTAACCTTGTGATTTGAAGAATTTCCCGATTCGCGCACCGACCTCATGCTCATATCCCCACCAGAAATGATCGGCACCCGCAACCACTTGAAAATCTTTGTTCGCAGTAAAATAACTCTTTACGCGCGAAAAAGACACTACTTCGTCTGAATCACCGATTAAAATGAGCTTCGGATTTGGATAGTTTTTCAGATCACCCCAGTTACCCTCGTTAAGAGCTGGAGAAATCAAGGCGAGCTTCTTAACACGTTTATCCTCGAGCGCTGCCTGGAAAGCAACCGAGCCGCCGAAAGAGTATCCGACTAAGCTAATGGCATTGGTATCTATTTCTTGTCTTGACTTAAGATAGTCGATTGCAGCTTTTACATCTTCCCGTTCTTTAATGCCCCCGCCAAACTTCCCGCCGCTTCTGCCAGCGCCTCGAAAATTAAATCTCAACGCAGCTGACCCATTCTCTACAATCGCATTGCATATTATCAAAACTACGTTATTATCCATGTCACCACCATAAAGTGGATGCGGATGGCAAACAATGACGGCAGGAACTTTTTGGTGATTATCCGGAAATTGTAACTGGCCTTCTAATTCTAGCTCTCCGCATTGAAAGAACACGTGTTCAGTTTTCAAACTAAATACCTTTTTGTTCTTGTTTATTTCTTTGTTTCAACAACCTCCAGGCACTTAGCCTCGCATTTACTTCTTTCTCGAATCCCGATTCCGCCGGAAAATAAAAACGTTTACCGCGGAGCGAGTCGGGTAAATGTTCTTGCTCAACCATTTGGTCCGGGTAATTATGAGCATATTTATATCCCTGACCATAGCCGATATCTTTCATCAATTTGGTAACTGGATTACGAAGATGGAGTGGCACCGGCTCGTTACGTCCTGTTTGCACTTCCTGTTGGACTCGCGAATAGGCGGTATAAAGGGAATTACTCTTGGGTGCAGTCGCTAGATACACTGCAGCTTCAGCCAGTGCCAGGTTACCCTCCGGCATACCGATGAAATGTACCGCTTGCTGCGCTGCCATCGCCACGACCAGCGCCTGTGGGTCTGCCATACCAATGTCTTCTGTCGCCGCTCTAACAAGCCGTCGCGCAATAAATAAAGGGTCTTCTCCCGCTTCCAACATACGCGCCAGCCAGTAAAGGCAGGCGTCAGGGTCAGAATCCCTCAGTGATTTATGTAAAGCTGAAATAAGATCGTAATGTTGTTCACCAGCCTTGTCATAGAGCAAAGACCTTTGCTGCAGAGCATCTTCGATTATTTCGAGGGTAAGATGACGGACGCTATCGGGACCCGGAGGCGTGGTCATCACCGCAAGTTCTAAAGCGTTTAGCGCGATCCGTGCGTCACTATTCGACATTACAATCAGTTGTTTTAATGCAACTTCGTTGATCTCTGTCTGCATCTTACCAAGTCCGCGTTCTTGGTCATGAATTGCACGCTCAATGATAAGATTTATTTCCTTCTCAGATAGAGGTTTAAGCGTAAAAACTCGACAGCGGGACAGCAGCGGCGCTATCACCTCGAACGACGGATTTTCAGTAGTCGCGCCTATCAATATCACCGTACCGTCTTCGACATAAGGTAAAACAGCATCTTGCTGGGCTTTATTAAATCGGTGAATTTCGTCTATGAAAAGGATGGTCTTTTTTTGGTAGAGAGAACGTCTTTCTTTTGCTTCGTCAATGATGCGCCGCAAATCAGCAACTCCTGCGGTAACGGCGCTGACAGAACTAAAGTGTGAATCAGTAGTATTAGCGATGATAAACGCCAGGGTCGTCTTGCCGCTGCCAGGCGGTCCCCAGAGAATCATCGAAGGAAGCTGCCCAGTGTCGATTGCTTTTCTAAGTACGCGTCCCTCACCGACAATGTGTTCCTGTCCAACGAACTCTTTTAGATTAGTCGGACGCATACGGGCGGCTAAGGGAGCTTCCCGCTTGTTAAAGTCCTGCGCCTGTTTTTCGAAAAGGCTAAGACTCGAATCCCCTGAAGCTTTCTTAATTCCTCTGGATGGCATAGTTTCCTTTTAATAATATCGGGAATTACTTATCTGTTATTTAGACTCGGTCGGTTACCCTCTCTGGTATTCAGCCACAATGACATCCACGAGACGTCGCTTGGGTACGTGGTGGACATCATCTTTATCTCGCCAATAAATACTATCGGCGCCAGGCTGCATCTCGTCAAGGACAACTTTCTCTTTGGGTTTTCCTAATGCGATAACTAGAAGTATTTCAAATTTTGGTAGAATTCCTAATAATTTGCGCAGCTCATCGCGATCAATAGCTGCCAGCATACAGCCTCCAAAACCTTTTTCAACCGCCCCGAGCAGAATTGTCTGGGCAGCAATACCGTGGTCAACGCCAAAAGAGGGCAATACTTCCTTATCACCCAAAACGATGATATAGGCGGAGGGGCGTTCGCCAGCAGCCGGACCAGACCAATTTCTGAGCATCGCTGCCCAGTGCAGGCAGGAAAATATCTGGGCATTTCTTTCTCTTGAACACGAAAGTATATACTTCAGAGGCTGTCGGTTCGTGGCTGAAGCTGTATTCCGCGCCAGATCGATTAACTCCCGGAGTACGCCAATATCTATGGTTGCTTCTTCAAAATAACGCCGGTAGCTGCGGCATTTCAGTACCAGGTCTTTAAGCATGCTCTCTTCCTTTCCTGTTATTTTGATGCTAATAATTTCTAGCTAGAAATCATAATTCTGTTAAGAAACAATAGAAAATTAAGAGTACCTTTGTACTTCAAACCTGTATAATTTAACGGTTTCGTTCTGTGCTATACCAGCCTTAGCTCTGCAAATCTCAATTTGATAGTCTATCGAATCGACGCCTTCAAGGTCGGGCAGAAGCAGACCCCGCCGCCACCCCGCTTCGACAATCACACCGTATTTCTTCGGATCGAGCTGATGAGTGCCTTGAATAGGTTCCGGTTCAGTCAGGACATCCACTTTGTAGTTCAATTCGGGGAGCTCTGATGGTGATATCGGTGGAAAACGCGGATCTCTTGTTGCAGCGCTGACTGCATTTTGTATAATCTCGGCGGCAATATTTTCTTCTGTCGGCCCGATTGTTCCGATACATCCACGCAGTTCATCACCTTTATGAATTGAAACGAATACTCCTGCCTGCCCTTTCATTTCTGGAGTTATATGTTTAGCCGCTGGGACGGTGCCCTGTTTAACGTAACTTTCAACCGTTTCCCGCGCTAATTTGACTAGTGGTGATTCATTTCGAGCCGTAAATACAATCCCTGCATAACCAACTACGCTCGAAAAATCGCCGGTCGTATCTCCGCTGGTCTGGTATTTCACCAATTCCGCTTTGATAGCGCCGAGTTCCTTCGCCGCAAAAATGAGTACAGCTGCCGGCGCGTAACCGCACATCGTGATATTGATCTCACGCACGCGGGAAAGCAATTCTTCGGCGTTCAGCTGAAGCATTAAGCCTATCGCCTGCATATCTTTCGAACGAGCCGATTTCTGGGATTCGTAATGTGTCATGTCACCAGATGCGACAATCATTATCTTCTTCCCGGATTCTTTGACTACCCTGGCAATTGATTTCCCAATGTTTTTATAAACGGTAGCCGAGGCATCCTGTAAAACAATCGGTACAATCTTAAAATTATCATTAAAGTATTGGATGAATGGCAATTGGACTTCTATCGCGTGTTCGCCTAGATGCGCTTGTACATCGTCTTTCAGATAATTAGAGCCGTCTAATATCTGCTTTGCAATCACCGAATCTATAGGAACTTCACCGAGAGGAGTTTTCCATATTCCATCTGTCATGATGCTGAAGGGCGGTCCCATCCCGGTATGACTCGGCCCCATAATAATATAGATATCTGCCAGATTAAGCTGGGATACTACCGCGCCTACCACAGGTCCCGAGTAAACGAATCCTGCATGGGGTGCGTAATAGCCGATGGCATCATGCTTGTCAGCCTTTTCGTCAACCATCGTTTTTAGCAGTGCTTTTAGCTCTTTCACATTACCAGGATAGAAACTTCCAGCCACAACCGGTTCTCTTATCATCTTCGACCTCCCTTCTCTGCTATTCTAAAGTTGAGGTCGGCACCGCAATACTGGCAGCAAGACCCTTTGAGCCCAACAATTTGCGTCTCATAGCCCAGGCGCTCCACGACCGGCTTACCGCAGCCTGGGCATATACTAGTCTCACTTGGATGCCCGTAAACATTACCTATATAAACAAATTTTAGTCCGGCTTTTCGACCTATTCTTACAGCTTTTTCCAGGGTTGATACAGGAGTCGGCGGTAGATTGGTTACATTATAGTTAGGATGAAAGCGAGTCACATGCCAGGGGGTCATGTCTCCGAGTCGATCGAATATCCAGCCGGCGATACCTTCCAGTTGAGAGTCGTCATCGTTCACAGTAGGTATAATATTAGTTACGACTTCGACATGCATGTTCCATTTTCTTTTGGCACGTTCCGCGATATCGAGAATACCCCGCCAGTTAGAAATTTTTGCAAGGTTCTTGTAGACATGGTCGGTAAAACCTTTAACATCAACCCGCCAGGCATCGAGATAAGGACCAATTTGTTCCAGCGCTTCCCCGGAAAGATACCCGTTAGTGACGTATACAGTATATAGATTTTCCTTTTTTGCTAGTTTTGCACAATCGAGCGTATATTCGAACCACATGGAAGGTTCGTTGTATGTCCACGCAATACCTGCGCATCGATTCTGTTTAGCCAGCTGGATAACCTGTTCCGGTAGAATTTCCCTTGAGACGGAGAGCACATCTGTTGCCATAGAAATTTCCCAATTCTGACAGTCCTGGCAGTGAAAATTACATCCCCAGCCACCGAGCGAATAGACCAGTGTACCGGGATGAAAGTGAAAGAGGGGTTTTTTCTCTATCGGGTCAACTGCCGCGGAAGAGACCAGCGCATAGTTTAGATTGTAAAGCGAGCCATGCTGGTTCCTATACATACGGCAGACCCCGGACTTGCCAGGATTAATCTTGCAATACCACTGGCAGGTACGGCACTGCACTCTTGAATCTGGGAGCTTCTCATACAGCAACGCGGGATGCATAACTGCCTCCCATATCAGCCTGACACAATTATAACACCGGAGACTTATAAGGGCGATACCCTAAAAGTACATCTTTGTTGTAACTTCAGTTACATCTCTAAGGGAAATACTATAATAAACTATTAATGGTTGAAAGACCAAGGGGTGTGAAGTGGGTTGCGGTGGAGAGCCCGATTAGGCTAGATGTTTAATCGGGCTCATTTATTTTATATCAAAC
>Ga0315281_10000972_pt1 | contig 41461 bp, 43 predicted proteins | sample YL17G07_0_MG_FD_204540 | JGI IMG/M metagenome (GOLD analysis project Ga0315281, IMG submission 204540) | Sediment microbial communities from Yellowstone Lake, YNP, Wyoming, USA - YL17G07_0 | ecosystem: Environmental > Aquatic > Freshwater > Lake > Sediment | place: USA: Wyoming | collected...
CAACGAGTCAGGGCAACCACAGGGTCGGGTTCCCAAACGCGACATGTTGCGTTTGGGGTCCCGGTTGCCCCTACGGCGGTATCTACGAAAAAAAAGCGGGTCCCGTTCGGTTCGGGACCCGCCTGCTAACTTGCGAGAGTGGTCGGTTGAAAGACTGTCGCTCTTGCTTCACACTTGACACTTCACACTTCCCGCTCTCTTAGTACATTCCGCCGCCGGGCGGCATCCCCGAAGATTTCTCCTTCTTCTCGGGAATCTCACAGACGACGGCGTCCGTGGTCAGCAGCAGCGACGCAATCGAGGCGCCGTTCTGCAGGGCGATTCGCTCGACCTTGGTCGGGACGATCACGCCGAACTTGACCATATCGCCGTATTCCTTGCGCAGGACGTCGTAGCCGAAGTTCCTCTCGTGGCTCTCCATGACCTTCTGGGCGACAATCGAGCCGTCGAGCCCGGCGTTCTGGGCAATCTGCTTGATGGGAGCAACGACCGCTCGGCGCACGATATCGACGCCGACCTGCTCATCGCCCTTGGTCTTGATCTTGCCGAGTGCCGGCAGGGTCCGGAGCATGGGAACGCCGCCGCCGGGCAGGATGCCCTCTTCCACGGCGGCCCGGCAGGCGTGCAGGGCGTCCTCGACGCGGGCTTTCTTCTCTTTCATTTCCGCCTCGGTGGCCGCTCCGACGTTGATCTGGGCGACGCCGCCGGCCAGCTTGGCCAGGCGCTCCTGCAGCTTCTCGATATCGTAGTCGCTGGTGGACTTGTCGATCTCGGCCTTAATCTGGTCGATGCGGCCCTTGATGGCCTCGGTGCTGCCCGCGCCTTCGATGATCGTCGTGGTGTCCTTATCGACGGTGATCTGCTTGGCCCGGCCGAGCTGGCGCAGCTCGATGTTCTCCAGTTCCAGGCCGAGGTCCTCGAAGATGGGCTCGGCACCGGTCAGCACGGCGATATCGCTGAGCAGCGCCTTGCGCCGGTCGCCGAATCCGGGCGCCTTGACCGCCGCCACCTGAAGCACGCCGCGCAGCTTATTGACGACCAGCGTCGCCAGCGCCTCGCCCTCAACGTCCTCGGCGATAATCAGCAGGGGCTTGCCCTGCTTGGCGACCTTCTCCAGCAGCGGGACCAGTGACTTGACCGAGCTGATCTTCTTCTCATGAATCAGGATGTAGGGCTTGTCGAGCACGACCGACATGTTTTCGAGATTGTTGACGAAATGCGGACTCAAATAGCCTTTGTCAAACTGCATGCCCTCGACCAGATCGACCGTGGTCTCGAGGGACTGGCCCTCCTCTACGGTGATCACGCCGTCTTTACCCACTTTGTCCATCGCCTGGGCCAGCTTCTTGCCGATCTCGACGTCCTGATTGGCCGAGCACGTGGCCACCTGCTCGATCTGCTTGCTCGATTCGACCGGGGTGCTCATGTTGCGGAGCTCTTCAACGATCGTCTCGACCGCCAGATCGATGCCGCGCTTGACTTGCATCGCGTTGGCGCCGGCGGTGATGTTCTTGAGACCCTCCTCAAAAATGGCTTCGGCCAGGATCGTGGCCGTCGTGGTCCCGTCGCCGGCGACGCTCGAGGTCTTCGAGGCCACTTCCTTGACCATCTGGGCGCCCATATTCTCGTACGCGTCTTCGAGCTCGATTTCCTTGGCGACGCTCACGCCGTCCTTGGTCACCGTGGGCGACCCGTATGACTTTTCCAGAATGACCACTCTGCCGGCGGGACCGAGCGTCACTTTGACGGCGTGGGCCAGCTTCTTCACGCCTCTCAGGACGGCTCCACGGGCTTCCGTACCAAACGCTATCTTTTTAGCTGCCATGTTTTCTTTACTCCTTCCCAGCTATCGATGGGTTTGCCTATTCCTTTGCGTTCCAACACCCTGCCCGCTATTTCTCCATGACTGCCATGATGTCCGACTCGTCCATAATCAGGTACTCTTTGCCGTCGATTTTGATTTCCGTGCCGGCGTAGCTCGTGAAGAGCACCAGATCACCCTTTTTGACCTGGACTTCCTTGCGGGAGCCGTTTTCGAGCATTTTGCCCTCTCCCACACTGATCACTTTGCCTCGCTGCGGCTTTTCCTTCGCGGTGTCCGGCAGGACGATTCCGCCGGTCGTCTTCGATTCCGCCTCGACGCGCTCCACCAGCACCTTATCTCCCAATGGTCGAATCTTCATTTGTCCTTGCTCCTTTCCTTCAGATTCCGTAGATCGATTCTGCCCACTTATTTTATTCTTCCACCGTCGCAAAACATTACAACGATTTTACTCTAACTTATGTACCGTCCAGGCCTTACGGCACTCGCCCACTTGCCTCACCTGGCAAACAGGTTGCTGTGATACCTCTTGAGGAACAGCCGGTTGAGCAGCTCGCGGAGGATATCCATGTCCACGGGCTTGCCGACGACGCCGAAGACATCAAGCTGCAGGGCCTTGGCCAGGATATCGGCGTCCACCTTGCTTGTAAGCATGATGCAAGGCAGCGATGGATAGTCGATCCGGATGAGCTTGACCGTGGCGAACCCGCTGGGTCGCTCCAAATCGGTATCGACAATCGCCGTGTGGATCCGCATGCTGGCGATGATGCTCACGAAATCGCCGGGCTTCTCGGCCATCAGGAGGTTCACGCCTCTTGGCTTGAAGATATTGCGCACCGCGTCCGGCCACGCCCAGTTCGCCGCACTGGCCAGCACGTTCACTTCATCCGATTGTGACCACTGTGCAACCATAGTAGTACCTGTTAATGCGAGCAAATGCCATGCCAGCAGTAAGGGTTTTGCTAAATGAGGCGTAACGCCTTGAAAAACAAAGACTTGCGGCCGAACGAGGCGCGAGGAATCATCTGGCAAAATTGCAGGCCGACCCCGGTCCACTGCCAGGGTGGCAGTTGCATCGGCCGTCCTGCTCCTGCCGATCCGGGGTTGCCGTGATTGCTCACGGCGTTGACAGGGGCCGATGGAACGATAGAATCCAGCTCGTTGGGGCGGTTCGTTGTATACAGGTGTGTCGGAAAGAGTGGCTATGAGAGTGCATGCGTTACCTGCCGGGTTGAGGGTCATTTTTCTTGCGTCGCGGCCGCAGTATCTGGGCGCCAGTGTGGCTCCGGTCCTGGTGGGCTCGGCACTGGGGTATGCCGTTTCCGGCGGCTTCAGTGTGGGCCTTTTTCTGCTGGCCGTCCTGGCCATTATGGCCCTGCACGCCGGAGCAAACGTAACCAATGACTACTTCGACCACCTGTCCCGCAACGACTGGGTAAACGAGAATCCGACGCCTTTTTCCGGCGGCCGGCAGTTCATTCAAAAGGGCATCCTCTCGCCCCAGGCCACGCTGCAGGCAGGCTTGGGTTATCTCGCTGTCGGCGTCGGCATTGGACTGGTGATTGTGTTGCTGTCGCGGAGTGTTTTTGTCCTCGGCATCGGCGTGGCGGGTGTGCTCGGGGCGTACTTCTACACCGCCGGGCCTGTCCGGCTGGGCTATCGCGGGGTGGGTGAGATCGTCATCGGCATCCTGTTCGGCATTCTGCCGGTGTACGCCTCGTACTACCTGCAGGCCCGGTCGGTTGACCTGCTGCCGCTTCTGCCCGCTTTGATTGTTGCGATCCTGATCTTCCTGGTGATTCTCATCAACGAGTTTCCCGACCTGCCGGCGGACAGCCAGGTCCACAAGAAGACACTGGTCGTTGCCTTTGGTATGCCGGCCTGCATTCTGATCTATCGTGCGACGCTGATCGCCAGCTACGTCATGGCGGCACTCATGCTGCTTCGCAACGTTACGTTCTTCGCCGGCGCGTTTTATCTGTTCACGCTGCCGCTGGCCGTTTTCGCTATCCGCTCCGCCAACCAGGAGGATTTAGTCAAGCCGGGCCTGTACCGCGCCAACCAGCTCACCATCCTTCTGCACAACGTGGGCAGCCTGACCCTGGCCGCCGGCCTGCTCGTCCCCGGCCTGGTCCACTGACAGGGCGCACGCAGAGCAGCGCATCTTCCTGGCAGCGCAAGGAACGGGCATAGCACTACCCAAGAGGCGGGGCTTGTGGTAGACTATGACTATGGACAAGCTGGAAGAACAACGTGTCCGGCAGTGGGTCCGGAACTGGGAGGCAGCGGCACCCGTGCTCGAGCAGCTCCGCGCCGAGGATATACGCAATAGCGATACGGCCGCCGCCATCGAGCAACTCTCGGATGTCTTCGAATCCGCCCGGCGTCACTGGACGCCGCCGGCCACGTCCGGTCTCGTCGAGCAACAACGGCTATTCGCGAAGCTACGCCCATGAAATCGCTTTTTCTCGTGGCAGCCGACTTGGAGACATTCCTTATCGAGCAGGGCTGGCGATATTGCTTCATCGGTGGCCTCGCGCTGCAACGCTGGGGCCAGCCTCGATTGACCAACGATATCGACCTGACGATTCTCGCAGGTTTTGGGAATGAAGCCGTCTACATAGACGCATTGCTCGGGCGCTACCATGCGCGGATTCCCGAGGGCCGCGGCTTTGCCCTGAAGCATCGGGTGCTCTTGCTTCAGTCGCGCGACGGGATTCCTATTGACGTGGCGCTGGGCGGGATCGCCTTCGAAGAGCAGGTTGTCGCGCGCGCGACGCGCTACGAATTCCTGCCGGACCTGTCCCTGCTCACGTGTTCGGCGGAAGACCTCATTGTCCTGAAGGCGTTTGCCGACCGACCCAGGGATTGGGGGGACGTGGAAACAATCATCGCCCGTCAGCAGGCGCGCCTGGAATGGGACTATATCTTCGAGCAGTTAGAGCCCTTATGCCAAGTCAAGGAAGCCCCCGAAATCATGGATCGCTTGTGCCGCCTACATAACCTCAAGTGATCGAAATGCCAGCCGATTGCAGACCTGTCACTCACACCATCCGCCGGACCGGTCAAGAAATTCGCAAAATGAGTGAGTTTTCCACGCCCGGCAGGGTTATACCTTTGTAGACGGCCGTGCGGAATACAAAGGCGTTTTTCTCTATGGGTACCTACACTGACGAGGAACTGATGGGTCTGGTGCAGAAACAGGACATTTCTGCCTTCGAGGAGTTGTTCCGGCGTTATGAACAGCGGATTTTTGCTTTCTTCTGGCGACTCTCGGCGAACAGGCAGGAGGCGGAAGACGGGACCCAGGAGACCTTTCTGAGGTTGTGGAAGGCCTGCGTGCGTTACGAGCCTACAGGTAAGTTCTCCACGTACCTGTTTCAGATCGCCAAGAATCACTTTCTTCATGAGCGACAGAAGCGAGACCGCCGGATGAATTCTCAGCAACCATCGGCACAGAATCTGCCCGAGGGGTCGAGTGAGCCGGTTTCTTTGGACAGAGTAGACAGCCCTATGCACGCCCGTGAGCTTCAGGCCGCAGTGCATGAGGCGATGGCCCGGCTCCCGGAGTCCCTGCGGCTGGTCTACGTGCTGACCGAACAGGAGGGAATGTCGTACAAACAGGCCGCAGAGGTTCTCGACTGCCCGGTCGGAACGGTCAGTTCCAGAAAGGTCGAAGCTGTCCGGAGACTGCGCGAGCTGCTGCAACCGCTGAGGGACGAGCTTCTCGGTGATGGAGAACGGTAGAAACACGAGCACAGGAATAAACGTGAGGTGAACGAATGACAACGTGTGACAAATACCAGGCGGGGATTGTGGCCCTCTTCGACAACGAGGCCAGGGACGAGGACCTCCAGTCCGTGGCGGGCCATCTTCGGGACTGCCCGGAATGCCGGGCGTTCTGTCTGGACCTCGTCGGTATCAGGCGGACTTTGGCGTCTGCGTCCACGCCGAGCCTGTCGCCGGCCGCGAGGCAGGCAGTCCTCGATGGCGTCAAGGCCGATGAGTCCGATAGAGAGCACCACGCGAAGAGTGGAAGGCGTTTGTGGACAATCGGAAGGCTGGCGCGCTGGGCCGCCGTCCTGGTGATCGGCTTGCTGTCGATCTTGTGTGCCGCTTTGAGCAGAGAGGCAACGGACCTACGGGACAAACTCCAGGCGGCCGAGCGGCAAGTAGCCTCGATCCGCGCGGAAGACCAAGGCAAAGAGGCACAGGAAAGGCAACAGAAAGCCATTTCCGCGCTGTACTTCCGCATGGCCGAACTGGAAGAGCGCGTCAATCGTGTTTCGCCATCGCAGAGGGCCTCTTTTCCGGCTCCAGGGTACGACCGCTCTGAACGGCAAAGCAATCTCTGAATATTCACAGGCTCGAAGAGCAAACAGGAGATGGAAAAATGCGTACGATAAAACTATTCGTTGTGACGTTGGTGCTCGGGATGTTCTCAAGCAGCCTCCAGGCAGAAGAAACGTACCATGTCGTCAAAGTCTGGCCGGAGGCTCCGCAGGGATGGCACTTCTTCAAACCAAACAGCGTCGCTGTGGACAAGTCAGGGAACGTCTATGTTGGCGACAGCGGCAACTACCGCGTCAAGAAATTCGATCCCGAAGGCAGGTTCATCACCCAATGGGGAAGCCCCGGCCAGGGAGACGGGCAGTTCAATATGATATACAGCGTAAAGGTGGGCAGCTCGGGCATCGTCTACGTCTTGGACATAGACGATCCAACAGATACTCACAGTCGGATCCAAAAGTTTACGGCCTACGGACAATTTATTGGGACATTAGAAAGAAAGACACCGGACGCCGACAAGGTCAAGTTAGCATTTGATATGGCTACGGATGACGAAGGAAATGTCCTTGTATTGGCCGTCGATTACGTACCGGAGCACAAGCGCACTTACACTGTCCGGATTGAGAAATACTCGCGGGATGGAGAGCTTATCTCTCAATGGGAGGCAGAACGCGGCGACGGCGACGGCCAACTCATGGAGCCTATGGCAATAGATGTTGACACGAAGGGGAACGTTTATATCGTCGACTGCGACAACAACCGTGTCCAGAAGTTCGACTCTCTCGGCAAGTTCCTTACGAAATGGGGGTCCCAAGGCGGAGGCGATGGGTGCTTCGCCAGCCCTCGCAGTATCGCCCTCAACGGGGCAGGAGATGTCTACATCCTCGATGCCTTTTCCGTGCAGAAGTTCACGCCGGCGGGAGAATTCCTGGCAAAGTGGAAGACAACGGGTCGAGGACCGCGTCAAATTGCCCTTGACTCTCACTCCAATATCTACGTAGCCGTTGAGTCCTCGCACAACGTATTGAAACTCGAGGCAGGTGGCGGGGGCGTACAGGCGTGGGGATGCGCCGGAACCGAAGACGGTCGGCTCGGATCGCCAGGCAGCATTGCGATGGACTCGTCAGGTCCCGTAGTTGTCGCCGATCCTGACAACAGGCTTATCCAGAGATTCACTTCCGAAGGCCAGTTCGTTTCCAGGTGGGGAGGCATAATCTGGTTCGGGGTCGAAGGCTTGGCGACAGATGCATCCGGGGACCTCTACGTAGCTTGCGGGGACTCTGACGAGGTGCAAGGGTACGACCCCCATGGAAGACTTATTTGCCGCTGGGGAAGCAACGGAAGTGGCGATGGTCAGTTCCGATCTGTCTCGGCCATCGCTGTCGGTCCCTCGGGCAACGTATATGTGGCAGACACAGGCAACTGCCGCGTGCAGAAGTTCACCAGCGATGGAAAGTTCCTGGCAAAATGGGGGACGGAAGGCACCGGGGACGGCCAGTTCAGTGGCCTGTTCTTCATAGCGGTAGATGGATCGGGCAATGTCTGGGTCGGGGACCAGCTTGGCAAGGGAACGCACCGCATGCAGAAATTCGATGCCAACGGCAAGTTCCTGGCGAAGTGGACAAAGAGGATAATGACAATTCCCAGGTATGGCTACGTAGAGGCGGTGGCTGTTGATTCCGCCGGGAACAGCTTCTATGCGTTTGAGAGTCGAATCGAGAAGTACAACGCTCAAGGTGACTTGATCAGCAACTATGGCCAAGAGGAGTTCACAAAGGACAAGCTTGAGAGGGTCGAGGGCATGTGCGTCGACAAGGCGGCGTGTCTCTATATCACAGATGCGAGCGGTTCGATCAGGAAATTTGATGCCGATGGCAAATTGGCCAGTAAGTGGACCGTGGAAAACACGGACGGAAAGGAGAGATTTCCAAACGGCCCGATCACTGTGGATGGGACCGGCAACATATATGTCTCCTACTTGACCGGCGTACCGATATGGAAGCTCTCTCCCGCTGGAAAGCCGGTGGCAAAGTTCCGGATCGAACCTCCATCACGGGAAGGCCGCTTTGCCGAACTCGGGGGCGTGACGGTCGACAACTCCGGCAGGGTTTACGCCGTGGAGAGCCTCGACGTCGATTGGCAGGTTAGCATCCCTTCGATTAAGGAATTCGATTCGAGCGGTCAATTCATCACGATGTGGGACGTGGCGAAGATGGCACAAGGTAAGATCAAGTATCCGGCTTTCATAGCGGTGGACGGTTCGGGCAATATGTACGTTACCGACAAGAGCAGCCACTGCGTCCACAAACTCGACGCCCAGGGCCAGTACATCAAGAGCTGGGGCGATAAGGGCACGGGGGACGGCCAATTCGACACGCCGGAAGGGATTGCTGTGGATGGGTCGGGCCACGTCTATGTCTGTGACCGCCAGAACAGCCGTATTCAGAAATTCGATTCCGACGGCAAGTTTTTGGCCAAGTGGGGAAAGGAAGGCAGTGGGGACGGAGAGTTCCACTTTCCAGCGGCTGTGGCCGTTGACAAGGAAGGCAACGTCTTTGTCGCCGACAGCGACAACCACCGCGTGCAGAAATTCACCGCCGCAGGCAAATTCCTGACCAAATGGGGCGAGTTCGGAGAAGCCCCGGGCCAGTTCAACGTACCGCTCGGCATCGCCGTGGACAAGGAAGGCAACGTCTACATCAGCGACAGCCACAACCACCGGATTCAGAAGTTCGCTCCCACGGTCTCGCGTTAACGGATCAGCTTGATGATCTCGTTCAGGTCGTTCGGGGCCTCGATGGGGGGGTTGCTGAACGGGCCCTGCCGGTCCTTGTGGTAGTTGACCGTGGCGTTCGCGTCCTTGAGGGTGTGGCCGGTCAGGACGCAGGCGACCCGCTCATCCTTCGCGACGATGCCCTCGGCCAGCAGGTGCTTCAGGCCCGCTATCGTGGCCGCGGAGGCGGGCTCACAGCCCAGGCCGAACTTGCCGATCAGCGCCTTGGCGTCGAGGATTTCCTCATCGGTGACGGCCCGGACGATGCCGTGGCAGACGTCGAGCGCCCGCAGGCACTTCTTCAGATTGACCGGCCGGGAAATTTCGATGGCCGACGCGCAGGTGTGCGGCGAGAAATGGCGGGCCGTCAGCTCGGCGTAGTAATCGTCGATGATCTTCTGATTGACGTGGCCGTCGTTCCAGGTGAGTTTCTTGTTGTTGACGAGGTCGGTGAGCGTGTCGGCGCCGGTCGCGTTGATGATAGCCATGCGGGGCACGCGGTCGATCAGGCCGAGTTGCTTGAGTTCGTGGAATGCTTTGCCGAAAGCGCTGGAGTTGCCGAGGTTGCCGCCGGGGACGACGATCCAGTCGGGCACGTCCCAGCCGAGGTCCTCAATGATGCGGAACATGATGGTCTTCTGGCCTTCGAGGCGGAAGGGGTTGAGCGAGTTGAGCAGGTACAGGCCCAGCTTCGTGCAGACGGCCTGGACCTGCCGCATGCAGTCGTCGAAGTCGCCCTGGATCTGGATGGTCTGGGCGCCGTAGTCCATCGCCTGGCTGAGCTTGCCGAAGGCGATCCGGCCGGAGCCGATGAAGACCGTGCACTTGATGCCGCAGCTATGGGCGTACAGAGCGACCGAGGCGGAGGTGTTGCCCGTCGACGCACAGGCACACGACTTCGCCCCGACCATCATGGCATGGCTGAATGCGGCCGCCATGCCGTTGTCCTTAAACGAGCCCGAGGGATTCAGCCCTTCATATTGCAGGAACAGGCAATCGGGCTCCATGCCCAGGTGCTCGGCAATCGCGCGGTTGGACTGGAGAATCGTCTGGCCTTCGCCAATCGTAACTTTGTGATGGTCCGGGCAGAAGCTCAGCAATTCGCGGAACCGCCAGACGCCGGAGAAGTCCAGCAATCTGTCCCGATTGGCCCAGCGCATCGCGAACGCACCGAGCTTGTTCGGCACCGGGACCTTGTCCCAGTTATACTGGATATCGAGCAAATCGCCGCACCGGGGGCACTTGAACATCGACTCCCGGCACTCGAACTCGGCCCCGCAGTCCGGATTGATGCACTTCTGATACGCCACATCATTGATCGCCATGCCACAAGCTCCTTTTGGATTCATTTGCGCCGACGATTATAGAGGAGGCACGCCCGTTCCGCAATTTGTTGTGCCGCCAAAGGTGGGGCAAGAACGGACAAGTCCGCCTTGTCATTCCGACCGGAGGTCCGCGCAGCGGGCCGGAGTGGAGGAATCTGGCCGCGAATGAGACCGCCGCCTATAATGCTATCATGGCCTGGAGCAAGACCTACTATGTCTACATCATGGCGAACCAATCGCGCACCTTGTACGTCGGGTTCACCGACAATATCAAACGAAGAGTCCAGCAGCATAGAACGGGCAAGGTCGAGGGCTTCACGCTCCGTTACAGGGTCGATGCGTTGGTCTACTTGGAATCTTTCAGCGACGTTCACAGTGCAAGCGCCAGAGAAAAACAGATTAAACACTGGGCCCGAGCAAAAAAGCTCTGGCTGATCGAGCAGACAAACCCGAATTGGCGGGACCTCAGCGACGGTTGGTATTGATGCCTCGCACACGTGGACGTCTTGACTGCCCGCTGAGCAGATTCCACGATTGATTCGCGAACTAAGGACATGTCGTGTCCGCGGCCAGATTTCTCGACTCCGCTTCGCTCCGCTCGAAATGACAAGAAAAAGGGCAGATGCTCGGCTCGAAGTGGCAGATGAGCGTATCGTTCGCATTTATGGCAGTAGTGGGCGGAGCCGCCCTCCATTGGATGCTCGCGCAGGCATATGCCTGTTGTTCGATGAAAACATGTCCATGCGAACATGGATATGGCAGGCGGCAACGGCTACAATAGACCACACGTGCGGACAAGTCCGTGGCACGAGCAGAGGTACCCGAGGATTACATTGAGGACGAAGCCATGCGATAGGTGACGGCCGTTCTATCCGGTGTTTTCATGTTTCTGGCTGTCGGGTTTCTCTGTGCCCTTGCTCTTCTACTCATACTTCCCGCAAGCTGGGCGCAGACAGAGATCAGAATCGGCTTGCTCGGGGGAAATCTGCCAAGTGCGGGCGGAGCTTTTCTCGGTGCGCTTGCTGCCGTCTATACATTCAGAGCCTCCCTCAAGGCCAAAACCGGCCGGCTTTACCGGAGGAGACAGGAGCACGAATCATAGCACTTTTAGGGTTTCGTAGAGAAGCTGCCAGGGGCAACCGGGCTTTTCTTGTAGATTGCTTTCCTCTGAATCTGATCGCGTTGGGAGCCTGAGGCGATCGAGGATGTCTCAGGCAACATAGCTGAGGACTTCGAGCTCAACAGTCGTATCCACGCTGCTCAGGATTGCATCTATCTTTTCCATGACTGCATCCTCAATCACGTACTCGCTGCAATTACGGCATTGAAGAACAGGCACATTCTTGATGATTACGATTCGGCTGTCATCCACTTTGAACGGTAAGTCGGTGACGATTTTTTCGAGTTGTCCACCACAGATATGACAAGTCATGGCTTTCTCCTTGTCTTGAGATCCTCTTGCCACTTGTCCAGAGTCGGTCTGTAGGCCGTAACGATGGTTACGCTATTCCCTGCCACGTCGGTTGCTATGTGGATGTGGAAAGGCTCATCTTTGTATCTGGCGTACACCAGATAGCTCGGCAAGTACTTATCATGTGCATACTCCTCTATGATCTCGTAGGTGTCTGTTGAGGCCAGAATCGCCTCGCGCGGTATGAACCGACCCCGCAGGCGCATGTTAACGTGATACGTCCACCGTATCCGCCGTCGTCTGATGCAGGATTTGATGAAAGTCAATGTCTCACTCGTCATTGCCTATCCTATCCAAGGAGGCCGTGGCAAGTAATCGCGACTGTCTTGCACACGCACAAACAACGCCACGTTCGAGATTTACACCTGAGATTTTCTCTGATGCTATCGAATTGCACGCCCACGGTCAATTGCCTGTGTTTTCCGCCGGTTCCTCGGCCTGGATTTGGCCGAGTTGGAGGCCGAGGCGGTCGAGGCGTTTTTGGGCGTCGTCGTATTTGGCGTAGGCGTTGCGGAGGTGGGTGCCGAGGGTGTCCCAGGTGCAGACGAACTCGGCGAAGGAGCTGTTGAGCTGCCGGAGGTTCTGGCGGATTTCGGCGGCCTGCTTTTCGATTTGCAGGCCGTGCAGGCCCATCGCGACCGTCATCAGGTAGACATAGAGCAGGTTGGGCGAGACCGGGATGACCTTGCGGTCGAGGCAGTAGTGCAGAATGTCCTCGCCGTCGCCGTCGCACTGGATGATGGTTTCGTAGTAGACGTTCTCGGCGGGGATGTACATCAGGGCGAAGTCGAGCGTTCCTTCCACCGGCCGGATGTAGCCCGAGGCGATCTTGTCCACGTGGGCCGAGACGTCTTTCATGAACTGCCGGCGGAGTTTCGGCCTCTCGTCGTCGCTCGTGCTGTTGACGATCCGCTCGAAGCTCGGCAGGGGGAACTTGGCGTCGATCCCGACAGCGAAGCTGGTCATCTGGACCAGGGCATCGACAATCCGGCCGTCCTTGAACGTGTGCTGGAGCGTGTAGCTGCCCTTGGGCAGGGCCTGGGCCAGCAGGTTCTCCAGCGACCATTCGCCGATCTGCCCGCGCAGCTTGGGGCTGCTGAGAATGTCCTGTAAGCGTTTGACATCGGAGCCCAATTGCAGCATCTGCTTATTGGTGCCCTGGAGCTCGCCGACTTGCCGATTGAGCTGGCTGAGGATTTGCTGGTTCGATTGCAGGTTTTGGGTCAGCGCGTTCTGGCCCGTCTGCAGGGAAGTCTGGAGGGTCTGGCAGGTTCGGTCCTGGGCCGCCTTGATTGCTTCGAGCTGCTGCTGGAGCAGGCCGATGCCGGCCGCCTGGCCCGCGATGTCCCTTCGGGCGGCGAGACTGCATATAATCAGCCAGGCCAGCAAAGCGAGCATGGCCAGCGTCAGGACGATGCCTACTGCGACTAAACTCTGCAGCATAAGTGTTCCTCATAGACCAAGGCGTGGATTATAGGATGTTCGACGCCCTTCGTCAAAGACCACGATGCCGTACAAGCGAGAAAACAGTTGAACTGCTGCGCCTGCACCTGTATCGTCCTCTCAGAGCGTGTATGAAAAGCCAGCTTGCCGTAGCATGGGCATCTTGCCCATGAGCCGCAGGGCCATCTTGGCCCTGCAGATTGTCGGCTTTCCACGGGCGGGACGCCCGTGCTACTTTTTGTAGTCCCGTTTGTGAGCAGGATTGGTGACGGTGGGGAACATCGAAGCCGTTTTGTTTGACTGGGGCGGGGTCCTGATCGAGAACCCCGCGCCGGGACTGATGGCCTACTGCGCCAAAGCCCTGTCTGTGCCCGTAGAGGATTACACCCGCGTCCACCGCCGGCACTCGGATGCGTTTCAAGAGGGCCGGATCGACGAGGCGGTCTTCTGGCAGCGCGTGTGTCGCGCTCTGGGTCGCCCCGTGCCGGAGCAAGCCTCCCTTTGGGGCGAAGCCTTTCGAGCCGTCTATTCGCCGCGCACGAAAGTCTTTGCCCTGGCGTGGCAGTTACGTGAGAAGGGGCACCGGATCGCTTTGCTCTCCAATACCGAAGCCCCCGCGATGGAGTTTTCCCTCGAGCTCCGATACGACATGTTCGACGCGCAGATTTTCTCCTGTGCCGAGGGAGTGTGCAAGCCCCGGAAGGCGATTTACGAGATCGCCGCGCGAAAGCTGCGTACGCCGGCGGGACAATGCGTGCTGATTGACGACCGGCTCGACTTCGTGGAAGGGGCCAGGAATGCCGGCATGGCGGGCATCGTATACGAGAACCTCGGCCAGGTCGGACGGGATTTGGCCCAGCTTAGCATACGGGTGGAATGAGGCAGAATAGAGGTGTCCTTTGGATTTCCTGCGGTTGTTGAAGGATAAGAGTGTCGTCCTGTTCGATGGGGCGATGGGGACGCAGTTGGACAAAAAGGGTCTGATGTCGCGTGGGCGGACCAACCTCGATGCGCCTCAGGCCGTGCTGGAGGTCCATCGGGCATACGTGGAAGCGGGATGCGACGCGCTGATCACGAATACTCTGACGATGAATCGCGTCTACATCGAGACACACAATGTCGGCGTGTCGGTGCGGGACGTGAACCGGGCCGGGGCGGAGTTGGCGAGGCAGGCCGCGGGCCGGGACCTTTGTGTCCTTGGCGACGTGAGTTCTACTGGCCAGCTTCTGGAGCCCTACGGCACGTACAAAGAAGCCCAGTTCTACGACGCCTTCCGGGAGCAGGCGGGGATTCTGGCGGAAGCCGGCGTCGACGGATTTATGATCGAGACTGTGTTCGACTTGCGCGAGGCGCTGTGCGCACTGCGCGCATGCAAAGAGAACCTCCGGCTTCCGGTCGTTGTCTGCCTGGCTTTTCAGACGGACAAGAGCGGGGGGCGGACGATGATGGGCGATACCGCCGAGCAATGTGCCCGACAGCTTGCGGACGCCGGGGCGGATGTTATCGGGGCCAATTGCGGCGACCTCGACCCGGTGCAGATGTCCAGAGTGGTCGCCATGCTCAAGACGGCCACGGACCGGCCCATCGTGGCCCAGCCCAATGCGGGCAAACCCCGGCTGGTCGAGGACAGGGCCGTTTTCGACATGGAGCCGGCGCCGTTTGCAGAAGGCGTCGTCGCGTGCATTCGTGCCGGCGCCCAAGTCGTGGGCGGCTGCTGCGGCACGACGCCGGAACACATAACGGCTGTCCGGAACCGGATTGAGAAAATGTAACCGCCGGTATGCAGATGGCACTATAGAAATGAATGACCATCGGGTCGCAGGGACGTCGGCCTGTTGAACGGAGTGTGATTTTCGGAAGGCAAACCATGCGTGTGACCCCCAAGAGAGAGCTGTCGCTGTTCGATTCCACGTGCATCATCGTCGGCATTATCATCGGCGCCGGCATCTACCAGATGGCGCCCGATATCGCCAAGGGGGCCGGCTCGGCCGGGGGCGTCATGGCCATTTGGATTGTCGGGGGACTGCTCTCGCTGTGCGGGGCGCTGAGCTATGCGGAATTGGCGACGGCGTATCCGAAGGAAGGCGGCGATTATGTCTACCTGAGCAAGGCCTACGGGCGGTGGGCGGGCTTTTTGTTCGGCTGGGCACAGCTCACGGTCGTCCGGCCGGGCGATATTGCCGTAATGGCCTTCGCTTTCGCCACATACGCCCGTGCGATTTATGACCCTCTGGCCGCCTACCCGGGGCTCAGTCAGAGGCTTTTCGCCGGGGGCGCCGTGCTGGTGCTGACTATCATCAATATTCTCGGAGTCACGCAGGGCAAATGGACGCAGAACCTGCTGACGACGGCCAAAGCGCTGGGTCTGCTGGCCATTGTGGGCGTTGCGATGCTCGCTCCTCACGGGACCAAACCGGTTGCAGAGGCTGGTGGGATGCCGATGAGTCTGGCCTTGATCTTTGTTCTGTTCACCTACGGCGGATGGAATGAAATGGCCTACGTCGCGGCCGAGGTCCGAGACCCCCGTCGCAACATCGTTCGCGCCCTGGTGGCAGGTACTGCGGCGGTCATCACCCTGTACCTGCTCGTCAACGGCGCGTTTCTCTACACGTTGGGCTACCAAGGTCTGGCCGCCTCCAAAGCGGTGGCGAGCGATAGCATCTCGACCGTCTTTCCCATCGTGGGGTCCCGGCTCATCAGTGCATTAGTCTGTATCTCGGCTCTGGGCGCCGTCAACGGCCTGATTTTTACCGGCGCCCGCATCTCCTACGCTCTCGGCGAGGACCACCGCATTTTCGGGCTCTTGGGCCGTTGGAACGCTCGCCGGGGCACTCCGCTTTGGGCGTTGGCCGTACAGGGCCTTATCGCATTGTGCCTGATTCTGGCTTTTGGCGGTTATATCGATGCTGTCCTTTATACCGCCGCTGCCGTCTATGCCTTCTATCTGGGCACGTCGCTGTCCGTGATTGTCCTTCGCTTCAAAGAGCCCGGCGTGGAGCGGCCCTATAGAGTGACCGGGTACCCGCTCACGCCCCTGATTTTCAGCGGCGTTTGTGCACTTTTGATCTATAGCTCGCTGAATTACGCCCGAGCGGTTAAGCCGAAGAGCCTGATTGTCCTGCTCGTCATGCTGGCGGCGGGGGTGCTGGTCTACCTGCTCACCGATGTCCGCAAAGGCGAGGCGGCGACGCAGAATCAAATCCCTGCCGACCGGTGAAATTTTCTTTGAGTCTGCAATAAGGGGCAGGGCGGCATCGTCTTTATTTATGACTTTGCGGCGGTAAAGCGTGAGTCCGGCAAAGGACGCTCAGAATGCTTGAGGGAATCGTTCTATGCCGGCGTGAGAGCTCGCGTCGATGTCGCCGGGGTCAGAGAAAACAGGACCTGCGATAACCCGGTTACCGGCTGTGCGAAGGATTGCAGCCGAGCGACTGCACGTGGCAACCAGACGCCCATGCGTCGTCTATAGATGAGTGGCCCCTTGGCCACTCATCGCTTTTTATGGGGATCGAGCATGTCCGCACATGCTGCGTAGACGAGGCATGATCCGGATTACTTCGGAAAACTTCGTAGATGCTGGCCCTAGCGCTGTCATTTCGACCAAGGCCGAAGGCCGCGTGGAGAAATCTGGCCGCGCACAGACGATGCGCCATATTCGAGACCAGATTTCTCGACTGCGCTGCGCTCCGCTCGAAATGACAAACTCCGCCCTGCCACATTGCTCCGGGTCGAGGGCAGGCTACAAAAAACCCAGCCGCAAACGGTGTGAGTCGGGAGTCGAGGTGACAAGAGGGATACAGCCCGTGTGGAGCCTCGGCCGGAGTACCAGACTACTGGCAGTCGCTGGGGAGGTAGACGGAGGCGGCGGGGATGTTGAATTTCCTGCACAGGGCCTCCAATAGCATCTCCAGCCGCTTCAGTTGATAGTCGGTAGGCAGGGTGGTCACGCCATCGCCGATGAGGCAGATGCGAATGGTCTTATCGGTGCCTTGCCAGGTTCGGCCGGGTTGGATGGACCATTGCTTTTGCCATTGCTCGGTCGCCTGAATCTCGCCGTCACGGCCGCCGGTGCCGTTGCAGATAATAAAGTGACAGTCCCGGTCGGCGGCCCCGGCGATCTGCTGGACACTGCCGCTTTTGGTCCCACTGAAGAAGATTTCGATGGTGTTCCAGCGGTGGGGGGATTGGCAGGCTTTCGACTGCACGGCATGGTCCACGGGGTCCAGCCGGTAGTACGCGGACAGGCAGAAGGGACCGGCCGAGGGAGGGTGGTTGCCTAGCGCCATCAGCACAAAAGCTCCCACCGTCATTGAGACCAACAACGCCGTCAAAACCTTCACTACCCTGGGCTGGCTCGACATAGGACTTCACTCACTCCAACCGCGTGGCCCGTAGACCCGCACCTCTCTATAGTATGCAAATCAACACACGTAGAGGGGTGCACTTTTTATACCTTAACTACATCGGCAGCCGCCAGTATCTAACTGCAAATTTTGTGAAAAATCAGCACTGGAAATGCAAATTTTCACCCGCCGCGCCGGCTCATACGTATGACATCGGTAAACGGGCGAGATTCCGACGTTCGCAGGCTGTGGTTGGTTGTTTCCCGGGTCCACAATCCGCTCGCGTGAATGCCTTGACGGTCGGGCCGAATCCCGCTATATTCGCCGGGTCTGATAATGCCGGCGCCGAGGCAAAATCGGTTGGAGGCCTGCAGAGTCCACGAAGAGAAAGGAAAATCATGACATCACAGTGGCGCGCTCTATCGGCCGGGGAGATCGCCCAGCTCGAGCAGCAGGGCTGTACGTCCGACGACTGGTCCAGGGTGCAGGTGGCCGAAGGCTTCGCCGCCCGGCGCGTTCGCACGACGCACCTCTGCGGCGACGTCCGCTTAGGCGTCTTCGAGAAGGAGGTGTCGTTCTTCGGCGGCGTCGCCAAGCCGGCGGGCATCAGCCATGCCACCATCCATAATTGCACGATCGGCGACAACGTCTACATCAGTGCCGTCCGCAACTACATCGCCAACTACGTCATCGAGGACGGGGCCGTCATCGATAATATTGACCTGCTGGCCGTCGAGGGCGAAAGCGCATTCGGCAATGGCATGAAGGTCTCCGTGGTCAACGAGGCCGGCGGCCGGGAGGTCCCGATCTACGACCATCTGTCCGCCCAGGTCGCCTACGTGCTGGCGTTCTATCGGCACCGGGCAAAGGTTATCGAGAAGCTCAAAGGGATGATCGACGGCTACACGGCCTCCGTCCGGTCCCGCATGGGTCTGGTGGCCAAAGGGGCGCGGATTATCAACTCGCGGCTTCTCAAGAACGTCAAGATCGGGCCCGCCGCAACCGTGGAGGGCGTCAACCGGCTGGAGAACGGCTCGATCAATAGCTGCGTCGAGGACCCCGTTTATATCGGGCCCGGCGTCTACGCCGAGGATTTCATCGCCTGCAGCGGCTCGAAAATCACCGACGGAACCATCATTTCTCACTGCTTCATTGGCCAGGGCTGCGTCCTGGCCAAGGAGTATTCCGCCGAGAATTCCGTCTTCTTCGCCAATTGCGGCGGCTTCCACGGCGAGGCCTGCGCCATCTTCGCGGGGCCCTATACGGTCACCCATCACAAGTCGACGCTCCTGATTGCGGGCCTGTTCTCCTTCCTCAACGCTGGCAGCGGCACGAACCAGAGCAACCACATGTATAAGCTCGGGCCCGTGCACCAGGGCGTCGTCGAGCGCGGCTCCAAGACCGGCAGCGACTCCTACATGCTCTGGCCCGCCAAGGTCGGCGCCTTTACGGTCGTCATGGGCCGGCACTATCGCAACTCCGACACCTCGGACCTGCCGTTCTCCTACCTGATCGAGCATGAGGATGAAAGCGTGCTGGCACCGGGTGTGAACCTGCGGAGTGTCGGGACCGTCCGCGATGCCCGCAAATGGCCCCAGCGCGACCGGCGCAAAGACCCGAAGAAGCTGGACCGCATCAACTTCAAGCTGCTCAGCCCGTACACGATCCAGAAGATGATCAACGGCCGGGACCTGCTGCTGCGGCTGAAAACGACCACCGGCCCGACCTCGGATTACTTTATCTATCACAGCGTCAAAATCCCCAAATATGCCCTGGAGCGGGGCGTGACGCTCTATCAGATCGGCATCGATAAATTCCTCGGCAATTGCCTCATCAAGCGGCTGGAGAATAAGCAGCTCGGCAGTATCCAGGACGTACGGGCGGCTCTGCGGCCCCAGACCCGCATCGGCCTGGGCAAGTGGATCGACCTGGCCGGCATGTTCGCGCCGGACGAAGCGGTCCAGCAACTGCTGAAGGATGTCGAGAGCGGTATGGTCGGCTCCCTTGAGGAGCTGGAAGTGAGATTCTCCGCCATGCATGAAAGTTACGCGCAGTATGAGTGGGTGTGGGCCGCCGACGTTTTCCAAAAGCAGTTGAGCAAAACGATCGACGAGATGACCGCGGCGGACATTATCGACGCGACGAAGCGGTGGAAGAAGGCCGTCGTGGAACTCGATAATCTGGTCTACGAGGATACGAAGAAGGAATTTGCCGCGACCGCGCAGATTGGATTTGGCGTCGATGGCGACGAATCGACCAAGAAAAGCGACTTTGCGGCCGTCCGCGGCACCTTCGAAGCCGACGGGTTCGTGGCCGATATCCAGAAACATATCGCCATCAAGAGCCGGCTGGCCGACGAACTCCTGCAACGCCTGGAGCCGCTGCAGGCCGGCATATAGCAACCATGTTTTTCCTGGGAAAGGACGGGAGTAATGAGAGTCATCATTGAGCCGAATTATGAGCAGGTCTCGAAGTGGGCGGCCCATTACGTCGCCCGCAAGATCAATGAGTTCGGGCCGAACGCCAAGAAGCCGTTCGTCCTCGGTCTGCCGACGGGCTCCTCGCCGGTCGGGATGTACAACGAGCTGGCAGCGATGAACAAGAAGGGCCTGGTCTCGTTCAAGAACGTCGTCACGTTCAATATGGACGAGTACGTGGGCCTGCCGCAGGACCATCCCGAAAGCTATCATTCCTTCATGTGGCGGAATCTTTTCAGCCGGATCGATATTCCCAAAAAGAACGTCAATATCCTGAATGGCAACGCCCCCGGCCTCGATGCCGAGTGCGCCGGATACGAGGAGCGAATTCGCAAGGTCGGCGGCATTCGCCTGTTCGTGGGAGGCATCGGCGCGGACGGCCATATCGCGTTTAACGAGCCGGGCTCATCGCTGACCTCGCGCACCCGCGTGGTCCGGCTGACCTCCGATACTCGGATCGTCAACTCCCGCTTCTTCGACAACGACCCCGGCAAAGTGTCGGAGACGGCGCTCAGCGTCGGGGTGGGAACGGTGATGGATGCCGACGAGGTGCTGATTATCGTCAACGGCCCCAATAAGGCCAGGGCCCTGCGGCACGCCATCGAGGAGGGCGTCAACCACATGTGGACCGTCAGCGCCCTGCAGATGCATCCGAAAGGGATCATCGTCTGCGACGATGAGGCAACCCTCGAATTGAAAGTCGGCACGGTCCGGTACTTCAAGGACGTGGAAGCCGCCAACCTCGACCCGGCGACCCTGCTGAAATAGCAGGTCCGCTATCACCGGGCCGGTCCGCCACGTGCAGAAATGAAACAGGGGATTTCGTTCGAGCGAAATCCCCTGTTTTGCATACTCTCGGAGAACGGCAGCGGTCCGTTCTATTTCTTGTTGGGATCGGACGGGGTCACGACCGCCGGCTGACTGGGCTGCGGGGTACTGCCGGCCGCGGTCACGATCTTGGCTTTGGCCCGCAGACCGTCAATGTACTTGCGGACGAACTCGTTCTTCTTCTGCTGCGTCAGCTTGCTGACGATCCCGCTCCTGGCGTTCTCGAAGCTGACGGTATTCGGGTCGCGGTGCTCGGTCACCTTGATGATGTGGTAGCCGAATTGGGTCTCGACCACGTCGCTGACCTCGCCCGGCTTAAGGGCAAAGGCCACGTCCTCGAACGGCTTGACCATCTGGCCGCGCGGGAACAGCCCCAGGTCGCCGCCTTGGGCCGCGGACGGACAGCTTGAATTCTCCTTCGCCAGCGCGGCGAAGTCCCCGCCGTCCTTGACCTGTTTGAGCAGGGTCGCAGCTTTCTCTTTGGCCTGGACCTTCACCTTGTTGGGGTCTGTGTTCGGGTCGGACGACTTGGTCGCGATGAGAATGTGGCTGGCCCGCACCTGCTCGGGCGTCTCAAATTCCTTCGGGTGCTCGCCGTAGTACTTTTGCGCCTCCTCCGGCGTCACGGCGATGCTGTCGGTCCACTTGGACTCGAAGAGCTTGTTGTACTTCATGCCGCGTGCAGCGCTCTCCTTGATCGCCTGGAAATCACCGCCCTGGGCCGCGACAATCGACTTGAACTGGTCCAACGTCATCGGGGTCTTCTGGGCCGCAAGCTGCTGCGTCATTCCGGCGATGATGTCCTCCTCGGTCATGGTGATATTGGCCGCCTTGGCCTCCTCGTCCAGGAGTTGCTCGACCATCATCTTCTGGGTGATCGGCTGCATGAGCATTTTCTCCTGCTGGGCGGCGGTTTCGGGCGATTGCATGGCGAGCTTGGCCAACTGCGGCCCGTACTCCGCCTTGATGCGCCGCTGGACCTGACCTTCGGTGATGGGCGTGCCATTCACGGTCACGAGGACCTTATCCGACTGGGCCTGGGTAACGGTGCCGGTGGGTGCCGGCGCGGGCGGTGCCACCTCCGGCGCCTTGCTCGCCGACGGTGTGTTGACTTCCGGCGTCCGGGCCGGCGGACGGGTTTCCGGGGCCTTGCCCGCGGGCGGGGGGGTCACATTCTTGCCGGTAGGGCCTTTCTTTTGGCATCCTGAGCTACTGAGGACGAGGAGGATGACCGCAGAACACACCAGCGGCAGGAGGTAAAGACTTGTGGCTGCAACAGCTTTCTTCATAATATACTGCTCCCGAAACAATCTGGTCCGTCGGCTTTCAAGCGACAACGATAGGCTCTATTACCGGGCGAAGACATTTTCGTTCCATTATTTCGGCCAAATGCAGCCAAGTCAAACAATTAAGGCAGAAATTGGCGAGTCCGCGCCCCCACGGGTGGGGCGCAATCAATTTCTGTGGCGGGCCGAGTACGCCATCCGCAGGGATACGGGTCCAGAATGACTCTGGATTTTTCGTTATCATTTCGACCAAGGCCGAAGAGCCTGCCCGGAGCGAAGTCGAACGGGCCGCGCGGAGACACGAAGCGCAGCGGAGAGCCCCGAAGGGCAATCTGGCCCCGAATGGCCGACACGCCGGATTCGTGGCCGGATGTCTCGACTCCGCTTCGCTCCGCTCGACATGACAAACGGCGCAAGATTTGCTCGAAATCGGTGGAAGCTCCGAATGGAGCCCCGCGTCCTCGATTGCCGCCTTTTTGTCGTGCACCCGGCGGATCCTGCCCTCCACGGGTGCGATAGGCCTTGCCGGATGGGCTTGTTTGAATTATAGTATGGGTTGCGCATACGCTTTACCGCCGCGTGCCGTTTGGCATGCTTCGGCGGAGGAGCAGGCCAACGTAGCTCAATGGTAGAGCTCTGGTTTTGTAAACCAGGGGTTGTGGGTCCGAATCCCACCGTTGGCTGTCAAAACCGCGTTGTCGGCCTCGCCAGCAAGGGCAGGCTGTGCGGAGGAGTGCGTATCGGTGCCTGGCTGGGCGCATGAGTCCGCCAAGTTTGCGCCCAAGTCAATCCTTTTCCCGTCCGTTCCTGTCGCCTTTTGGTCCTCGGGGCCGGAGATAGGCAGGCTCGGCAGCTTGGCCACCGCTTCCGCTGTCTGGTTCTGGAGCGCATGGCTATACCGGCTCATGGTCAGGTTGATGTCCCCATGCCGCATGATCGTTTGAATCGTCTTGGGATGGATGCCCAGGCCCGCCAGCCAGGAGCCGCAGGTATGTCGCAGTGCGTGGAAATCCCGGAAGCGACCGGCGCTGTCCGTGTACGAAATCGCAGCACGAATGACGTTGCCTTTTTCGTCTTTCTCCTCTGTCGCCGCCAGGTCCTCCTGGATCATCTCGGCGGTTTTGTCGGTCAGATGCTGGTACCGGCCGCCGAAGGCTTTCGCCTCTGGCAGTCTGCTGGTGAAGAACGCCTTGAGTTCTTCCACGGTCTCCGGCCGCAGCGGCAGAGTGTCCTCGCGCCGGTGCTTGCTGGAAGCCGCCTGTATGACGACCACGCGCCCATCCAGATCGAAGGACGATACCTTGAGGTTTTTCAATTCGTTCCGCCGCAAGCCGGTCTCGACCGTCAACCGGTAGAGCAAGCCCCTCTCCCGGCCGTCCATTCCGAATCGCTCCGGCCCTCTGCACGTGGCCGCGAGGAGCCGCTGTACCTCTTCGACCTCGAAGGCCGTCCGGTCGTGCCGGCGGTCCACCTTGACATTCATCTGCTGGAGATGGGCCAGTGGGCTCTCACCGGCACGCCGATTGAGCACCATCCACCGGCAGAAGCTCTGTGCCGCCTGCAAATAAAAGTTGCTGGTTTGGACGCTGAGGTTCTTGTCGCCATTCCGCAACTCGGCCAGGTAGCGCTCGACACGCTCGGCCCGGATGTCCAACCACGACCGAAAGCCGCAGCCGGCCATGACTCGCCGTACCCGCGTAACCACGGTCTGCACGTGCATCGCCGTATCGCCCTTGTCGCTCATGGATTGCTTGAACTCATCAAGGTGCTGCGACAGGAGTTTGCTCGCAGCGGCCCGCGTACTGTCCAGGAGCCCGATCCCGACCAGCCGCTCCCGCAGCCTCGGGGAGGTCTTTTCCAGCCAGCGTGTCAGCTCGGAGTCCGGCTGCGCTCCCGCTATCCGGCACGCGACCAGCGCCTCGATGCGCCGGCCCAGCGCCTCGGACTGCCGCTTGTCCTTGAAGGCTGCAAATCGCCTCGTGGTCCCCAGGTGGTCCGCCAGCTCAATGTGCCAGTGAGGTGTCGCCCGAGTGCTGCCGTCCCGTGCTTTGTACGTTGCCTTAAAGAGCCGCATCAGTTATTCCTCCCGCCGCCCCATGGCGACCTCAGAGCGCTGTCTCCCCGCCGCCCTACTGTGAAGCAGCACCCGGCGGCGACGCAGCGGATCAGTTCACGTTCGCGTTCTTCTGTAAGTCTACCCACACTTCGCGGCGCGGGCAGCCGGCCGCCACCCAAGCGCTCAGCTCCGCCGTGCGCCACAACTTGCGGCCCCCGACGGTCAAGGCCATCGGCCCCAGCTCGCCGGTAGACTGCATCGAGTAGACGGTACGCCGGGACACCCCCAGCAGAGCCGCCACACCGTTGGCATCGACCAGCAGCGGAGTGACCGCCACCGTGATCCTCTCGCCCCTGTACTGCGGAGCAGTGTGGGGCGTGCCAGTGTTCCGCGCAACTGCAACATGTGACATGACCTCCTACGACCCTTCACCCGGAGGCTCTGGTTCGCTCCTGTCGCGAAGCTGCGAAGCAGCGCGAAGCGACTCCGGGCATGAAACGACGTTCACCACGTTCCACGGTTCCCATAGGTTGCCTGAAGTGCAGGGCTTGAAGTGGCTATGCACCGGGGGGACAATCGCTCGGCCCCACTACCGGAACCATTCCCGGAATTTGGTGGCCACCTTGCCGTCTTTCAGCCACGTTCTGTCCCTCCACGGATGTGAGGGTGGGCCTGGGCACGATGCACCCAGCACACTCAGTCCCACCCACAGCAGCATGAACAGTCCTGCCACCACGACCGCAACTGCAAATGCTTCCCAGTCCATACATCACCCTTTCTCTTTGCGCCGCACAGCGGCGTTTCTGTCCCCTGAATATCCATCCTGAATGTCCATTATACCACGTTCTTCCACTTCAGGCAACCTACCAGAGCCTCGGGAGGGGGGGGCAGCGTCACTGGTTCATCATGCGGTGGTGGTGGATGATGGCCGGGAGGTTGGGACTGCCGCCGGGATTGGCGAGGCGGAGGGCCACCTGATAGGCGTGCCACTCGGCGGTGTTGTCCCAGGTGGCGAGGGTCCAGAGCTTGTCGCCCGTGGCCCCGGCCGTGGCTTTCGTCGCGGCGGACACCATGGCGTTCGATCCCGCCGTGCCGCCGTTGAGGGCACTGAACACCGTCGCCGTGGGAGAGGGAGCCGTCGGTCCCGTCACCGTATGGACCAGGGCGAAGCACGGCAGGTAGAGGGCGTTGGCGGTGGTCGTGGTAAGGGAGGGGCACGGCCCGTCGTGGTTCCAGTTGGTGCCGGTGGCGGAGGTAGTGGCCGCGTCGATGACGTTCGAGGTATTGATGCCCCGCAGACACAGGATGCCGCCGGCGTGGTAGCCGCTGCCGGTGACACTCCAGGAATAGGTGCCGGGCTCCTCGCTGGCGTCCGCCACCTTCCAGTACACGCCCGTGGAGAGAGGGTCTCCCACGTTCGTGGCGTGCGTCGCATTGGTGGTCCAGCCGGAGGGCGGGGTGATCGAGCTGTTCTTGTCGAAGGCCACGAATGCCAGCAGCACGTCGTTGTCCTGCACGCCCGTGGGCTTGTCGATGGTCAGCACGTTGGAGCCGCTCGCCGTACCCGTGGTGGAGCCGACGATGGGGGTGGTGCGGAAGCTCCACACGTCGCCCGTGGTGGTGCCGTAGGCGTTCTTGGAGTCGATCCGCCAGTAATAACAGGCTGCATAGCTGAGCGTGCCGGGGTCGTAGGCCAGACCCGCCTGGTTGCCCTGGAAGGCTCCGGGTGAGGCCACGCCGAGGTACACGTCATAGGAGGTAGCCCCGGCCGCCGCGTCCCAGCTCAGATCGACCGTGGCGGATACGTCCGTCGCGTTGTGGGCGGGACTGGGATTCGTCACCTTGGGCGGCGCGGACCCACCCCCTGCGTAGGCCACGGGGTGCGGGGTCGTGTTCGTGGAGGCCCCGCTGTTCGTGACGGTCAGCCCACCTACTTGGCAGTCGAAATTGGTCGTGTCATACATATCGCAGTACCAGACCGGGGAGCCCACGTCGCTCGGCTTGCAGGGATCGCCCACGTCGCCGGGAGAGACGCCGGCCAGATGAGCCCGATTGTCGGAGGAGAGGGCGGACTCCCACTTGGCCCATTCCGCCAGGTAGCCGCCCAAGGCGGAGGAGCCGGTGCCCGTGCTGAACTTCCAGGCGGAGTCCTCATCCACCGCGCCGTAGCTGCCGTAGTTGTTATTGGCAACCTCCACATTGTTGACGTACATGATGTAGTGGTCGGTGGCACGCTCCAGGAGGACGTGCTGCCACTCGGTGCTGGTGCCGGGCGTGGTGGAGGAGGTGAGAATGTTCCAGCCGTTGGTGGCGTTGCGCAGACCGATTCCGAGTTTGTCTGGGTCCGTGCCGTTGGTGTGCTCGCGGACATAGAACTTGACACAGGCGTCTGTGCCGGTGCCATCGTCCCAGAGTACAAGATTCTGAACGCTGGAGCCGGTGTTGTCGTCCAGCTTGAACCAGCCGCCCACGGTGAAGTCTGCGTTCGGGAGCGTGAGCTTCGCGTCGTCATTCAGGTAGACGTAGCCGGTGCCGGGGCTCTCTTCAAACTCCCAGGAGGCCCATACCGGAGCCGCCATCAAGGCCGCCAGAAGCAACATGGCTGTGAATAAGACATGAGATTTCATACTCTGTTCTACCTTTCGTCCCGGATTCACCGGGTCCCGGCCCTTTGCTTTGTCAGGGCCGGCAGTTGCAGTTGTGCTTTTGTGCGTTCTTGCTCTCGCCGGAGGGTCTCCAGCCAAGCGTCGAATCGTTCCAGTAAAATGTCTATGAAAAGGGGATACGGTGTGGCTGCTGTGCAGCCTGTGGCTTCGCCTCCAGAGGAGGCGGCGTGGTCCCCTCTCTCCTCCATATCTGAGGCGAAATCACTCAACGTATCCAGGAAGCAACGGGCACTGGAGAGGGAGAGATGATCCTTCCCCGGCATGTTCCGGGCGGCGCGTATGGCCCGAATCGCCGCCTCAATGCTGTGGGTGACTCCCTTGCGATATGCTGCTTCGCGCTTCCCTGGAGCTTCGCAGCGATATGCCATCTCCGGCTCTGGATAGTTTGGGCCAGACGCTCCGGAGGAGCGCGAGGAAGGCTTGGCATCTACCAAATCTGCCAGGCATACCAGCACAGGGCCATCTTCATTCTTCGCTGCTGACATGAGAGTTTCTCATTTTCTCCCCCCTCATGGGAGGGACTGACTGAGGCAAGACCGCCAAACCCCTCCGTGTATGTAGATTGGCATTCTTGGCACTCTTAAGGAAATTAGAATAATAATCAACATCTATGGCGTTCTTGGCATCCTTAAAAGAATGCCAAGGATGCCAACATTGCCAACATTGCCATTAGGGGCCGTTGGCGTTCTTGGCTGCTTCCCCCGATGTGCTGACGGCGTGAAGCACCTCCTGGAACTTACTCACCACCGGCTCGTGGTTCACAGGGGACGGCAGTTTCATCAGCCACTGGCCTTTGTCGCTAACGCCTTGCTTATCTGTTAGGACGCCCAGCGCCGCCCTTGCCCGGTCGAGTGTCCTCTTACTGATTCCTTCCTCCTTGGCCAACTCCTCGACAACCGCACTCTTCCTGGGGCCGTCGGCGAGTACGTCTTTAAGAAAGCTCTTCGCTTGGTCTAACTGGGTAAGGGCTTTCTTCCCGCCCTCCTTGTTGTCATCTACAATCAGAGCCTCATCGGCAGTCACCGTCACAGGGCCGCGTTCCCAGTCAACCATCGGCGGCTCCCCGGCGATGGTGAACGCCAGCCCGCTGCCCTTCCGAGCCAAGTTGTTCTTACCCGGCAGCAACAGGCGTCGATCCTCATTGTCTTTATCGACTCCAACATGCCAAACTACCCGTGCCAGGGCGGTAAACGCTGTGCTCCCCATCACGAGATCGTCCGCTGTGCCGGTCTTGCTCTTGCGGTGATGTGCCACGATCACCACCGCCGGGCCGTATTCCTTCGCCAGCTTCGCCACGGGAGCAAGCACAGATCGTACTTCATTGTCACGAAATTCATTCACTTTCTCGCCGAGAAACGATCCGATGGGGTCTACGACCACCAGTTTGCAGTCCGGGCGATCCCGGAGAGCTATTCTCAGGTTCTCCACGTCGGCCAGCGTGAACGTGACTTCTCCCTGCTGCCGAGTCTTGGGATCGGTTCTTCGCACCATCGTGAGCAGCTCTATCCGAGGCACATCCGCGTGATGGACATCCAGCCGGGGCCGTATAGTGTCATCAGGATCATCCTCGCCGCAAATCAGAATCACTGACCCGCGTGGGCACTCAGTCCCATCGGGCCACGGTGATCCAGTGGACACCCGCGCGGCCATGTAGATCGTGAGAAACGACTTGCCTACGCCTCGATTGCCGGCCAGCATGGTGATCTTCCCTAATGGTATCCGTCCAGGCCAAAGCCATTTGACCGGGACCGGCTTGAACTCGGCCATATTCCGGAGGATCGGACCGTCTGGCAGAACTTGGGGCGAGCCTGGCACCACTCCACCGGGTAGTTGGGTCGAGGTTGATGTGGTCACTGGGGCTGGGTGCCCGGCTTGATATTGTTCCAGTTCCTCCCCATGTCGTGCCCCGGCCCGAGTCTCCAGGTCCTCGCCCTCCTGTTGGTCGAAATAACGGCGGCGTGCCTCTTCCTGGGCCTCCATCTCCTCATCCGTCAGACTGTCTACACTGACATCGTTATCATCAGGCCCCATGACCTATGACTTCTTTCCAGCCCAGGAGACAGCGACTGCCTGGGAGATTGTTCCTTTCGCGGCTCAACGGCGACTCAACAAAAGAGTCTTAGCCTTACCGTTCCGACCGTTCCGCGTTTCTCGCGGGTGTTGCGCTCCTGAACGTGTTCCCTCAACGGGGGCAGCAGGTCCAGTGTGGGACGCATCCAGCCCCGGAAGGCTCGCAGGGCCGCCCCCAGCATAAGAACCTGATGATGGCAGCCCTCACTTTCATCGTCGCCGGCCGGGAGAGCGAGGTACGCTTCTGCCGTCCTGATAAGATTGCCGGCAGCGTACATGCCATCTTCACCCACCTCAGCGTCCGCCGAAAAAGAAACGTCCCCGATTTCCACTCTTCGCGCTTCCGAGGGACTCAGGAGACAGTACGTCCGGCAGGCACGGGCCAGATGCCAGACCTCCAGCAGACTGTCTCGATCTCCGAGTGTCGCGAACTTTCTCACCAGTTCCCGAATCCATGTATCGGTCGCGTCGTTGAGCCTGCCTGTAACAGGAACCTCCTGGTTGGCAACCTGGCCGGCGTAACTTAACACGCTATGGACCATCATCACGAGGTCCTCGGTCGTTAAATGGGGCAGGTTCCCGATGCGACTCGGGTTTGCGTCTGCGGATTTTTCTTGCCATGCGGCTTCTTGCTGACGTATACTCATAGGTGAAGTTATAGTGGCCATGAGCCACTCCTTTCATACCCGCACTGCCGGCCTATCACGCCAGCCGCGTGGGTCATGCGTTGGTTGTTTCTGCATTAGAGTGGCAATCCCCTCCATAACAATCTTCCAGGGGATTGTCTGTCGCCGCTCTTTACACTTTGGGGCTCTCGACCCCCGTGCCTACCGCCGCCTCCGTGACTTTCTCCTGGGGGGGACTTGTCGGCTTCGGCCGGCCGCTGCTCTCGGGGCACCCGGCGTCAATGAAGGTTTTCAGCGCCTCATACGACCACCGGGTAGTACGCCCGATCCGTACAGGTTGGGGCAATTTTCGTGCCTTAACGGCGCGCCAGACGTGATTCAAACTGCATCCCAGAATTCTTGCTACGTCGCGGTCTCTGAGGAGAAGCACTTGTGGCGCGGTAATAGACTCTTTAGGACGATTGGGGTTCAGACGAGGCATAGTCTCTGGCTCACTTTCGCCAGACGAATCTGGCAGACCGGACCTGTTCCGGCTAATTGCCTATTATTAGCACATCTCCCCTGGCCGTGTCAAGCCTATACCTCTTAGAATCCCGCCTTCGTCTGGTCCCTCGCCTGGTCCCCACCTCCACAACTCCAGTGACACCAACGGGTTATACTATCTCTATCCCCAAAAAAACCTGAAGAATCTGAAGAAATTCTCCGCCGCCGGACCCGGACATCGAACGATCCCATAGGTTGCCTGAAGTGGTAATGACGTAATCCAGACTCCCGAACTCCCCTTTAAGTTGCCTGAAGTGTCGAGGCTCCGTGAGGTCGCTGGGGGGAGAGCTGGGCTGTGGCCTCTTGTGACCTCTTGTGGACTCTTGCGGTCACGAGTCCTCCTGGGTATCATGGCCCCTTCCTATGCCGCATAGCGGCGATTGTGGTCTGCTGGTCTGCGGGAGTCGGCGGGCCGCGCGGATGGGCGGTGGGCGAAGAGGGAGAGCAGGAGGCAAACAGAATGGCGACGATGCTGCGACGGACGGAGTACCGGGTCCCCGAGGCCACCCCGGAGCGGGTGCATGAGGTGCTCCAGAGCGCCCTGGCACCGATGGAGGCCCGATCAGGTTTCCTTGGTCGGATAGCGGGCAAGCGGACCCTCGACGTTGATCCTTCCCTTGATGCGATACTGACGGCCTTACAAATAGGCAAACCGGCGGACGTACCCGAGAAGCGTTGGGTGGGGGAAACGCAGCGGGCGGGGGATGAGGGCTGCTTCTCCGGCTTCTCCGGCTTCTTCGGCTGTTACGTGCGGCGGGACCCCGGCGGTGTGCATCTGGTGCTCACCTACTCCATCGAGGCAGCAGCAACCGCAGCAGCAGAAGCAGCGGACGGCCGCTCCGTGGGGGTGGAGCTGAAGCTGGAGTGGGAGCGGCACGGGGTGGCGGCGACCCGGACTCCCGCTCGGGACCTGTACCTCCACGTCGGTGCCTGGCAGGGTCTCCTGGAAGATGCCCTCCGCCGGGCCGGGTTCACCCCCGAGAAGGGCTCGGAACACTGACTCATCCAGCCATGCCCCGGCTGCCGTGGGGAGCGCTGGATTTCGTGACGCACCCCGCCGTTGGCTCCGGAAGGCTCCTGGCAGGCCCTACAGGCGACGATCCCGCTGGCCGGGGCCGGTAGACTGGTCATTCGACCATACGCCGCACGGCCCCTGGGTCATCTGGGTCATCGTCGATCTTGAAAAGCACTTTGCCTACTGCATCCAGGGTCTCCCCTGAGCCTGAGATAGAGGAGGCAAGGACCCCAAACCCCTGCTTGGTGTTCCCTCGACGCTTCCACCCCACTTCAGGCAACCTACGGGAGCTTCGGGTCTGCGGCCGGCGCTCAATTACTGGACTGCATGGGTGGTGACTGGTATACTTCATCGGCAGCAGATGGCTCGCGTTCAGGACCATTCGACAGTTGGTAGTGCCGCAGAGCGGCGTAAGGAGACACCGTGGACCCGAGCAGTATTGACCCCAACACAGCCATAGGTGCGGGATTGATGGCCCTTGCCTCGAAGGACCTGCTCAATCGGCTGCTGGGGCCGTCAGCCGACTACATTGGAGGCGAGATCAGAGGGCTCGTCGCGAAGTGCAACATCAACCTCAACCGCATCTTCGGCCATGCCGTAAAGAAGCTCGGCCGGAAGATCGAGCAGCCGGGGGCCGTCAATTCACGCGTGCTCAAGCAGGTCTGGTCCGAGGGTGCCTTCGTCGAGGACGAGCTGGCGGCCGAGTACTTCGGGGGGCTGCTCGCCTCAGCGCGCACTCCGGATGGCAGGGACGACCGCGCGCTCTCGCTCTTGTCCACGGTCCGTGACCTCTCGGTCTATGATCTGCGGCTGCATTACTTGGTATACCAATATGTCCGGTCTCAGCACCTCGGCAAAAGAATCGACTTGTCAGGCACTGGTGGCCGGCTTGCTTGTTTTACCGCTGTCCCATTCCGTACCTGCGCGGCGGCCTTAGGTGTTGGAGGAAGCGAAATCGAAATCGAGGAAGCTGCCCATCATTCTCTTTTCACACTCCTCCGGTACGACCTTGTTGATGAGAATTTCTCAACCGACTGGCAGTTGAAACCGAAACGGTCGATAGAAGCCCATCTATCGACGGAGCCGGAGCGAGCGATAAAGGTCTATCCGTCGTACGTCGGTGCCAAGCTGTTCTTGTGGGCGCACGGCCATTCGGACAAGCGGATCGACCAGATTTTCGACCCGAGTATTGACCTGCCTGGCTCGGCCGAGATGCCGGTAGCGCCCGAGGTCACGCCATCGGATGGAGTCGGGATGTAATCGGGTCCTGAGCGACCCGTTTGGCCCGGACAACCGACAACATCGTCTCTTCGCCCCGTCCTACCTCAGCCGCAAGCTCTGACCGCCCCCGCACGGGCCAGACTCACCCCCGAGAAGCGTCCGCCCCGCTGACTCGCCCCGCCAAATTCCAGCCCCCAGTCTCCGCCTCGCCACTTCAGGCAACCTATGTGAGGGTCGGAGGGGACTCAGGGGGCGGGCAGCCCAGCTCCGCCTGACCTGCGGGGCCTTCCTAAAGGTTCTCACGTCTCCGGTAGGCGGGCAATCAATGCCCCTACCCATCCTTCGGGCGGTCGTCAATGAGTTCCCATTTCTCATCTGAGACCCGCAGCCATCCTCCTGGCCTGCGGAATAGGTCCAAGACATTCTCCTTTAGGATGCCGCCTTCCAGTAGGCGAAGGAGACGGAGTAAATCCAACGTCCGCATGACAAGGACATTCTGGTTCTTGGCATGGGCAACCTGATCTGCGGGTACATCCTTGTCCTTTTCCTCCAGGCTCCGAGCGTTCTTGATATGGGTGTTAATAATCAGTACCGCCGGAAACGTCGATGGCATACCGGCACGCTCACGATGACTGTCGGCCTGGTTTACATATTCCCTCTTGATGCCCCCGCTTACTCCTTTGATCTCGCAAAAGACAAGAGGAGTGCCATCATCACTCATAATCTTCAAATCCTCTCTATATTCGTCTATCGAATGGACCTTTAGACGAAAGCCCTCTTCGAGGATTCTTTTGACAGTCTCCACAAGTTGCTCATCACCTTGAATAAGGGCTTTCTTATACCCTTGATATATATCAAGTTTTGCCTCAATTTCTTCTATTCTTGCCATGGCCTGCGTCCTCTCCTCACGTAAGGATGGTTCCGTAGGGAACAGCAACTTGTCGGCCCAATCGGGCAACTCGAACACGAGTTTCCTTCTGGTAGTAACGACCGCATCTGCAAGAAGAGTGAAAAACTCCGAAAGGCGGCTCTCGTCGTTCTCCGGGATAAGAGCAGGGACAAAGAACAGGCTGTCCGATAGAATCATTCCTGCCAGCTCTGAGTCCAACATAGCGATAGGCTTCGGTTCTGTACTGTTGCCGTAAGTCATAAAGGTCGTCCAGCAGGCACCATAGAGATCAAGGAAGTTGCTGAATTCACTGCGCACGCACCTGACTCCTGGTACACGGGCAGCAAGATCGCGACGACCAGAGAATCGCCCTTCGAGGAGAATCTTCGCCATGTCAGTGCGCTTCCCTTGTCTGTTGCTGCCATCCACGAAGCGCCGGCAGAGAATAACACAAATGTAGCCACCTTTTTCGAGAAGCAGCGTGGCTTCATTCAACCTTTTGTCCAACTCATTCTTAGCACACCTGACGTTCTCGTAAACATATCCCCAATAGTCACGACCTGTTTCGACCTCTTCAAAACATCCTTGAAAAAGAACGAGTCCATCGAATTCGTTGAACCGTCTCCTTGAATCAAACGGCTCGAAATGCAAATGGTAATTGCGCTTCCTGAAATCTGCTTTCGGAAAAGTAAGGCCGACCTTTTCGAGAGCGTAGACCATGATGTTCTCAATCTTCTCTTCGGGTTTTGTCATATCCGGTGTTTCTTCTGCGGCAGGTGAATCAAGCGGCTTCCTGGCAGCCCTTCTCGCATTCGCCACCGAAGTCTTCCTTCTTAGGAATGTTTTGATAAGACTACGTATGTTCATATCGTACAGGGTCAACAATGGTCGTGCCGTCTGCACGAATCGACAAAGAAATTCCGGGGATGCCTTACTCGCCTGCCGCCCCCTCAATCTCTCATGCCTGACTGTCCCTCAAGGGCCTGCTTGTACTGGCGTGTTCGGCATTCCAACCCGGCCTCTGATTGGATTATCCTCTCAACCGGCTGCGGTGTCAAGAGGGGGACCCTGGAGATGCCTTCCTCGATTGAACGGACGGCGGAACTGCCCCACGGAAATAGGTTTCCCCTGTGACCGTCACGCGGGTATAGTCCTGGCATGGAAAAGGTTGAGGTCCAGCGGGTGGCTCACTTTCTCTCAGGTATCAAAGAGAGCATTTGTGGGGGCGGCGGAGCTGTCACGATGCAGCGGCAGTTGACGGAGCTTTACCAGGCGATTAAGCTGCTCATGGATGAGACGTGCCAGGCCCAGGATCAGAGGCTCAAGGTGTTGTTGGCGAGCTTGGAATACCGGGCGAGACAGTGCAAACAGGTGCTTGAGGAGCGGTTAGGTGTGAGAAATTGAAAACATGTGAGGAATGTAATGAATGATCCGCATGTAGATGTACTATACTATGCAATTCAACCAGCAGAGGGAGTTGATTATGATAGAGCACCTGAGCTTTCTGGACAGACTGACGACTTTGAGTACACGCTTACCACTGGCGGTGCAAGATTCAGAATGAAAAAGCATTTTGCGACAGAGGATGACGCAAAGAAGGTTGTCGATCAATTCCTACAGGCGTGGTCTATATATGCAAGCATGAACAGTGCCTCAGATGAGATGACGTTCCATTTCACAAGTGCTGAGATTATTGACCGGCAACCCGCAAGTAAAGAGGAGCAATCCGATTCAATATCTGTAGTCGTAACAGGCAGCATCCGTTGCTCATCGCATATTTCAGTGTCTCTAAGTCATTTACGTGGACGGTTTCCTTCTCCTCCTCAACGATTTGTAGTTCCACCAGACGTAGAGACTATGTATGTTCGCTACCAAGCATACCGACAGAAACGTGAGACGTTGCTTTCGATGGCATATATGTGCTTAACCGTTCTCGAAGCAAGCACTGGACCGAGTGTCAAAAACAGGCGAGAGATGACTGGAAAGAAGTATTTTATAGACAAAAGAGTGCTCGGCACACTTGGCAGACTTGTGTCCGAGAAGGGAGATGTGTCAGAAGTGCGCAAAATGCCTGAGACCGGCTCCCTGACACCTTTGACAGAGAATGAAAAACAATGGATTGAAGAAGTGCTAAAGAAAATGATTCTTCGTGCAGGCGAGTACGGTTATGATCCGACAAGCAGTTTGCCTCTGATAACTATGAACGATTTCCCCACGTTGCCTTGAGGCATACATTGGCCCTGTCGAATCTCACTTCCTCTCCCCCATCAACCTGCGGGGCTTCTCTTCTCCTACGCACGGGCCTACTCAGCGCGTCGTCGGGCAGGCGACCTTGAGGACGTTTTCGTGCGCCTTCCCCTTCGCCATCCGGATCGCCCGTGCTCGAAGGCAGACGGGGGCGGCCCGGAAATCACGGGGGGTATTCTTTGGCTGAAGTACCTTAGCTCCCACTCCCTGACCCATGCGAGGGGGCCGACGGGGGGTGGCTTTGTTGACGTATGGTATCTTCTATATCGGAGGTCGCTATTCTCCAGCATGTCGGCAATCGGCAGGGTTCGCCCCTTAGCAGGACAGACTATAGGACGCGCGGCAGGGTCCGTCCGATTGTAGGGGTTATCGGGATTCTATTCAGTGTATGTCGGCTGTCGTGTGCGCTTGACAGATGTAGAGACAAAAGAAGCTCGTATGGTCAATTGACCATCTCAGGCTTGTCGGTCGATCTGTTTTCTTACGGACCACTACTTTACTGAGCACCTTGCCGCGCGCCTATGCTTACGGTCTTAGCTTTGGTCTGTTTCCGGTTCGTCGTCCTCGGGCAGACTACCGGCTACATCCTCGTCTACGATGTCCCCGTCGATCCGCGCCCAGTCTGGCGTATCGACCACATCGACGTTGCTGTTGCTGCTGCTGGTCCTACCACCTTTGACGGTCGGCAGACGGAGGAAAGCCTTGCCCTTGATGCCCAGTGGCCGATTGTGGTATTCCACGTTCCAGCGTTGATCCAAGGCCGCTTGCAGCAGTCCCCGTAGGCTTTTCCATCCATCGGCTAATCCCTCGAAATCGACGCACGCTAAATGCTTTTGGTACAAGGCATACAGTGCGTCTTTCATGTCTTCGGCGTCCGCGCCTGTCGCTGTCTGCACAATCCGCAAGACAAACAGCCCGTCTTTCCGGCTGTCGGTGGCGTTCGCTTTGGGTACGAACAGCCAGGATACCAAAGGCACGCGCGCCCGGACAATCAGCTTGTCGTGTCCGTCCGCCGCTTTGGTCTTGGTGATGCGGGGATTCTTTGCGGCATACTCGGCCGCGCGCAAGAAGACTTGCTCCGCCGCTTGTACCTTGCTCATCACGTGTCCCTGTACTACTTCGGGTATTTCTGGTGTTTTCATATCTCTATTTTCGCTTTCTGGCACTGGCGGCAAGGTGTCCCGTATTCACATATCAAAGAGCCTATTTCAAACAGTATTGTACCTTGTCGCGCGTCTGTCCGTCAAGCCATATCCCTGCTTTTCGCCACACAATTTTCTCTCAATTCCCCCGCAATCCTATCGCAATTATTCTGCACCCACCACCTCCACAATGGCCCCGGCCCAGGACGGCCCGCGCGGCCCGACTCGGCGGCTGGAATTTCCACTCGACTCCCACCAGAGCAGTATGCCCACGACCCGTGTGAGCCGGCTGGAATTTGCACTCGCCTCCCCGCTCTGGAGGTTGCCTGAAGTGGGGGGCTCCCGAGCCAGCGCACCGCCGCCCCCGTCTCAAGCAACCTGGGGAGCCCGCGCCCAGTCCCCCCTTGCTCCCGCATCCCTGCCCATAAGGCTTCCCGCCCCCGCTTCGTCTTACCCTCCATTTCCGCCGTACAGCATTTTCACGTGGCTGCTTCACCTCATGTCCCCCAAACACTTCAGGCAACCTACGGGCGGTTTCCTGTTCGCCGCTGCCTCCACCCGCATTGAGGAGCCAGATGCACGATGCTTCGTCTTCGCTTCAATCCCTCCGCACTTCCACTTCAGGCAACCTATGGGAACCGTTGAGTGGTGACAGTCTCCGGCTGTAAAATTCCGAGACAATTCCGAGACAATTCCCAGATTCGGGTTGACGCTTGCCCCTCTCAAGTGTACTGTATCTATGAGTTCGCACGCACGTATTTGAGGGGAAAATCTCTACGTCCTTATCTGCTTGTACTGTTCTGGTGCGCTGAGGGTGCAGTCCCTTGGGGGTGCCATGTCCTTCGGGGGCAGCCCCCCGGCGACCTCTCCAGCAGCAGGAGGAGGAGGGGAGAAGGAGAGGGCAGTGAGCCCGAGGACCCCCCGATGGAGGGGTGCAGGAGGCAAGGGGCAGCAGGCAGCAGGCAGAGGAATCCCGATGAGAGGTTGCTTCGCAACGAGAGTATGCGGGCCAAGTTCTATACACACCCAGTCGTCCCCCACCCGAGGTGGCAATGTCGCACAGCGGCAGTCACCCGAGGGGGGAGGGGCGGCGGGCAAGAGCCGCAACATAGCGGCGGGAGGATGGAACATGAGTACAACCACAGAAGTAACGAACGAGACGAGACACCAGGGACACGAGACAGCCGGCGGTTGCGCCGCAGGACAGCCGCACACCGGGCGACCGCCCACCCCCACGGGGAAGGTCTGGAAGGGAACATACCATAGCCCCTCCACCGTCCCCGCAGGAGCCCGCACAGCGGCAGGAGCCAAGACAAGTAAAGACAGCTCCGGCAGCGGAGAGGCAGGGGGGGCGGGAGGCGCGGGCGAGATGGTGGTGTACCTGGAGGAGCCGCCGGCCCTGTTCTTCTTCTCCGGCAAGTCGTTCCGGGTGGAGATGGTCAAGGGCTTCAAGATGGTGCCCCCCAAGATGGCACTCACGGCCACGGCGCGGGAGGAGCCCGTGCGGCTGCTGATCCCGGCCGCCCTGGTGCGGGAGATGATCCTGGAGGAGGTGGACGATCCCCGCCACCCTTCCCAATTGCCGCCTCCCGCCGGGCGGTCCTCCACGCGGAGGGATTGACATGCCCTCCCAGCAGTGGTATTCTCCACTGTATCTCTATTTTCGCTGGGGAGGCTGCTGGCTCGTCCCTCGGGCCGGGGCCTCCCCCTTTCCTCTTTCCGGGGATACGCACTTGGGAGGGCAGTCAATCCCGACACTCCCGACAGCTCAGACAGCTCAGGTAGGTTGCCTGAAGTGTTGTGGAACAATAGAGTGTGAAGTCTGAAGTACAGTCAAGCACCCAAACACCCAAACAGTCCGCCCGCTGGGTGACGTGACCAGGCGGGCGGGCAGGTAAGTAGGTAGGTACGTGCTTTCGGACGGCGCTCTGCGCCTGAAGCGGCACGAGGAGGAGGTTCCGATGAAAACACCGCTTTCACTTTCCTCACAGTATAAGTTGTATGCTTCTTGCGCCAATCTGGCCGAAGGTGAGGAGGAAGGAGGACGATGATGACGACGATGACGACGATGGCACGGTGTCCCGAAGGAGCAGGTGAGTCTGTTGCGCCAGAGGCGCTGGACCCCAGCAAGACCGAGACGGCTGCATTCCCTCCTCCGAAGGCGCACGTAGGGGGAAGAACGGAATCCGAACAGGTGCGCAATCTCCTGGCGAAGCTGGAGACGGTCGGGACACCTCTGGCCGTGAATGCCGCTGAGTTTCTCCGGTTCAAGTGCGCCACCGGTATGGCGATCAACACCCTGGTCCGCTATGCGAAGAATCTCCTGGACTTCGTGGACTTCTGCCGGACTACGGGCGTCCAGGGGATACGGGATGTGACCGAGACGGTCATCATGGATTACCGCTACCACATCTACGACGTGTACCAGGCAAAGAGCACGCGGTACAGTTACACCGAGATAGCCAAAATCTTCCTCACGTTTGTGGCGATCCGCGAGGGCTGCACTGTTCCGATCTATGCCTTCCAGGGGATGCGGCATCCGAATCCGACCGACACGCTCCCGGATGTGCTCAGCATGGCCAAGGCGCGCGAGCTGGTGACGGCTCCGCACCTGCGGAAAGACAGGATGTTCTATCGAGACAGGGCCGTGCTGGAGGTCCTCTACGGGACCGGTCTGCGGGCCGGGGAGGTCTCGGCCCTGCGATGGGAGGATGTGGATTTTGACGAGTCCACCCTTCGCTGCCGGGGCAAGGGGGACAAGGAGCGTGTCGTGCCGATGCTCCCGCGCGTCAAAACGGCGCTACTGCGCTGGCGTGCCTGGCGGGAGCGGAAAATCCATGAGGGTTGTTTCGAGCACGCCACCCCGGCCATGAGGGAGAAGGCACGCCAGAGGGTGTTCATCTCCCGCCGGGGCCACTGGATGAATCGGGAGGATGTCTACCGAACGGTCCAGAAGTATGCGCAGCGAATCGGCGCACCGGCCATCCACCCCCACACCCTGCGGCACTGCTTCGCCACGCACCTGCTTAACGGCGGCGCAAATTTGAGGGTCATTCAGTTACTCATGGGGCACAGCAGCATGACTACCACCCAGGTCTACCTGAATCTCGACCTCACGAATCTCCGGGAAGCGATCCGGAAGCACCCGCTGGCAGGGCGGTCTCGACTGCGGCTCCTGCACCTGCACCCGCCCCAGAGCCAGAGCCAAAGCCAGAGCAGGTGACAGTGGCGGTGGCGGGAGGAAGACGGGAGGAAGACGGCGACGGGAGAGAGGGAGGCTGCCCGCCCACCCACCTACTCGGAAGAAACCCGCTATAGGTTGCCTGAAGTGGCTGTGCCCCTGAAATGGGAGGAGGGGAGTGTGCCGATTGTCAGTACACCCACGTTTCATGGCATAACGGGGCTCGGTTAAGTTCTTCACGATACAGTCGCCACGGCGGCATAAACCTCTTCATCAGCTCCGCGAACCGGTCGGTGTGGTGCCGTTCCAAGAGATGCACTATCTCATGCACGATGATGTACTCAAGGCACTGAACCTGTTTCTTGGCCAATTCCAGGTTCAGCCAGATGCGACGGGCTTCGATGGTACAGGTGCCCCATCTGGTCTTCATCTTCTTGATGCCCCACTCGGCTACCTGCACGCCGATGGCAGCCTCATATTGTTCAATCAGTGGCGGAATCATCGCCTTGAGCTGCTGACGATACCACGCCAGGAACACCCGTTCCCGCCGGCCGGTATCGCTTCCCTCTTGGACAAACAGGTCGATGGTGCGATTGTTGCGGATAGACATTGAGAAGGTCCCCGATCCCGGCCCCGGTGAGCGGCCGTGAAGCCCCTGCGGAAGTCTCGCGCTCAGGTCGAGGCTGCCCGTAGGTCGTCCGGGGACCCGACGCCGAGAGTCAATGCCATCGCCATGACTGTCGATAATCGGTTCTTCATCTCGACCGAGGCCGGTCCCGCGTATGAAGAAGACACCATAAAAGGCTACCGGGTACGGAAGATACACGCCGATAGCGTTGAGCTTGAGAAGGACGGCAGGGCATGGGTGCAGAAAGTAGAGTGAGGCCGCACCTTATCCCGGCTGTGATCGCAGCCGTGCTGTTGGTCGTAGCTTTGGGCAACTGGCCTTATGGCTACTATCAACTTCTCCGACTCGTTGTGTGTGGGGCGGGCGCATATGTCGCGTGGGTATCCTACCACTCGAAATATCCGTGGGCGGTTTGGCTCTTTGGGATCGTCGCGATTCTGTTCAATCCCTTGGCCCCGATACACCTGTCGCGGGCGATCTGGCAGCCGGTCGATCTGGCCTGTGCCGTGCTTTTCCTGTTGGTCTGTACTGTGACGATGGGTCGATAGTCCCCACGGTACTACCCTTCGATCTCGCCTGCGTGCCCTGGGGTCCCTGTCCTGGGGCCGGGGGATGGTCTGACGGGGGCGGGCAGTCCCGCATGGCGCGGAGGCCCTTGCCGTGTGTATAGACGGGTGATCCGGGGATCGCCTACGACGGCTCAAACCCCAACTGTGCTTGGTCCGCGTCGATCCATTGACGGCACAGCTTCTCAACTACAGTTATGGTACTACCCCCTGCCCCAACCGTCTGCTATAATGCAGCCAGACTAACACAGAATGGTTGAAGGTTACTGTGATTGAGAGGAAATGTTTATGGCTGACCTTACCCCAAATGACAAGCCGAGTCCACCACGCAAACAAGATGCCGCCATTAGGCAGGATGTGGCAAATCTCAGCAGATGCATGGAGAATTTGAAACAGGAATTGTCATTGGTGAAAACAGCATTCTTGGAGAAGATGTCCCGGTTGTCGTTGAGAATTGATTGAAAAGGATCATGCGGTCCGGGTAACAGATAGTGGTGAAGAAACAGAACTGTTACTCGTAAGAAGGAGACCGCATGATGGGTAAATCGTACCA
>Ga0315281_10000974_pt1 | contig 41408 bp, 46 predicted proteins | sample YL17G07_0_MG_FD_204540 | JGI IMG/M metagenome (GOLD analysis project Ga0315281, IMG submission 204540) | Sediment microbial communities from Yellowstone Lake, YNP, Wyoming, USA - YL17G07_0 | ecosystem: Environmental > Aquatic > Freshwater > Lake > Sediment | place: USA: Wyoming | collected...
TTGATTGAGACGTCGATTTCGGACTTCTGTTGCTTGATGAGCGCGGCGTAGTCGTTCAGCTCGGCGTCCAGCTTGAGCTTCGACGCCTCCAGCTCCACAACGTCCGCGTCGAGCTTGGACACGGTGCCGATGATTCCTCGGCCCCAGTCGCCGCCTCCGTTGGGCAGGCGCTCGATCCATGCGATGTCAGTGTTCGGGTTCGTATTCGTGTTCGACATTCTGCTTCTCCTTCGTGGGCGCTTTCCGCCTCGGGGTTGACCAGCGTACACTGTGCCGACGATAGGCTGATAGGACTATGAGAACAGTGCCAGTCGAAAAAACTCAACCCAACGTGCCAGTGCAGGAGCTGGAGTCGATGCTGTACGCGATCGCGCGCGGAGTAGTCGATCGCCCCGACGAGGTCGTGATCTTCCCGGCGTCCGGTCATGGCTTCGTGCACTTTGAGCTGCGCTGCGACAATAGCGACGTCGGCACGCTGGTTGGCAGGCGCGGGATGCATGCCGATGCCATCCGCACGCTCATGATGGCGGCCGGTGCCGTGAGAAAAATGAGAGTGACGTTGCAGATCCTGAGTCGCGACGGGGACGACCACTTTGCCACGGGTGGCTGATGTCCCGAAGACACCACTTCTCGCATGGGCTGCCCGGCATCCTGGGCGTCATCCGCTCGAACCCGGAGGTCATTGCCGTGTTCCCTGAACTGAGCGCAACCATCATTCCACACGCCCAGGAAATTCGGCTACGGCGAGGAGACTCGGCCGACATCGGCGTGCAGTTCCAGAACGATGCCGACCCTCCGGACGCCTACCAAATTCCCGGCGGCAGCGTTCTGCGCTGGGCAGCCAAGATTGGGTTCGGCCAGACCGAGCGCGAGGGCGTGGTCGTCGGCAACGACGGCGCGCTCCTGGTCAAGCGGAGCTACTCCGCCGACGAGATCGAGATGCCCACCTCCTCCAGGGCCGTGATTCACATTGGTCGAGAGGAGGCGCTTTCCCTGCCGCTGACGTTCGCTGTATGGGACCTCGAAGCGACCATGCCCACGACCCCGCTGGCAATCCCGCCGGGGGCCACGGCCGTGCTGCTGGCTGGCAGCGACGTGGTAATTGCTGGCCCGATCACCAACTGGGAGGCGCTCGGGGCACGTGCCGGGTGCCTGATCACGATTCAGGGCCGGACAGTGCTCGTGTTGGAGCGGCTGAGCCAGGCACACCTGCGCGTGGACTTCTCGGGCTGGACCACGGCGGTGGCTGTGACCTTCAGCCTGAGCCGGTCGGTGACCAAGACGCTGGCCTCGGGGCCGTTCGTGGTCGAGGGCGACGTCGTGCTGTGATCATGTGTAAAAGTTGACAAACTTACGTAGCGCCATCACAGTTGATAAGCATGGCAGACCTAACCAAGTGCCGAGGGTGCGGAAAGCCCCTGTTCGACACCGATGAGCGCAACAACCGAGCCGTGAGTATCCAGTTCGGTACTCTCGAAGGAGACAAGGAATCTCCGCAATGGAGCAGCCCGGCCCCCGTGAAAAACACATGGGGTCGGATGCACGAGCGGTGTTTCCTGTTGGTCATCGGTGACCGCCGCGGTGTCGAGCTGGCAGCCCGTCACGCAGGCTAGCAACAACGGGCATTGACAAACTCTCGTGACCCTCTCATATTAGGGGGCATGGGAACCCGTTTTGTAGACGTACCGGCTGACGCGATTCTGGGCGAGCTGCGAGCAATCGCGAGCGCTGTGCAGGGCAAGCGAGGCTACTCCAGCGAGGGCGTCGCGGGGCGCGAGATAGTGTTCGACATTGGGCCGCCGGGCGGCGTCGCAGTGGTGCGCGTGTATACGTCGCTCGCGCTCGGCGAGGACGCGGTGCGCGACTGCGGGGAAGACGCCGTGCGGCTGGTGTTGGGCGCGGTGATGCCCAGCGACACCGGGCTTCGTTTCAAGCCCCTGGGCGAGTCCAGGCGCATCTACCGGACGGCTCCCAAGGGCACGGCCGACGAGCGGGTTGCGGTCTTCATGAAGCGCCTGCGCGATGCCATCCGCGAGTTCTACGCGATGGCCCTGCGCGTGCCGTCATGCCCGAGCTGTGGGGGCCCGCTGGTCCGGCGCGAGAGCAGGGACGGGCGGGCCTTTCTGGGGTGCGCCAGGTACCCGGTATGTCGCGGAACGAGGCCCGCGTGAGCCGGGTCATCGGGCGCTCAGTCAGCCTCTTGACAAACTGCCCTGATGGCATCATATTGATGGCGTGGCAAAGGAACACATCAAGATGAAGATCACCGTGAGCTACTCCTCTATCGACCGGTGCTACAAGACTCGGTCATTCGCGACCCTCGCGGGCGCGCGCAAGTTCGCGCACCGGTGCGTGGGCGCGCACCCAGAAATGGGCGGCTACTACGCCGTGTCCGGAGACGGCATCGGCAAGATCACCGTGAGAGGGGACGCGAGCCTCAAGGACTTGTTCCCGGAGCCCGCCGAGGACGACGGCCCGGCCCTGGGCAGCGACGAATCGAAATACGACGATCGAGGCTGGCCCAAGTCGAACTCCTACCTGTGACAATGATTCTCGGACCGAAAGGAATCCAGAGCGATGAAGATCAAGATTGAAATCGGCACCGGCAACGAGGCTTTCTCGGACGAGAATCTGTGTCCCGAGGTGGCGCGCATCTTGCGCAAGCTCGCGGATAGCATCGAGCGCGGCGGCCAGCTGGAGCCCGGCGACAGCAGTCGGCTCATGGATTTGAACGGCAACGCCGTTGGCTTTTCCAAGGTGACCCGGTAGCTCACTGACCCACCCAAAGAAGGAACAGAGCAATGATTTACGGAAGCAAGTACGACCGCTCTATCGACATCGTCGAGATTGCCAAGCGCGTGCGCGCCGACGTCAAGACCGCGGTGGACGAGGGCAGGTTGCCCGCTCCGTTCGCGGTCGGCGTGCGCGTCCAAAAGTATTCGGGCGGCCGGAGCTTGCACGTGACCATCAAGGACATGCCCGGCGACATCTTCAGTTCGGACTTCATCGCCTGGTATGTCGCCAATCCGCACGCATCCTTCCACGACGCTCCGGCCAGGTACGTGCCCGAGGCCAGGGCTGTGCTCGACTGCATCAAGGAGATCGTGGGCGCGTACAACCACGACGGCAGCGACATCTCGACCGACTACTTCAACGTCAACTTCTACGAGCACATCTCGTTTGACGAGGCGCTCGAACGGTCCAGCCGAGAGCGCATCCTCGCCCGGATGGCCGAGGCCGCGTTAGCCGGTCCCGAGCCGACGGCTGAGCCCGAAAAGGTGGCCGTGGGCGCCGAGCGCCCTGGCATGAACTTCACCGTCGGCGACATCGAGATCACCACGACGCTGCGCGATATCTACCCGAGCAACGTCATCCCGTTTCCGGTGGGCGGCCGACGCGGCATGGCCCGTCGCTGACCTCTTGACTAACGCAAGTCTCCCGCTTAGATTGTGGCTCGGAAGGACCAAGGCATCATGACTGACTTTCACGACAAGTTGCTCTCTGGGTTGAATCCCGAGCAACGCGAAGTCGTGCTCCACGACAAGGGGCCGTTATTGGTGGTCGCTGTCGCCGGGGCAGGCAAGACTCACGCCCTGGTCAACCGGTGCGGCTACCTCGTGCGCGTGCGCGGGGCGGACCCGTCACGCATCTTGGCGGTCACATTCTCCAAGGCGGGGGCCTCGGAGATGCAAGAGCGACTCGAATCGCTGATCGGCTCGTCCGGTGCGCGCATCGGCACGTTCCACTCGCTCGGCCTGGAGATCGTCTTCTCTGAGCGGCCCGAGATGAAGGGCTGGAAGATCGACGACTCCGACCGCTATCGGCTCTGCCTCAAGGACGCCGTTGGCTACAAGGAGATGGACTGGAAGGAACACGACATCACTCTGCTCAGCTCGTTTGTCGGCCTGTGCAAGGCGAACATGGCGCGGCCTGAGAGCGACGTGGCCAAGGCCATCGCCGAGGACATCTACAGGCGCGTGCGGAAGCCAGGCGCGCATCCAGGCTTGAGCCTGCGGGCGTACGCGCGCGCGGAGGAGCTGCGCCGTGAACGGCTGCTGATGACCTTCGATGACATGCTTGTCGAGTCGGTCGAGCTGCTGCGTGACAACGATGCCGTGCGCGAGCGCTGGGCCAGCCGGTACGACTACGTGCTCCAAGACGAGGCGCAAGATCAAAACCTGGCGCAGCTCCTGATGGGCGAGCTGCTGGCTCAAGACCACAAGAACTACATGCTGGTCGGTGACCCAGCGCAATGCATCTACACCTGGCGCGGCGCCAAGCCGGAGAAGCTGCTGAACTTTGAGTCCGCCTGGAGCGCCAGGGTGGTGCGGATGGGCCGCAACTATCGCTGCGGACAATCAATCATCGACGTGGCGAACGCCTCGCTCGACTCGATGGACCCGGCCACCAAGCTCGACATCAGGATGATTGCGGAGCGTCGCGAGGTAGGCAGCGATGACGTGGTCGCAGGCGAAGTGACCTGTCGTCAGTACACGACCATCGACGACGAGGGCTTCGGGATTGTCGATCAAATCCAATTGCTGGTCGAAGACGGCCGCAAGCCCAAGGATTTCGTGGTGCTCTATCGTGTGAACGCGCAATCGAGGTCGCCCGAGGAGGCGCTGATCACGGCGCGCATCCCATACCGTGTCATCGGCGGCGTGAGCTTCTACGAGCGCAAGGAGGTCAAGAACCTCCTGGCCTACCTGCGACTGGCCAACGGCGGCGGCACTCTTGACGACGTCGGGCGCTGCATCAACACGCCCTTTCGGTATCTCGGCAAGGCATTCGTGGACAAGGTTCGCGAGGAGGCCGAGAAGCGCGGCGCGACGACTGGACCGGCCAACTGGTCCGATATCGTTCGCGTGGTCGCGGATCGCGCGGGCCTGCAAAGTCGGCAACGGAGCAGCGCGCTTGGCTGGGCCGACATCCTCGATCGCATGCATGCGCGGATCGCGAAGGGACCGACCGCGATGCCGGGAACGTCCGCCTACGACGAGTCGCTGCCCGCGGCCATCCTCGAACGAATCGTGCTCGAAACCAGGTACTCCGAGGCTCTGCTCAAGGAGGAGGGCGAGGAGAGCACCGAGAACAGTCGCGTGAGCAACGTGCGCGAGATGATTCGGGCGGCTGGCCGGTTCAACTCGGCCACCGACCTGCTCAGCTACGTGGATGTCAACATCAAGGCCAGCAAGGCCAACTCGAAGGACAAGGACCCAAACCAAGTCACGCTGTGCACGCTGCACCGCGCCAAGGGCCTGGAGTGGCCCGTCGTGTTCCTGGCTGGCGTCTCGGACCTCATCCTGCCGCACGGCAAGGCCGAGGAACCCGAGGAGGAGCGTCGGCTCTACTACGTCGGCGTGACGCGCGCGCGCGACATGCTGCACGTGAGCTGCGTGAAAACCATCGCCTTCGGGAGCAAGCTCCGCGAAGTGGCGCCGAGTCCGTTCTTGGCCGAGTCCGGGCTGACCCCGATTCCGGCGGGCGGAAAGGTCGCGATGGCAAGTTAGTAAGCACGGCTTGCCAGTCCCCCCTGGTAAATCGCGCTTCTGCCCGCTCCCCCACCCGTGAACGTCCGCCTTTCCTTCCAGTTTCGGTCAGGGCGTTAGGGTGGGGAGCGGGGTCTTTTTACGTTGTCGTCCAGGCCCAGGCGGGTAGGCTGCTCGGGCACAAGGAGAAGTCGATGCAAATCAGGCCGCTCGGAGATCGCGTGCTCGTGTCCAGGATCGAAGCTGAATCAGTGACGTCCGGCGGCTTCCTGGTGCCGGACAACGCCAAGGAGAAGAAGGATCGGGCGACCGTGATCGCCGTCGGCGACGGCCGCGTGATGGACGACGGCACGGTGATGCCGCTCGACGTTAGAGCTGGAGACCTGGTGCTGTTCGGCAGGCACTGCGGCACCGAGGTAGAGGCGGGCGGCAAGAAGCTGCTGATGATTGGCGAGGACGACGTGCTCGCGATTATCGAGCCCTACCTGGACGAAAAGTAGACACAGGCCGAGTCCGGGCCCTATGCTGGCCACCAGCGGAGGGCCTGCCCCCATGTCGGTTTCGCCAATCACGACTTTCGGTGTCTTCAAGAACCTGCTCACGCAGGCCGTGAACAACGACAGCACGCTGTCGAGCGCGGTCAAGTCTTCGATGCTGGCGAGGCTCAACGAGCTGCCGCGCGAGGTCGGCATCGCGCTCGACTTCTCGACGGTGGAGAGCGTGGCTGGCTTCGTGTCGGTGAGCCAAATCACGCGCTCGGTCGAGGTCGCCATCGGCGCGTCCGGCTCGAACCGGGCGACCTGGGGACTGCTGAGCTTCGGCGTGCCGCTGACCATCGGCGGCATGAAGACGGCTGCCGGGTTCTTCGCTGGCAACACTGGCGCGAGCGCCAACACGCCGGTGGACATCGCCGACGTGGCCCTGGAGTACCGTCTGTCAGCGACCGACTCCTGGAAGTCGTTCGACCGCAACACCGTGCTGTACGGCGTGACCGCGATTCAGTTCGCGGCGGCCATCGCCGATCAGGTGGCGGCAGTCGCGTTGCCGGGGCTGCACCTGGGTGCCGTTCAGGAGTAGACCGCGAGACATCGGGGACTGATTTGGGGCGCTGGCTGAGGCGATGGTGGTGGTTGCTGTGGCTGGTCGTATGTGCCAGCTGCATGCGCCGCGAGGCCATGGCTCCACATGCCGACCACGGCGTTGCCGACGCCGATCGTGTGGAGCATCCAGCGAAAGCGGGACCCGTGGACGATCGCCTTGACCTGGACAGGGCAGTCGTTGAGAGAGAGATGTCAGGGGCGGAGTCTTCGGCGATCGAGGGCACCGGAAACCTCGGCTCCGGCCACGGGCGTATGGGTGGCGGATCCGAGGGCTCCGGTTTCGGCGCAGGCCACGGGCGCCTCGGTGGCTCCGAGGGTCTCGGCCTCGGTCACCGGCCCACGCCGCCAACCACGGGGCTCGGTGCGCCCGCCGACCACGCCGCTGAAGACCCGGTCGAGAACCCATCGGCCACGCCGACGACCGCGGACCCGCTGGCAACGGTTCAGTCTGTCGTGGACAAGTTCGGCTCGGCGAACATTGCGTTCAATCCGCCGAAGTCGATGAACATGGGAGACAGGAGGCTGGTCGAGCTGCTGCTGTCACCGGCGGAAACCCAGGCTGCGCTACGGGCCGGGTTGCCAGCCGAGGACCAGGGCTCGGCCGAAACGGCTGCGGTCCAGGTTGCTCCACGCATGGAGGCGAGGCTTACCGGCCTCGGCTTTGCGGTCGAGAGCCTGTCTCCGTCCGAGCAGGCCGTGGGCAAGTCGCAGCGCGCGCGCTGGTCATGGCTCGTGACGCCGACAGCGGAAGGGATTCAGTTCCTGCACCTATCGCTATCCGCTCGGATTAGCGTGGAGGGGCACGATACTCCGTTCGTGGTCAGGACATTCGACCGGCAAATCGCGGTGAAGGTGACGACGATGCAGCGTCTACAGACGCTGATCTCAGAGCACGGTGGCTGGGCTTGGGGCGCACTCGGCGTCCCGCTGTCTGGCTATCTTTGGAAGCGGTACAGGCAGTACCGCAAGAAGCGAAAGGTAGAGAGCGATCATGGGTAAGAGGCTGTTCGTAGGAAACCTGGCATGGGGGACGACCGATCAGGACTTGGTCGATTTCTTCGGCGCCGGGACGGTGAGCGCGAAGGTCATCATGGACCGTGAGTCCGGCCGCTCGCGCGGGTTTGCCTTCGTCGAAACGGAGTCCGACGCGGACGCCGAGCGCATCATGCGCACGTTCGTCGGGGCCAATCTCCAGGGGCGCGAGCTGCGCATCAACGAGGCCGAGGAGCGGACGAGGTCGGATAGTCGGCCGCGCTCAAGCGCCGGTGGTGGCGGCGGCGGCGGTGGTGGCGGTGGCTACAGCGGCGGTGGCCCTGGCGGTGGCGGGCGCTATACGCCATCGGCTTCGCCGTCAGAGGTGCGGCACAGCAAAGGCTCGCGCCGCCGCGGTCGAGGCGACCACGACAGCGACAGTTGGTAGGGCGCTTGTCAAACCGACGCAGCCGTATTACTACGGCATGCGCGTCGGAGTTGCGAGAGGCTGAATGACGTACACGGACAAGCAGGTTGAGTTCCTCCCGACGTCGGCTTGGGCCGTGCTGCGCTTCCTCGAAGAAGTGAATCTGCCGGGCGGTCGCTGGCTGGAGCCGTGCGTGGGCGGCGGCTCGATCGTCAAGGCGGTCAACAGTGTTCGCGACGACATCGAGTGGGTGACGTTGGACATCAAGAGTCGTCCTGAGTTTCCGGCGCAGCATGTCGGCGACTACACGAAGCTCTATCGGGAGCTGGGCGCCTTCGACGTGGCGATCTTCAATCCGCCGTTCAGCAGGGCGCTGGAGTTCGTGCAGTGCGCCGCTCGGCATGCTCGACACGTGTGCATGTTCCAGCGTCTCAACTGGATCGCCAATGGCACTCGCGCCCAGTGGCTCAGGCCGAGGATGCCAGGACTACACATACTGCCCAATCGCCCAGGCCACTTTGCCGAAAAGGGCAGCACAGACATGCAGGAGTACGCCTGGTTTTTGTGGCCTCGCCAGCACGACGAGGTTCGGATCCTATCGAACACCAGCAGCGCTACGCGCAAGCACGATCGACTGCTGGCGACGGCAGGGCAGGACCTGGCCGATCGACAGATGTCGCTGTTTCCCGATCCGCGATGAACCCAGGAATCACAAAGACAGTCGCGCTGCTGAACGCGCACGGGTTCGACACCTGTGACTCGGGCGACGGAGAGACGCGCGAGTTTTCATGCGATCGCGAGAACGGGTATGTGGTCGTGCGCCTGCGCCCGGACCAGCCGCTGGAGGCGTCCGCGGACAGCATTGCGGCGCTGCTGAAGGCGCACGGAGTGCCAGTCGGCGAGCCAGTCAGCGACTCTGGCGGCGTCATCGTCCAGGCCAACTACTGCCCGCACGACGGGGTTCGTCTCGTAGACGTGGAAGGAATACACGATCGGATGCTCACGACACTGTCTGCTTGACAAACTGTATTCACGTCATGGATAATGTCGATAGATGGACACTCCGAACGCAAAGATTCTTGATGCGGCAGGCTTTGCGGCTGAGAAGCATGCGGGCCAAGTCCGAAAGAATGCCGCCGGTAAGAAGGTTCCTTACATTGTTCACCCGCTGCGTGTAGCGGCCAGCCTCGCGCGCTCGGGCGCTCACGAGGACGCGATTGTTGCGGCCATTCTCCACGACACGCTGGAGGACACGGACACGACGCACGCGGAGCTGATCGACCGGTTCGGGCGGTCGGTTGCGGACATAGTTTTAGAGGTGACTGACGACAAGATGTTGTCCAAGGATGAGAACAGAAGTCGCCAAGTCGCCAAGGCTCCACACATGTCTGAGGGAGCCAAGCTGATCAAGGTCGCGGACAAGACCGACAACGTGATGAGCGTGGTCGAGTCGCCTCCGAACTGGAGCGACGAGAAAAAACTCCTGTATGTCGAGAGCGCGACTCGCGTAGTAATCGCGCTCGGACTCGGGTTCGAGCACGCGGAGCTTGTGGGGAGATTCTGGTCTGCCGTAAGCGTGGCCAGAGCGACGGTCACCGAGGCTGCGTAACTCCAAAGATGCCTGTTTCTGAGGATAGTGGCAGGGCAATGGCGAGAGCGGCAGGCGCGCTCTGTCTTGTCTCCTGGGCCTCTCTTGTGCTGGCGCAGCCTCCTGTTGCCGACGACTCGCGCAGTGAGCTTCTTCGAGTCTTGGTGGCCGAGTCTCGCTGGAACACTACGCGCTCACATGCCGCGATGCTTCATGTCCTGCGCAGGTTCGCGATCAGACATGATCTGACAGCGACAGGAGCGGCCGACCGACTCGTCTGGGCCTACAGCAACGCCCAGGCGGACCATCCTTGGATTCGCTACCTCAGCGGATCATGTGAGCGCCCTGACTACTACAAAGGCACATGGCCGAGGGACAAGTGCTTGCGAGTGGTTGATTTTATTGACTCATTCGAGTCTGGGAGGGTTGCAGATCCTTGCGCGGGCCAAGCAAGTGGCTGGCGTTCGCCAAAGAGTAAGGCTCTGCGCTACGCTCTGCGTCACGGCTATCGCAGAGTTCGGTGCGTCGGGGGCACTACACTCGCTTTTGTAAAGGAGGCCAGACATGAACGATGATCAACAACGCGCCGAACGACGTGCGGCAATCCGGGCAATCTCGCGGCGTACACCGCAAGAGCTGGCCGCAATTCGCGAGGCTGCGAGGTTTGCCAGAAAAAACTACGTACCGCCGAAGCCAGCGCTTTGCCAAACAGACGACTGCAAGACGATCGTGTACGGCGGCCGGGTCTGCACGCTGTGCTCGTCGCCAACCCCGGAGATTGAACTCGTGAACGATCAGATTCCTGCTGCGCCAGAAATCGTCGAGCTTTGTGTCGAGAGGCCGCAGAAGTCGATAGGGCCTGTTGGCATCGCGGTCGTGTGCCTGATGATTGTGTTTTCGTTGGTTGCCTCGTACATGCAGAGGCACGAAGAATCGCGGACATCTGGGTCAGTGATCGTTGCGGATTGACGGTGGTAAGCGGGACAAAAGCCTATGTTATTCGTTGAGCCAGACGAGATCGAAATCATCCCCGCCGGGCGCACGAAGTGCCAGGCATGCGAGGAGCGCTACGCCTCGTGGCGCATAGGCACGGTTGAGGCGCCAACGGTCAGGCGCGACCTATGCGGATGGTGTGCGCTCTACGACCAGAAGACGGCATGGGCGCACGACAACCGCGAGGAGCTGGCTCACGTGGGCGAGATGGTGCTCGGGTACGCGCGTAGGTCGGTCAACAAGAAGGCCGTCATTCCCGAACTGGACGATCGACATCGTCTCGATCCGGACGCTGCCGATCGATTCTTCATGGGCGTGGTGTTCACCAGTCGGATGCTTGGGAGCGGGCCGCTCGGCCGAATGACCAAGGTCGGCGCAGCCGCGAGAGAATTGCTCGATGACGACGAACCCACCGCCTAGCTCGTGGCCGCGCGTGCGCGTGGGCCAGCGTGTTCGGTTGCTGAAGAATGGCGCCGAGGGCGAGGTCGTTGGAGTTCGCCAGGCGCGAGACGTGCTGCGCACGATGACCGAGATGGACGCGATAATGCTTGGGCCCAAGTGCCAGGCGCTGTATGGCTCGCGCTGGCTCGACGTCTACTACGAGGCGGACGTGAGGCTTGGAGAGGGCGCGCTCGTGACCGTGGGGCCGAACGGCATCGAGCTAGTGCTTCCCGATCGGCGTTGACAATCGAGGCTGATACGATAGGATGTTTCGATGCAGTCCGATCGCGACAAGACCCTTCGGGAGGCGATGGATGCGACCTCGGAGCGATCGAGGTCTGCGAGAGCTGGCAGACGATCCAAGATCCAGGTCACCAAGCCATGGCGAGTCTTGGAGGAGTCGTGGCACGAGCAGATGCGGCTGACGTTCGGCAAGAAGTACCAGTCGTCGCCGTGGGGCGTGGCCGAGACGAGCCTCGCCAAGGCGTTGCTGAAGGAGGTCGATTTGGAGACGGCCACCAAGATGGTCCAGGCGTTCATCCCGGCCTGGAAGAAGGATGGGACGCCAGGGTTCGGCTACTTCTGGAAAGCGCGGGATTCGTACCGAGCCATCGCGCTCGGCCAGGTGAAATCGAAACGCGAGCGCATCAACCAAGACGAGTTCAACGAGGCCAGGGACGGCCATTTACCCGATATAGGATGGTGAGTTTGCACACGACGTGACATGGCGTTACACTACAGGCGTGGCAGGCAATACATGCGAGTCGAGGGATACAGAAACCGGCTAACTGCCGATCACTTCGAGCTGATGCGAATTCCGCGTCGCTTCTGGGGCGCCTCTGTCTCCGAAATCGAGCCGCTGACCAGGAAAGTCATCGTCAGCTACCTCCGCCAGCTCGACGACATGCTCGACCGCGGTGCCGGTATCTTGCTCTGGGGCAGGAACGGTCGCGGCAAGACGAGCGCGGCGGTGTGCGTGGCCAAAGAGGCTCGCCGTCGCGGCGCATCCGTGTTGATGGTCACCGCAGCCGCCCTCATCGAGGCGGCCAGGGAACGGTCCACCGAGGATCGGCAACTTGTGGAGCGCGTGCGCGGCGTGGACTTTCTTTTGCTCGACGATCTCGACAAGGAGTACCCCGGCGACAGCGGGTACTCGGAGCGATTCCTGGAGAACCTGTTTCGCGAGCGCGGAGCGAACCGGCTCACGACCTGGATCACCTCGAACGCTGGGCGTGACGGTCTGATCGAGCGTTACAAGATTTCCATGATGGAAGTGCTCAAGGAGATGGTCGTGCCAGTGCGCATGAGGACGGGCATCGGCGAGAACGGTGACGAAGGCGAGAATCACCGCGACGACGAGCAGAAAAAACTGAGCGATCAGCTTCTGGCTAAGGTAGGTTAGGCAGTCCTGGGCCTGACGTGGCCGATGTGAATTCGGCTGGCAGCCACGTCGCTGTTGGTCCTGACTTGTCAGCAATAGGGGCGCGGACGTGGACATTGATGCGGCAATCCTTTGGTGCGCGACGCGAGACGACAGCGCGTTGAAGATGGCCAAGTCGCTCGGCGTAACCGATCGGCTGCTGAACGGTAACGCCAAGGCGGCTTGGAAGTTCATCGGCGAGTACCAGGAAAAGTACGGCACGATCCCAAGCGTCGGACTCATCGTCGAGAACAGCGGCTGCGTCGTGAAGCCGCCGGACAGCGAGGAGGATCGCGTCGAGCTGCGATACGTTGTCGATCAGCTCTATGATCGCTTTCAGTTCAAGTCGCTCAACTACGGCCTCGGCAAGTCGAGCGAGGCGCTTGAGAACGGTAACCAGCAAGAAGCTGTAGACGAGGTCCTCAAGCTATCCGATCACCTACGCTCCGAGCGAAGGGATCAGCTTCAGATCCACTCGCTCGGCGACGTGGCGCCGGACGTGCTCGCGATGTACGAGCGCGTAAAGCGCGGCGAGACTGGCGTGCCGTTCCCGTGGCAGACCATGACCGACATGACTCTCGGCATGTGGCCAGGGACGCTGACGTTCTTCGTAGCTCGTCCTGGGGTCGGTAAATGCGTCCACGAAGACACCGAGATCATCGATCCGGTCACCGGCGTGCCGACCTCGATTCGGCAGGTATACGACAGTCGCGGCTTTGCTCGCGTGGCGAGCTGGTCGAAGGAGCGTGGCGTCCACGCCGTGCCGATCTCGGCCAAGGTGGACACCGGGAGAAAGGAATGCCTGCGGGTCACGTTTCGCACAGGGCGAACGATCACGGTCACGCCAGAGCATCCATTCCTGTCGCCAGAAGGTTGGCTACGAGCCGACGCGATCAAAGTCGGAATGACCATGGCCTTGCCCGCCAGGATGCCAACGCCGGAGCAGCCCGTGTCGCTGAGTCCGCTCGAAGTGGATCTGCTCGCCGTGCTTCTCTCGGAAGGCAGCTATACCGGACACCACACCGGGTTCACCACGTCCGACGCGAGCATCCTTGAGATCGCGCGCGCGGCGGGCGAGTGGGCGGGTGCGCCGGTGAAGCATCGCAGTCGCTACGACTACGACTTTGTGCGTCCAGCTCAGTCTGCCGAACCGAACGCGGTCAGAGAGATTCTGCGCCGTCACGGGATCGCCGGAACGCTTGCCAAGCACAAGGTTTTGCCGGAGGCGATCTGGCGATTGCCGCTTGAACAGCTGTCTCGTTTCTTGTCTGTGTTCTGGATGTGCGACGGGTACGTGGACGCGGCTCCAGGGGTCACGCTTGCATCTGAGAGGCTCGTTCGGCAGATCCAGTCGCTGCTGCTGCGTCTCGGTGTCCAGTCATCTGTCGGAGAAAGGACAGCAAAAATCGGAGAGGCTTCGTATCCGGCGTGGAGGCTGCGTGTTCACGCGGAGTGCTTCGAGGCGTTCGCGGCCGGGACGTCGCTCTGGGGAGACAAGAAGGACAGGCTCGACGCGCTTCTGACCATGGAGCGTAACCCAAACATCGGCTTTCCGAGGGTTAGCGACGAGACGATTGAGGCGTTGCGGCGAGTCTCCGACTCAGGGACTGGCCGATGGCAGGGCGGCAAGCATGAGATGGTGGCCGCGGCGCTTGACAGGGTTCAGTTTCAGTTCCGAGACATGTTCGGAGCCAGCAACAGCATCAAGAAGACGGCTTTCGTTGGCTTCGCAGAGGTGTACGGGATCGCCGATCAGTATGCATGGTGGTGGAACTCCGACATCTTCTGGAACGAAGTGGTGACGATCGACTCGGTGGGCGAGCAGAAGATTTACGATCTCACGATCGCCGACACACACTGCTTCGTGGCCAACGATGTCATCGTTCACAACACTTGGACAGCGGTCATCATGGCCATGCACGTCTGGCAGGTGGCCAAGCTCAAGGTGTTGATCGTGTCGCCTGAGCTTGGCCGAGTTGAGCTTGGCGAGCGGTGCGTGGCCAAGTACGGAGGGTTTTCGTACAAGGACATGGTCAGCGCCGAGCTGGGAGTGTTCGCCGAGCCCAAGTTCTACCAGGTGATCGAGGAGTTGAAGGCCAATGGCGAGGGCCTCTACATCCTCGACGATGAGGATCGGTTGCAGCCCGACTACATCGAGCAAGCGGTGGAGGCGGTTCAGCCGGACATCGTGATCATCGACAGCCTCTATATGCTGCGTGTCGAGCGCGGTAAGGTGAAGTCGGGCGCTGGCAGCAAAGGCGACCGCATGGAGCGCGTGGTCGAGACCATCAACTGGATGCGCGGATTGTCACGCAAGAAGCGCTCGTTCGCCCCGGAGGGGTTGCCGGTGGTCGGCATCCACCAGCTCTCGCGAGACGGCAAGGTGCGCTCCGACGCCGCAAAGTCCATCAAGTCCGGACGTGGTACCGGCGGCCTGGAGGACACCGTGGCCCTGTCGGACGCCCTGTTCTGGAACGCGCACAACCTGTTCGCGATGTACCAGGACCAGTACATGATGCAGGATCATCAGCTCATGTACGTTCCGCTCAAAGCGCGCCGTCAGACGAAGGTGTCGAGCCTCGTGATCAGCTGGGACCTGGTCACGATGGATTTCAAGGAGTTGGGTACGAAGGTTGGCGAGCAGACCGCGGCGTACCAGGATGAGGAGTTGGAGGTTCCGTACTAGATGAATATCGAAACCATCATCGGCCTCGTCGGAGTGACGCTGGCGATCACCGTTGGCGGGGTGATCGACGACCTGAGAGGATGGCTCGTTGGCTTCGCCGTGCCGTACAACCCACTAAGAGTGCTCGGTAACATGCTGTCATCGACGATGACCGTTGGGTTCTTTTGCGGAGTCTTGTGGGCAGCGTTTACCAGGCACGACCCGGCGCTGTCGGGCGGCTTGGTGGCTATGGCCTCGGCCGTTGCCGACGAAGGGCTCGCGCTGCTGCACGGCCTCGTCCGCAGGGTGATGCCGTTCAGGCCGCCGCAGCCGATGCCAATGCCTATCGAGGTCCCGGCCAAGACAAGGGCGCCCAAAAACGAGGACGAGGCTCATGCCGCGATGGATCGCAGGGATGCGGAGCGAGAAGGGTGAGTGGGCCATCGCGTGGCGCGGTGATCCTCTCTGCGCTGCGGTGGCTTGTGCGGCGCGAGATGAGTCGTTTCCCGGCTCAGGACGATGGTGGCAGCGAGGTGCTACACGTCATTGACGCGGAGCTGGAGTTGGAGAAACAGGAGCGAGGAGAAGCAGATGACAGCAAGGAGAGCTAAAGGATTCCCGATCAGCCCCAGAGCGGATCTTGTGTTCGTGGCTGACTACGGTCAGCCGGACATGACGGAAGGCGGGCTCATGATCGGCGACAGTGGCACGGACTACTGGCGCTACAGAGCCAACGATTGGCGATTCGGGGAGGTGATCGCCATCGGCCCCGGTCCTTGGTCGGAGGACGGCAGTCGCCGACTGCCAATGCCTCGGATCGAAATCGGCGACGTGATCATGTTCAGCCGCAAGCACGGCACACGTCTGCCGGGAGACATGCGCTACAAGCATCCGCTGTACTCCAAGGGTCCCGCCGCCGACGGCTTGCTCATTCGCGTGCTCGATCCCATGAAGTGCCAGGCAGTCTGCGCCGACTTCAAGCCATGGTGGAACGTCCACCTGAGCCAGCTCGAACCGTCCAACACGATGACGGGCTGATATGCAGGCCGACGAGCTGGCATCGCTGCTCCAGGGCGCGGGCGCAGAGCGTGTGCGCGTAATCTCTCACTCCAAGGTCTCGTGCGCGTGCCCGCTCGCGCGATGGACGCATCCCAAGGGAGCGGACAATCACCCGTCGTTTGTGGCCTTCACTGAGGGCAAGCACGGAGATCCGATCTACGCCTGCCAGGCGTGCCACGACGAAGGGTCGGTGCGCGACCTACTGCTGTTCCTCTGGAGCAAGGGCGTAGAGGTGTTCCACTGGATCGAGGTGCTCGACGCTGGCAAGACGGTCACCAAGCAGGAGGTCGCCGAGGCAACGAAGCGATCCGAGCGGCTGCTGGCGAGCGCGGCCCGGTCTGATGTCCAGGGGTTCCGCGTGATGGCGCCAGTACCGGCGCCGCTCACTCCGATCGTCGAGCGGCTTGCCACGGACAGGCCGTGGTACGACTACAAGTGCCTGGCCGAGGCCGATGCTGTGCCGGAGATTCCATGGGCCGAGTACGAGCCCTACGTCGGCAACGTGCCGCAGTACGCCCTGGATCGCGGACTGACCGAGGAGACGTGTCGCGTGTGGGAGCTGGGACACGACGTCCAGGGCAAGCGCCTGCTCTTTCCGATTCGAGATCGCCGAGGGCGACTGATCACGATCTCAGGGCGGCTCTACACCAAGCGATGCCCGCGATGCGATGGCGGCTTTCGCACGGGCTGTGGACGGTGCGGGAAGCCGGAGGCCGATCATGCCGAGGGCGGCGACTGCGAGTTCAAATCCACCAGGCCGGTGTGCGAGAAGTGCGGACTCGGCGAGCCGCCGAAATACCTGCACCGCAAAGGGTTCCAGCGGAACTTCACGCTCTACGGCGAGCACCGCGGCGACGACACCGACGGGCGCGTCTACGTGGTCGAGGGTCACTTGGACATGCTCAGGCTGTGGCAGGCCGGGTACAGGCCGGTCGTGGCCGTGCTCGGGACCGGGGTTGGCGAGGCGCAGATCGAGAAGATCGTAGCCAGGTGGTCGAAGGTCATTGTCGTGCCCGACGGTGACAAGGCCGGTCGAGACATGGGCGCTCGAATCAAGCACATGGTGGCCGATAGGATCGGCGTCACGGTCAAGGTCTTGCCGGAGGGCTCAGACCCCGGCGGAATGACCGATTTTGATCTGCAAGAGCTGCTCGGAAAGCCGCCTGCTCAGACCGCTTGACAAAGGCTTGTGTCTGAGTGACAAGTGCTGAACATTGGTTTGCCAAAGCAAACCTTCAAGTTGTTCCAAGGAACACAACACAGGAGATTCAACATGAGTTGGATGGGCACCGGATACAGTGGTCTCGACAAGGTTTACGAGGAGATGGGCGGCAAGGGCGGACCTCGCCGCGTGTGGGTTCCGCCGGGGAAGACGACCAGGTTTATGTTCCTGGATGACGACCCGTCGAAGTTCTTCGAGCATCAGTTCTTCTACAACGGCAACTGGCGCAACTGGGAGCCGTGCATCGTGCGCAACAAGATCGGTCCGAGCTGCCCGATCTGTGATGCATCCGACAAGAACTACGCCGCATACGTCGGCCTGCACACCGTCATCAACATGACGCCGTGGTTCACGAAGAAGGACGTGGAGGTCTGCTTCAGTCGCGAAATCTTCGCGGCTCGACTCGGCAGCGACGAGAAGCCGGGCGTGCTCAAGAAGCTGAAGAAGCTCTCCGAGAAGTACGGCCGACTGCGCGGACTGGTGTTCGACATCGAGCGCCCGGGCAAGAAGACCGAGGTCTGCGGTAGCGAGTTTGAGCTGGTCGAGCAGATCGATCCGAAGGGCATCCGCGAGTATGCGACGGCGCAGCTCAAGGATTACATCGATCGCACGAACAAGAAGGCGACGCAGGACAAGCAGCTCACGATGGAGCAGCAGTGGAAGCGCAACCCGTGGGAGCCGTACAACTTCGAGGAGGTTATCAAGCCTCGATCGTATGAGGAGCTGAAGGGAATGTTCGCCCGCGGCGGCGGCAAAGGCGGCGGCGACGACGACGAAGGCGGCGGCACCGGCACCGGCGACGACGAGATGCCCTACTGACGAAACGCTTGTTGCATCAGTAGAGTGATCGCGATATATCGGCGCCCATGGGTTGGTCGCACGGTAATCGCTGGACACAGGAAATGGTTCGCGTCGCATTGACGGAGCACGTGGGGAGACTAGGTCGCATGCCGTCGATTGGTGAAATGAGGGCGGCGGGCCAGGGTGCGCTGGCGATGGCCGCTTCGCGTAGCGGTGGGATGCGAGCCTGGGCGGCCAGGCTTGGCGTTGAGCAGAAGGGCACAGAGACCCATCGAGGCCAGAAGTGGGAGCGCCATGAGGCGGCCTTCTTCTCCTCGATGGGGCTCTCCGTGGTGCCGCAGACCGCCAAGGCTCCATTCGATCTGCTGGTGAACGGGCATCGAGTCGATGTGAAGTCATCGACGTTCCGGGACTATGGGTATGTCACCGGGTATCTGTTCAACGGCCTGAAGAACGGATCTGATAGCGACTTCTTCGACTTTGTGTGCGTGGAAGGAGGCTTGGTTCTTCATCGTTTCATCATTCCGTCGGCCATTGCCTGTACTCGTTCTTTGACGATCACGCAGAGCAGTATCGACGGCATCGGTAAGCGGAAGAAGTGGTTCGGGTTCAAGGACGCTACGGCGCTTCTTTTGGAGACACGGGCAGTTCGATGAAGCTCTGGATAACAACTCTGCTGCGATGGCGGCGAAGGTTCGCCCACGACCGGCTCGGCTGGCCGGTCGTCACGCCAGGTCAGGCGATCGGGTTCGACGGGTGTTCGCACATGACGAGATGCGAGGAGTGCAGCGCCCGCGTGCTGCAAGATAGCAACGGAGATTGGTTTCACGTGGCGGAGCAATGCTAGTCTCCGCTGGCGCACCTACGCGGCCGAAGCGGCGGCGGTTTACCCCCCTAGATCGCCTCAACATGCGGCCCGTAGGTGCGTCTTTCAATTTGGTCGATCGATCATGAGGGTTCGCGTGTCCGGGCTGGTCTGGGTGCCGAAGGCAGAGCTGGGAAACAGCCTGGCCCAGCTCAAGAAGGCGCTGACCATCGTGCCGAGAAAGTCGGCGTACGCGGATAGCGAGCCGCCGACGCCGGTACCGTGCTGGGCGGAGACGCTCGATGAGTTCGGGTTGCCGAGGGACTACTTTTTTGGGAGCGCCAAACAGCAGCACGACATCGTTTGGGAGCTGTCCGAGGGCAGCCCAATATCGATCCAAAGCAACCTGCGACAGACGGGCGACTACGCCGAGCAGGCGCTCGCGCTGGATACGCTGGAGGCATGGTTTCGCGGCTTCGATACCGCGGCCGATCCTATTTCCGCCGGTCTGCATCTTGGGGCCATCCTCCAGGCTGATCCTGGATTCGGAAAGACCGCGTCCGCCCTGGAGCTGGCGCGCAGGCTCGGGCGCACGACCCTGATCATCGTCCACAAGGAGTTCTTGCTGACGCAGTGGCAGCGACGCATCGAAGCGTTCTTTCCGGACGCCAAGATCGGAATCGTGCGAGAGGACGTGTGCGACTTCGAGGGCAAGGACATCGTGCTGGCGATGGTGCAGTCGCTGGCGCTCGAAGGGGCAGATGGCAAGCAGCGGTATCCGCTGGCGTTATACAGGCACTTCGGGCTGATCGTGATCGATGAGTGCTTCGTTGCCGGAACCATGGTCGAGACGCCCGGTGGGCCACGGCCGATAGAGGGCATTCGGCCAGGAGACGCTGTCCTAAACGCCGTGGGGCTAGGTAGCGTTGACCGGGTTACGACCAAGCGCGTCGCCGTGGACCGGCTTGTCGTGGTTCGCGTTGACGACGGCAGCGAGTTCGTTTGCACGGATGAGCATCCGTGGCTGACCCCGCACGGGTGGACGAAGGCCGCAGAGCTTACTCCTGGGGACGCGCTCGTTGCATTCTCCGAGAGCACTGATACCATGTCAAGACATGGATATAGCATGCGAGGTGTGCGGGACCCCTTGCAACCCGAGGCTCGACCGGCGTCCAAGGTTCTGCTCGCAGCGATGCTGCGGGTTGGCCAAGGCGAAGCGGCAGAGGCCATGCGAGGCGTGCGGTCAAGAGGTTGCGAGGAAGGGGAATCGGTTCTGTTCCGTTGTCTGTCAGAGGAGCTGTCACCAGCGGTTCATGGGAACGCCGGAGATGCGAGCGCGGATGTCAGAGAACGCGAGGCGCCAGCACGCGAAAGACCCAGGTCTTGCAAGGAGATCGTCGGAGCGCATGGTCACGCAGAACCCAATGGCAGATCAGGCGACCAGGAGGCTTGTGTCGAGCAAGCTCAAGGCAATGAAGTATCGCCCGGTGAGCCGAGGCGGGAACGGGCGCGGTCTTACGGTTCCTCAGCAAGCTCTGTTGGAGGCGCTGGGCCACGGCTGGGCGCCGGAACTGGCGGTTCCAACCAAGATGTCGCGGGGGAGCGGCTATCCGACGTCCTACAGGCTGGATTTGGGGAACACGGCGCTGAGACTCGGGATCGAGGTGGACGGGCCCTCGCACGACAGCCCGAGAGCGAGAGCGAAGGATGGGAAAAAGAGCGCACTGCTGGCCACGCTCGGGTGGCGAGTGTTGCGCGTGCGGAACGAAGCGATCTTGAGCGACGCGGCATCCGCGTTGGCGACGATTCGCGCGTGGATGTCTTCAACCTGAGCGTCTCCGGTCATCCGTCGTATGTGTTGGCGAATGGCTTGGTGGTGCACAACTGTCACCGCATCGGCGCTCTCACGTGGAGCCAGGTGCCGAAGATGTTCTCGGCGAAGTGGTTGCTCGGGCTGACCGCGACGCCGAGGCGCCGAGATGGGGCGGACAAGGTGTTCTGGTGGAACATCGGCCAGATCCGGTACGCGGCCAAGACCAAGCGGCCGATCCTCGGCGTGCGCATGGTGATGGCGAACGTGTCGGGCCCGGACATCCTGCGCAGGGACGTCTCGCCGAGCATTATCGTCAACGTCCTGGCCAAGCTGTCTGGGCGTAACCGGATCATTGTGCAGGAGATCATCGGGGCGCTGAAGTCGCCGTCCGGGCGCAAGATCATGGTGCTGAGCGAGCGGCTTGAGCACCTCCGGGAGCTGGACTCCTTGCTGCGAAAGGAAGCGGACAGGGCCGGGATCGAGGTCTCAACCGGGTTCTATACGGGCGAGTGGTTCACCGGCGATCGCAGCGAGAAGCTCGCGCAAGGCCATTGGGACATGAGCAACGGCGGTCGCAAGAAGGCGGAGGCGGCAATCTACACGTCTCTCTCCAGGCGGAAGCTGGAGCCGGGCGAGGACAGGGCCGTGGACAAGGATCAGGACGGGACGAAAGTGATCGTCTTCAACGGCGGCGAGCGGATACCGCTGAGCGATTTGCCCGAGCAGGCGCTGTACTCCCTCGCGCGCAGCTATGACATCAAGCAGAAGGTGACCGAGAAGAAGCGCCGCAGGACCGAGGAGGAGCTGGCCGAGGCCGAGCGAGCCCGCGTGATCTGGGCCACGTATCAGATGACTTCTGAAGGCATCGACATCCCGGCGGTGGACACGATCGGGTTCGCGACTCCAATCAGCGACGTCGAGCAGTCATACGGCCGCGGTCGGCGCGTCTGTGTGCCCGTGGCGCACGGCGGCGACAAGACGCCGGAGGCATGTACGCGACTGTGTTCTTGGCGTGCGGCGACCTGCGTCGGCAAGCCGGTGGGACTGGCGTTTGATGTGGTAGACGTACAAGTCCCACTCGCGACCAGGCGCAGCAAGTACCGGCGGGAGTTCTACGAGAGCGTAGGGGCTCGCGTCGTAGATATTGACACTCGCAAATAATGATGTAAGTTGGTGGGTAACAGCCAGATTGAGAGGTCGAGTGATGCCGAACAAGCCCGGCTATTTTGAGAAGTATTACGAGGAGAACAAGGGCAAGATCAGCTCCAATCGGAAGCGGAAGTATGAAGCCGATCCGGAGTACAGATCGCGCGTGATGGCGGCCTCGCGTGACTATCGCGAAGCGCACAGGTCAGAAGACCGCATCCGCATGCCGCGCTATCAGAAGCCGGTCATCGAGAAGGCCGGTGATGGAAGCGACGTTGTGCTGTTCAGCGTTGGCGCGATGGCGGCGTACCTGGACCGCAGCGTCCAGGCGATCAACCACTGGGAGCGCGCAGGAGTTCTGCCTCCGACGCCGTACCGCGACGAGCGCGGCTTCCGGTTCTATACAACCGACATGATGGCGGCCGTGCGCGATGCCGTGGGCAACAAGCGCCGTCTGTTCCCGGTCGATCCGCAGATGAGAGAGAACGTGCTCAGGGTGTGGAAAGAGTGCGGCGTGCCGGTCAAGGCCCAGAGCATGAAGGCGGCCCTGGCGAACACGGTCGCTGTCCAGCAGCGTCGGTCCTCGCGCGCGGCCGCGAAGTAAGCAGCATGGCAGAAGAAGCAAAGAGCACGGTCACCGCGCCGATCATTGTGACCGTTGACCATCGGTTTGTGCGGGCCAACGGCAGCACGGTCTGTGTGACCAAGAGCGAGGACCTGTCGGAGGTCAAGGAGTTCGTGACGAGGCCAGCGGTCGTGCGCCGCGCGTTCGGAGTGACGCTGAACCAGGGCAATTACGAATCGTCTCGCATAGATGTCAGCGTGGAAGTCCCTTGCTACGTCGAGGATCTGGAGCGTGCCGACGAGTTCGCGCGTGACTTCTGTGAGCAGCGCCTGCGCGCCGAGGTCATGCTCATCAAGCCAGAGAAGAAGTCCGCAGCAGGGCCGTTCTAGGAAAGCTCGATGACGGCAACAAAGCTCACGCAGGTAGCCAAGACGCTACAGGCCAAGTATGGCAGCGGCGCCATTGGCCGTGGCGACACAACTCCATCCGAGGATCGCAGAATGACCACCGGGTCACTGCGGCTCGACGCAGTGCTGGGCGGCGGCATGCGGATCGGATGGGTGACATCGTTCTACGGGGAGAAGTCCGGCGGCAAGAGTACGACCGCCATCCGCTGCATGGGGATCGCGCAGAACCATTGCCGCAACTGTCTGCGGCCGGTCAAGGACGTGCAGGCGGCTCCGCCAGAAGGGGTCGCGCCGGAGGACGCCAAGACAGCTCGGTGGGGCGCGACCGGAACGTGTACTTGCTATGCCGAGGGGCTCTACCAGCCGGACCCTCCGCCAAAGGAAACCGGTGAGTCGCCCAAGGTTTACCGCGAACGTGTCGAAGCCTGGATTGAGAAGCTCAAGGGCAACTCCTACGAGGAGATGGTCTGCGCCTGGATCGACATGGAGCATTCGTTTGACAAGGGGTGGGCGGTCAGGCTCGGTCTCGACACGCGACGCCTGCTCTACGTGAGGCCGGAGTCGGCCGAGGAGTCGCTCGACATCATCGCTGCCCTGATTGGCACGATCGAAGTGGACATGCTGTGCATCGACTCGATTGCGAACCTCACTCCGACCAAGGAGCTGACGGACTCGATGGAGCAGTGGCAGCAAGGTCTCCAAGCGAGGTTGGTCAACAAGGGCATCCGCAAGCTCATCACCGGGTCGTCCTCGGTAGCCAACGCGCATCGGACGATCACACAAATCTGGATCAACCAGGTGCGTGACAAGATCACGATGTTCGGCGATCCGACCGTGAAGCCTGGCGGCAAGGGCCAGGAGTTTGCAGTTCATGCAGAGGTGAAGTTCGGCAAGTCCAAGATCGAGATGGACACCGAGCAGTACGGCGCGAAGGACGAGGTCATCAAGATCCCGCGCACGGAGACGTTCTCGTTCAAGTGCACCAAGAACAGGACGGCCGGGACGAAGGACTCGGAGGGATTCTACATACAGCGCGTGCGAGACACCGATGCCGGGAAGGCTGGCGAGATCGTGGACGGCGAGGAGGTTTACGCGCTTGCGATGCACTACCTCGTTGATTCGAGCAAGAAGGGCGCTTACCGGCTCGCCGATCGTGAGTACACGAGCCAGAAGGCCATTGCTGTCGATCTTCGGGATGACGCCGGTCTTTATTCGGCGGTGCGCGCTGCGCTGCTGGCCAAGCTGATCAAGGGCGCGCGGTGAAAAGTGGTAGAGCGATCAAAACCACGGCACGTGCCGCCGCTGCTCCAGGATCCGGCTGCGGTCAGTAAGCGCGACGCGACCATCCGTAAGCCGAGCCGACAAGAGAAGTCCGTGGCCGTGGCCGTAGGCGGCAGACGTCAGCCTGGGTCCGGCGCCTTCTCTGGATTGAAGGGCGACGTTCGGCGCTCGGGCCGGTTTCCGATGCTTGTCGAGTGCAAGCGGGTATCCGGCCAGGAAAGCATCCGCGTCGAGCTGAAGCACCTGGCCAAGATCACCGCCGAGGCCCTCGACAAGGGCGCCAACCCGGCGCTGTCCATTCAGTTTGACGAGGATGTCGTCAGGGCGCTCTCGCTGAGGCTTGGTTTTGCGCCAGCAAGCGCCGACTGGATCGCGGTGCCGTTGTCCGTGTTCAAGGCAATGCTCGAAGCTCTTGGCGAGGAAGCGCTGTGAGCACGCTGATAGAAGACATGCTGGGCAAAGCCGTGAAGCGGGTCGGGCGCATCAAGAAGCCAGACTGGTCGGCCTACCATCTCCATGGTGACGACTGGGACCAGGTGTCGGCCGCAATGATGGCCGTGCTCGACGAGGCAAAGGGGCATGGGGCGAAAAAGCCGCTCGCCCTTCTGCAAGAGCTGGCGTTTCCCAGGTCTCTTGAGCAGTCCGAGCGGGGGAGCGCTGCGCTGCAAACGGTTACGCTGTGGCTCACGAGCACGCGCATCCACGCCGAGTCGTACGCGAAGGACAAGAACGAAATGGATCGGCGAGTGCTTGAACAGCGCGGGCTGATCAAAAGGAGCGAGGGTGCTGAAGGACATCCTTGATGAGATCGCGGTTCATCGCGAGAACCATCGCTGGCTATTGCCGCCGCTGCTGGAGTCGCTTGCGCATAGCCGCGAGGTCCCGCCGCCCAAGCATGACGCCTGGTTCAGCGCGTCACGAGTGCCGACCATGTGTCCGAAGGCGTTGGTCCTGGCAGCCAGGATGGGCTTGCCGATGGCGGACAACACCGATGCCAGAGCCAGGTGGTCCATGGACCGCGGCTCGGCGTTGCATGCGATGTTCCAGAGCTACTGGCTTGGGCCGACCGGCTGGCTGTTCGGGGGATGGGCATGCAGAGCCTGCTCAAAGCTGCATGGCGGCGTCGGAGAGGATCGCTGGTCAATCGTCCTGGAGAACGCCGTGCCTTTGCCCGAAAGGTGCGACAGGTGTGGGGCTGTGCCGCGCAGGCAAGAGCCGTGGCAGTTCGTCGAGCCGTACGCGGCCGACAACGAGCTGCGTGTGCGTGGCCGCACGGACGGCTTCTTGCGGATGCCGAGTCGCGGCTTCGAGGTCATGGACCTCAAGTTCACGGCCCGGCTCGATCTGATTCGGGTCGCGCCAAAGGCCGATCACGTAGCTCAGCTCCATTGGTACCTCGACGCTTCATCGCTAAAGACGGGTCGAATCGTCTACGTGGACCCTGGAGCCAAGAGCGTCGAGGAGGCTATGGTGGAGCACTTTGTGGCGTTCGACGCGGCATTGATGCGCCAGGAGAAGGAGAAAGTCCGTGCCACGCGCCAAGCGCTCATCGACGAAAGAAGACCTGTCCCAGCTTGTCCGTATGGTGGAAAAGGCGCGTACGGGGAGTGCCCATGCGTCGAAGTGGCGGTGCTCTGGGCCCGTTCTCGGCGTTGACCTGGCGCTGGATTACACGGGCCTGTCGATCTACACGGCAGACGGGCACCACCAGCGGTGTCTGACAATCCAGGAGAAGCTGGCTCGGCGCACCAAGAACGATCCGCCAGTGGCGGAGGTCGAGCGCATCATGCGGATGCTCCGCGTGGCCAACGAAATTGTCCACGTAGTAGAGATGTTCAAGATCCGGCACGTCGGCATCGAGGGACCGGCGCACAACGCCAGGTACCAGTCTCATCAGCTCGGCGAGGTGGCAGGCATCGTAAAATCTCAGCTCTGGCTGAAGTTCAAGATCGTGCCGCGGATCGTCCCGCCGTCTAGCGCGCGCAAGCACGTGTTGGGTTATGGTGGCTCCATCCCGAAGGACCGGGTGACTGCCGCGGTTCGTGAGGGATTGGGAATCGCGGCTGCAAACGATCACGAAGCCGATGCCACCGTTGTCGCGCGCTATACGTTCGATTCGGTAGTGGCAGAGGAGAAGGAGCTGGAGTGATGGCAATGACCGATGGCGATGGGGACGACTTTTCTGGACTGGCTGTTGTGAGTGGCGGGGCGGCCGTGGTGGACATAGGCAGCGCGGCGCTGCGCAGGGGCGACTTGGACAAGCTGAGATCGCGCGTGCTCGTGCTGCGCGACGAGATGGGCGAGGCGTACTTCGAGCTTGGTCGTCTGCTGCACCGGATCAACAAGGATGGGCTTTACGTTCACTGGCTTGGGCCAAACGGCAAGCCGTACGAGAGCTTTCACGACTACGTCGAGCACGAGGTCGATTTCGAGTTCCGCAAGGCGAAGTACCTCATGTCGATCTGGTGGTGGTTCGCCGAGGAGCTTGGCGACAAAGAGGTCATGGAGAAGGTGAAGCAGATCGGCTGGACGAAGGCCGCGATGCTCGTGGGCGTGGTGGATAGCAAGAATGCTGACGCGTGGATCAGCAAAGCCAAGGAGCTGAAGGTCAGGGACCTGCGCGAGCAAACGCGCTTTGCGATTGAGGCAGCCCAGCGCGGCCGCAGGCCGGACAGGCTTCGCGACGCAGGGCAGACCAATGGCGATCGTGAGCTGCCGCTTCCGCAGCCTCTTGCCGCGGCTCCAGCTCAGGCGCAGGACGATCGCAAGGGCATCGATCCGCTGACGCCGAAGGAGGAGAAAGAACACATGTCGCTGTGGGCCGTGAAGGTCACCGGCGATCAGCGCGTGAACATCGAGCTGGCAATCGACGCCGCTCATCACATTGCAGAGAGCGATCCGGATACCAAGGGGTACCTGCTCGACCTCGTGGCTACGTCGTTTCTGGCAACGCGCGGCGGAGCGGTCGGGCACAATGACAGGGAGGACAAGATCAACTTCCGCAACGACGTGCTGCGCGCCATCGAGCGGACGTTCGCCGTGGATCTGATTGCCGTGGAACGCGGCACCGACAGGCCGCTGTTCGGCAAGGCCGTGATTGATCGGCTGGCGGGCGGAGGCGACGATGCAAGTTAGCCGCGAGTATGCGCTCAGGGAGCTTCAGGCCATGGCAGCCACGCTCGCCGAATGGGGCAGGGAGCTGGACTGTCCGGCCGAGCTGACGGCCGACGGCATGGAGCGACCCGTCTACCCGGACGGCGTGCCGGTCGGGCTGAGCGTGGACGATGTCGAAGGCTTTCCGGCGACGCAGTTCCGGGCAGAGCTGATGGCGATCGCGGGAAGACTCGAAGCGCTGGCCTCGTTCTGAGCCTTCGGCGGCTCGCTTGTCGGCGGTCCTTGCTATACCACTGTGTTTTGTCAACAATGGTGGTCAGGGAAGTATATGGCGAATGAGAAAGGCCCGCCCGCGGCCAGGGCTTCGGTGGCCAGGCTGGTCGAGAGCCTGGACTGCCTCGATACCGTGGACACGATGCTGCTAGAGGGCACGCCCGCAATCGACGTGGCCAGGTTCATACAGCAGGATCAGGGCGAGCTGGACCAGGTCAGCGAGAAGACCCTCGCGAACGCCCTGATTGCCAGGCGGCACCAGAAGCAAGAAGTGATCGGAATGGCCGGTCGCCACGACGTGTCCGGGACCGGGGCTGGAGCGGCGGCGCCTCGGCAGGCATCCAGGACCCCCGGAACACTGATCCACAGTCTTTACAATCGGACCAAGGGCGGCATCCAAGAGATGCTGGAGTTGGAGGCGCTGTTCCTGGCCCAGCGCGATCGTGTCGATCGAGCGATGGAGACCGAGAACGAGCTGGGCGCTCTCAGCGAGGACACCGGCAAGGAGATCGAGCGCGCGGCTGGCATGCTCGTGGATCGTTTCAAGATCACCCAGGCGCTCGGGCTGACCGAGGGCGGCGACAACTTCAGGCTCAACCTCGATATTCGAGGCTACAGCGAGCGAACGGCGCAGATCCTGAGCAACCCGGAGTCCAGGCACCGTGTCATCTCCATCGTGGAGCGCATCGCGGCTCACGCGAAGCGAGCCATGCCCACGGAACCCGAGATCGCGCTTCCGTTGCCGAGGTCGCTGAAGACCGGCGACGTCAACGAGGAGTAGTGTGCCGATCATCGATCGCAATGGCCGCCCGAGGTCTGTCAGGACCGACGACGAAGACCGCGGCGTTCTGCTGAAGGACATCTCGCTTCTGCCGCCGCTGGAGCAGATCGCTGTGCTGGAGATGTACGAGGAGCTGCGTCTTGGACAGAGCGACTCGTTCGAGTCGATTGCCAAGATCGAATACACGTCTTCTCCGGTGGACATACGGACGTTCCTGACCGACCCGTACTTTCTCGGCGAGACAGGCAGCTCTCTCTGGCCACAGCTCGTGGAGGACATGGTCGAGCTGTTCGAGGGCCACTATCACGAGGTTGCGCTGACAGGCAGTCTCGGATGGGGAAAGAGCTTCTTTGCGACCACGGCGCTGGCATACGTGCTCTACCAGATGAGCTGCCTACGCGATCCGCAGAAGGCGTATGACCTCGACAGCGGATCGCACATCTATCTTGCGATGCTCAGCGTGACCGAGAAGGTCGCTAGGCGCGTAGCCATCAACGAGTTCATCGGCAAGGTTTCGCACAGCCGGTACTTCAAAGAGAAGTTCCCGTCGCAGGCAGCCCCGAGCGCGCTAGAGATTCGCTTTCCGCGCCAGATCCAGATCGTGGCCGGTTCCACCGGCAGTTCGGCGATTATTGGCCTGAATGCGTTCGCCGGGTTCATCGACGAGTCAAGTTTCATGGGCGCCGTCAAGGAGGTCGATCGCAGCGGCCGCGTCATCAGCGTTGACAAGGGCGAGGCCATCTACAAGTCGATCATTCGCCGCATGAAGTCTCGGTTTCAGAAGGTTGGGCGCTTGCCTGGCCTCATGATCATCGCATCGTCGAAGGAGCGCCCGAGCGCGTTTGTTGAGCAGCGAATCCAGCAAGCTCGCGAGCAGAACGACGCGGAGTTCTTCGTTCGCGAGTACAGCACGTGGGACGTCAGGCCGTCGTCGGCGTTTACCGGTCGGTTTTTCAAGGTTGGCGTTGGCGACGAGAAGCTCCATTCGCGCATCCTCTCCGGCGATCCGGATGAGGAGATCAGGCTGCTCGACAGCGGCATGCGCGTCATGGACGTGCCAGAGGAATATCGCCAGGACTTCGAGCGCGATCTCGAAGGCAGTCTCCGAGACATCGCGGGAGTGGCGACGATCTCGATCAGTCCGTACATCCAGCGCTCGGAGCAGATTTACGGAGCGGTTGACGACTCGCTGCCGTCGCCTGTCGGCGGCGAGGACAGCGGAGACCTGACGCAGGATTGGACTGCCGGGACGCCGCTGATGATCCACTGGAGCCGCATCGCGACCCCGAGGGAGATGCGCCTTCCGGGCGGCTACACCGAGATCAAGTGGCGACCAAAGCGCAACCCGACGACCACGCGCTACGCGCACATCGACCCGTCGCTCACCGGCGACAGCACAGGGCTCGCGATCGGCCACATCTCCGGGTGGACAGAAGTCGTGCGCAGAGACCCGGCGGGCGAGGAGTACAACGAGCTGGCGCCGGTCATTGAGACGGACCTGCTGCTGCGAATCAGCCCTCCTCCTGGCGACGAGATCCTGTTGAGCGACGTGCGCTCGATCCTTTACCAGTTCCATGATCATGGTTTCGCCCTGGGCTACGTCACGATGGATCAGTACCAGTCGGCAGATTCGATTCAGCAGTTCCGCAAGCGCGGGATCGAGTCCGAGGTCGTATCGGTGGATCGAACTACCGAGGCGTACGACGTGCTCAAGACCGCGTTGTACGAGGGCCGTCTCCGGTTGCACAGGAACGATCATTGTTTGCGAGAGCTGAGTCAGCTACAGCGAGTTCCCAAGCCAGGTGGCCGCGGCATCAAGATCGACCACCCGAGGATAGGGGCAGACGGAATGCCGGGCTCAAAGGATCTCGCCGATGCCCTGGCAGCTCTCGTGTTCAATTTGACCCAGCGGACTCCTGGGATGCCCGTCGCGCCTCAGCTCGGTTTGAGCACGGACGGGCGCGGAGAAGCCCGCGACGACTCATGGGTCAACAATGGCCGATTGATTGCCGTGCAAGAAACTAGCCCGCGTCGCCCCGGCAGAAGTATCGTTGACGGCGGGGCTCCGAGTGCGGGTACTATGCCGCCGATGCCCTTCATCAAAGGCTGAATTGATTCGTGGCTAAACGACGACCGATCGCAGAAGGCTTCGTCTCCGGGGTCAGTAACTCGATCCGGCAGTTCTTTGCCCGATCCGAGATCGCGCAGTCGGCAGAAATTCAGCGCGGCGGGTCGCCGAGCGTCGAGCGGGCTGGGTTGCCGTTCAACCTGGTCAACCAGTTCGGGTACGACTCGCTCGCCGAGCACCTGCGCATCGACCAAGACCTCCAGGCTCGGTACACCGACTACGAGGAAATGGACGAATATCCCGAGATTTCCTGTATTTCCGGACACTTACGGCTACCGAACCTGACTGTATCCGGAAACATAGAGGAGATGGTGAAGGGGAAGACCGTCGCCGTCAAGGACTTGTGCGAAGCCGTGGAGTCGGGGCGCGTGCAGAGGTTCTTCGTCTACGCGATCGACCACGCCGCTGGCCGCGTGGTGGCGGCTGAGGCTAAGGGCATCAGGCGCACGGGCGAGAAGGTCCCGGTTGTACGGGTTGTCTACGAGGACTACCGCCGCAGTGGGCAGTGGGAGCTGGTGGTGACCGCCAGTCATCTCTGCATGCTGCGCGACGGCTCCTACCGGGCCGCAGGCGATCTCAGGCCCGGCGATCGGATGATGCCCTGCACATTCCGGCTGGAAAAGCCTGGGTACTTGTCGATCTACGAGCCGTTGAGGAAGACGTCCGGCGGGAAGGCGGTCTACCAAACTGCGCATGCGCTCGTGATGCGTGCCATGGTCGGCAGTCCGCTGTCCGCGGACGAAGTCGCGCACCACAAGGACGAGGACAAGGCCAACCCGCATCCCATGAACCTCGAACTGAGGGGCAAGGGCGAGCATGCGGCCGGGCATGTCGCTGGTCCCGGCGACGCCAAGCGTCGCAAGGCCATCCGGCAGACGGTTGCCGGGAAATGGAAGGACCCGAGCTTCAAGCTCCAAGTGGCCAAGGCGCACCAGGGCTCGCCGAAGTGGCTACAGCGCGAAGCTGACGGGGAGCACAAGCATCGCGAAGCCACCGGCACTATGTCCGACGCCCACCGGCAAGCGATCTCCGATGGACGCACGATCGATCTGTCGCCGTCCGTGGTCGAGGCCGCCGTCAGATCGTCGGCGTCGTTCAACGATGCAGCGCGCAAGGTCGGCGTGTCGTGGAACACGCTCATGCGCCGCATGGATCAGTTTGGTTTCGACCGAGGCATGCTCGGATCATTGCTTGGCGGTCCCGTAGAGGGGCAAGCCAGCTACGCCAACCATCGCGTCGTGTCAGTGGAACCGGCAGGCGTAGAGGATGTCTACGACATCGAGGTTCCGGGGTACCACAACTTCGCGGTGGGCGACGAGAACGGCGAAGGCATGGTCTTCGTCCACAACTCGGCTTACGACATTTACGCCGACGACTCTGCGATGCCCAATGAGAAGGGCCAGTCGATCTGGATCAGCTCCGACAACCGTGCCATCGAGTCCGACCTGATGGAGATGTTGCACAAGCGCATTCGCATCGAGGACGACATCTGGGGCTTGGAGCGCACGATCGGCAAGTACGGCAACGCCTTCGGCGAGCTGCTTGTCGGCAAGGAGGGGCTGGTCGGGATCAACTTTCTGCCGCCGCCCACGGTCCGCCGTGTCGAAGGCCCACAGGGGCAGCTGATCGGCTTCATCCAGGACATCCGAGGCGAGTTCAACGTCGGCCTGGAGGATTTCTACAAGCTTGCGGCCGAGCGCGGAGCGGACGGAGAGCGCCGTCGCCCGCCTGGCGAGCTGACGGTGTTCGAGGACTGGGAGGTCGTGCACTGGCGCCTCCGAGGCAAGCATCTGCGCTCGGTGTACGGCCATGGCGTGGCGGATGGCGCGCGTTGGATCTGGAAGCGCTTGTCGCTGCTCGAAGACGCGCTGCTGATCTACAAGCTCTCGCGCGCGCCCGCGCGCTACGCCTTCTACGTAGACATCGGCGAGTACGATCACGAGCGCGGCCTGGCCTACGTGAACAGGGTCAAGAACCAGTTCGTGAAGCAGAAATTCGTCAACCCGAACACGGGCAAGATGGACATGCGGCACTCGCCGCTTTGCTTGGCTGGAGACACAGTGGTCCCGCTGCTCGACGGCAGCGCCAAGTCCATCGAGGAAATTTCGGAGGCCCATGCTCGCGGCGAGGAGCAGTGGGTCTGGGGCTGCGATCTCGACGATCAGGGCAAGGCGCGGCCGGTCAAGGTTGCGTGGGCCGGGGTTACTCGAAAACAGGCTCAGATCGTGCGGATCGTGCTCGACAACGGAGAGTCGATCCGTGTCACGCCGGATCACAAGATGATCCGACGCACCGGCGAAAAGGTGGAGGCGCAGCGCCTGGCTCCAGGCGATTCGCTGATGCCGTTCCGCAGGAAGATCAGCACCAAATCCAGGGGCGACGCGCTGGAAGGGTACGAACTGGTTTACTGCCCCAAGAGCACGGCGATGCTCTACGGCCACCGCATCGTAGCGCGCGATCTCGGGCTGACCGTGAGCGGGCAGGTCGCGCACCACGATGATCTCGATCGGCTGAACAATGCCCCCGCCAACCTTGTGGGCATGTGGCCCAAAGAGCACCGAGCGATGCACGTTGCGATGGGGCAGTCGGGCGGGCGCACAATCGCCAAGATGCGCACGACAGACGAGGCGCTCGACACGAAGCTGCGGGACGCATCGCGCAAGAACATGATCAGTTACAACCGCAGCGAGGAGCGCCGCAGGAAGCTGTCTGGGTGGAACAAGGACCGGGATCAGAGCCGGTTCATCCGCGCCTACAACGGGACCGATAAGCACGACCTGGACAACGAGATTCGCAGTCGCGGGAAGATCGCGATGTGGGCCGATCCTGAGCGCAGGGCGTTGGCCAAGGAGAACATGCGGATCAAGTTCCCGACGGGTTTCATCGACGGCCTGCGCCAGCTCGTTCGAGAGAACCCAGGCGCCGGGATCGACGAGATCGCAATGGCGGCGACAGAAGCCTTGCTCGACGAACTACGCGCAGCGAACACAAGGAACGTCGAGACAATTCATCGCCACATGCTTCGGAAGGCGGTGCGGTCCGATGGGTTCAGCAACTTCTCGGCGTTCAGGTCGGCGGCCATCGCGGACAACCACAAGGTTGTATCGATCGAATGGTTGGACGAGCCAGAGGACACATACACGCTCACGGTCGAGCCGTGTCACACCTTCGCGCTGAAGGCCGGTGTATTCGTATGCAATTCGCACGATGAGGATTTCTTCATCCCATCGCGCGGCGGCAAGGACTCGACGCGCATCGAGATGCTACAGGGCCCGGATTACGCCGAGACAGACACGGTCGAGTACCACCGCGACAAGCTGGTGAGCGCAATCAAGGTGCCGAAGGCATACCTCGGCTATGGCGGTGAGGCGTCCAAGTCGTCGCTGTCGTCCGAAGACATTCGGTTCGCAAGAACGGTGATGCGCGTTCAGCGCGAGACCCGCACCGGCGTTCGCAAGGCGTGCCGCGTTCACCTCGTGGCCAAGGGGGCCGATGTGGATCGCTACGAGTACGACGCGGTCATGTCCGTGCCGTCGGCCATCCTTGAGCTGGCCCGACTGGAGGTCTTGTCAGCCACGGCTGATCTTGCTCAGCGGACCGGCGAGATTCTGTCCACGAAGTGGGTGCTCACGACCTTGTTCAAGTATTCCGAGGAGGAAGCCGAGAGGTTGATCCTCGAAAAGGACGGCGACGCCCTGCGCAAGGCCAAGGTTGAGGCCGAGTCTCAGCGGTTGTTGGCTCTTGCCCAGCAAGCGGCCCAGCCACCAGAAGAAGGTGGCGGCGAGGCCCCCGAGGCGGGCGCCGAGCCGGAGCCGGAAGCCGCCCCAGAGTCGATCGGCCGACGCGGTCTCCGGCGCGCTGACCAGATCATGCTGGAGCGCAGACTCGGCGACATGATCAAGCGACAGGGCGACGACACCCGCAGGTCGCTGGAGCGGAAAATGGATTCTCGTTGGCGGGCCGAGGACAAGATCGCCGAGGCCGTGAGGGATCCCAAGATAGCCAACCGTCTGCGGCGCATCGAAGGTCTGCTTGGCGACGTGCGCGCTGCGATGCGTCCTGTCGAATAGCAGTCGTTTTCTTGACACCAAGTTTCAGCAGCGAATACCGTGGCTACTCAGTGAACGTGTCTACCGAAAAGCTTGTTGACGGCGACTTCCTTGCCAAGCTGATGGCTGGGTCGATGGAATCAGCCGTTGGCTCCGTTGAGGAAGCTGTGGCCGCCAATGCCGCGCTGTTCGGCGCGGAGTCGTGCGAGCTGAGCACGGTCGCCACGTACCCCGACCATTTCATCGTGGTCAACGAGCACGGCGAGTTCTATCGGGGCCGCTGGAAGATGGGCGGCGACGGCGTCGAAATTTCCGAAGTCGAGGAGATCGACGTCCCGGTGTTCGAGGCGGCAGCCATGGGCGCACAGGTCCGCCAAGAGGCTCGCGAGGCCGTCAAAGCTCTGCTTACGGACGACATCGAGACAGCCGAGGACAAGATCCGGTCACTGTACCGTCTGGTTCGGGCTGGTGTGCGCCTCACCGCAGAGGGCGTCGAGGACCTGTACTCGAAGCGTGACTACGCCGACGACGATTGGTTCCGGGCCGTTCAGGAAGAAGGAATCAAGATCCGGGCGTTTCTTGGATCGGAGGCAGACCGTGTGCCGGTGTTCAAGCGCCGGTTCTTCTCGGCTGTCGATGGGGCCGTAACCGAGGCCCAGGCGGAGAGTCAGCGCGACGCCCTGAAGCAGGGGCTCGGGGAGCTGCACCGCGGTTTCGTGGGAATGCGCAATCAGATCGCGTTGGCGCGTCAGATCGACGGCACGCGCAAGCTTCGTGACGAGTCCGCCGGAATGGCGTCCTCGGACTTCGTCGAATTCGTGGGCGGCCTCAACGCTGCCCTCGACGAAGTAATCGGCATCCTGGGCGACGCCCAGGCGGTGGCCGAAGACGGTTCTATCAAGTGCTTGGCACGGGTCCATGACGGGATCGCGGGTCAGGCGAATGAATGGGCTCTGGCGTCAGCGTTCTGCGAAAAGCTCGCAAGGCGCTTCGTGGCCGCACAATCGGAGGGTTGAGACATGCTGAATCGGAACACGAAGGTTCGTTCGCTGGCTGAGGAGCTGACCGAGATTGGCTTGGACGCCGATAAGACGATCGGCCAAATCACTCGCACCACGAAACTGGTCGAGTCTCGCATGGGTGGCAACAGCGGCGGAGGCGCCCCGACGTATCTGCGCCGGGTCAAGCCGACCGAGCCAGGGGGCGCTCCGAAGGATGAGCTGCAAGAATCCGCTGACGACGAGGGCGGCGTCGAGCTGTCGGAGGCGCTCAAGATCATCAAGGTGAAGCGCCTTTCATCCTCGCAGAAGGCCAAGGGGCGGCGGCTGCGCCGAAAGACGCGCAGCAAGCGCAAGGCGGCAGGCAAGATGTACCGCAAGCGCTCCAAGCGCCGCATCAAGCGCGTGGCAGCCATGAAGGCCAAGCGTTTCGGCACGTCCGGCCTGAAGAAGCTTCACAAGGGTCGTCGCAAGGTGATGATGCAGGGCGACAGCCCGCTGTCGAACCTCCGTGAGGAACTGAACAGTGTCGAGGAGGGCGTCCGGTCCGATTCGTCGAATGCCTTCGAGGATGCGGCGCTCAACGCCAGCTGGCTCGCCATGTATCTCGGCGAGATGTTCGAGGCGGCCGGAGACCTCCAGTCCGCGGACACGATGTACGACGCGAGCGATGCGTCGGCCGACTTGGCCGAGCAGCTCTCGGGCGACCTCACCGAGGAGGATCTCTCCGAGGAGCAGTCGCAGATGCTGGAGCGCGTGCTCGCAACGCTTGTGAAGGCGCTGCGCATGTACGAGGCCATGGGTTCCCCCTCGCTTTCGGAAGCGTTCGACCTCGCCGAGGAAGAAGACGACGAGGGAGACGACGAGGAAGAAGACGATGACGAGGACGCTGAGGACGACGAGGAAGACGACGAGGAAGACGACGACGAGGACGATGGCGACAAAGCCAACAAGAACAAGTGAGCGATGGGCGGATACTGATCCGTCTCTCGGATCTGATCGAAGGCAAGAAACGGAGGTCAGCGTATAGGAGCGCGAGACGGGAACTTATCGGATTCGAGCTGCCCAGCTCTGGGATCAGCAAGAAAAAGAGAAAGTCCCCCAAGGACAAACCAGGGCGCTTGATTGCAAGAACGCCCTTCGCATCCAAACAACGCTGGCGAAAGTGGTGACATGACCGAACTCCTGATCGATTCGATGCCGATGCTCAATGTCCATCTCCAAGAGGATGCTGGACATCCGGGCAAGATCATCATTCGTGGCCAGTTCGCCCGGTCGGACAAGGCGACGGAAAACAAGCGCCTGTATCGCGAGCGGCTTTGGCGGCGGGAGTTCGGCCGACTGTCGGAGTCGATCGCGCACCGGCGCATGTTCGGCGAGTTGGATCATCCGTCGGATGGCCGCACCAAACTTGCGCGCGTGAGCCACATCATCACGAAGCTCGACATCAACGGCAACGAAGTCATTGGGGAGGCCGAAGTTCTCGACACCCCTAACGGCCGCATCATGAAGGCGCTCGCCGCGGCGAATGCTCAGGTCGGTGTCAGCAGCCGTGGCTTTGGGTCTACCAAGTCGTTGCCGGATGGCACCCTGGAGGTCCAGGAAGACTTCCGGCTCGACACGTTCGACTTCGTGGCCGATCCAGCCACCAAAACCGCTTACCCCAAGGTATTCGCCGAGGAGCGCGAGCGGATGTTCGCGGGAGACGACATGACGCTGGAAGACCTCAAGCGCAACTATCCCGGTCTCGTCGAGGAGCTGTCCAAGCAACTCGTCGAGCAGACCTCTGGCACAAACATCTCTCGCGTCATCCAGGAGACCGAGGAGCGGACCACGCAGCGGCTGACCGAGGACTTCGGCATCAAGCTGCGTCGGGCGACCGAGGTGCTTGAGGACGAGATCACCTCTCATGTCAGGAGCGACCTGCTCAGTGACCCGATGGTGGCTGGCGCCAAGCAGGTCGTCGAGCAGATCGTGGGCCTGGTGAAGTCGTACGGACTCGATCCGCAGGCGCGCGAGGACCTGGACAAGCAGACCGAGGAGATCGCTTCGCTGAAGACACGTCTGGCCGACCGTGAGCTGGAAGTGCAGAAGCTCCAGTCAGAGTCCAGCGAGCTTCGCGCGCTGGCAAAGGAAGCCGCCTACCGGCTGCACCTGGAGCGCCTGGTCGGCAACGATCCGTCACGTGAGGCCATCGAAGCACTCATCGGTGACGTGACGAAATTTGATACGAAGGAGGAAATCACCTCCAAGGTCGAGACCGTGAAGGCGGAGCTGGACAAGCGCGGTGGAGCAGTGAAGCCGACGACAGACAAGGCTGCTGAGGCTGCGGCCGAGAGCATCGCCGTGAAGGACGACGAGATTGCCTCGCTGAAGTCGCGCCTCTCAGCAATCGAGGCGGACAAGGCGAAAGCGTCGGAGCGCGCCGTGAAGGCCGAGGGCACAGCTCGTAAGGCCGTGCGCGTCGCCGAGGACCTTGAAATTCAGCTCCATGTTGAGAGGCGCGTGAACGATCAGCCGTCAGAGGAGCATCGTCTTGCTCTGAGAGAGCTGTGCGAGGACGCGGCTTCGACGACAGAGGTTGATCGCATCGTGAGCCGCTTCAAACCGGCCCGGAGCATCGACGAAGATGAAGCAAGTCGGATTCGAGCCAGGGTTTCCCGTGGTAAGGGTCGTGACTTGGCGGAAGACACCAGCGGTGCCAAGGGCACCAAAAGTGTGAGCGGATCGAATGGGCGAGGGAGCGGCCCCCTCACCGAGGTCGGTCTGGACAAGGGTACGTTTGAGCGACTCGCCGGTACCGGAAAAGGCCGGGCCTGAGTACGAAAAGTTGAAAGACTAAAACGGGTACTGTAGGCCCAATATAGGCCGGTTCATCGGAGGACAGCAGATGGAAGCGCGAAATATGACTGAAGCCAAGTCCGTGCGAGACGACTCGTACGGTGCGTTACTTGAAGACAAGTGGGGCAACTTTCTCGAAGGCGTCAACGAGCCGTACACGCGGCGCGTCATGTCGCTGCTGTACGAGAACCAGTTCGAGGACATGCGGCACCAGCTCCAGGAAGACACCCTCGCGTCCAACGCGGGGACGTACACCAAGTACATCTTCCCGGTCCTGCGGCGCGTGTTCCCGAACCTGATCGCCAACGAGATCGTCTCGGTGCAACCGATGACGGCCCCGGTTGGCGCTGTGTTCTTCTTTGAGTACAAGCACGGCAAGAGCAAGGGCAGGACGACTGCTGGCACCAACCTGATCCAGAACTTCGACCGCGACTTCTCGTCGGAGAAGGTGAGCGGCGAGCAGCTGGCGGTTCCGGATGGCGTCAAGTTCGGCGGCGCAGGCGCTGCGCTCTCGGTGATCCTCCAGTACAGCCCGGTGCGACCGCTCGACGCGGCCAACGGCATTTCTTTGGTGATTGAAGACCTCGACGCCGACGGCACTGTCATTCAGTCGGCCACCGACGACGGCGCGGGCGGATTCACCGGTGATGTGGCAAGTGGCTCGGTCAACTATGCGACCGGTCAGGTGACCAACTTCAAGTTCACGGCCGCTCCGGCTGCGGGCGCGGGTCGCTCCATCAGAACCACCTACGTCTACGACTCGGAAGCCAACAAGCAGGTGCCCGACATCTTCTTGGACATCGACTTCCAAGAGATTCGCGCCACAACGCGCAAGCTCAAGGCTCGTTGGTCGGCGGAAGCGTCGGATGACCTTCGCGCGTTCCACGGCGTCGATGCAGAGACCGAGTTGGTGGCCGGTATCAGCCAGGAGATCGGGCTTGAGCTGGACCGCGACATCCTGAACCAGCTGTTTCAGGCGTCGGCTTCGACCATCTCGACCTTCGACTTTACTGTCCCCGCTGGTCTGAGCGAAATGGAGCACATCCGTGCATGTCTGACGCGGATGTCCGCGGTCAGTTTCATCATCCACAAGAAGACCCTGCGCGCTCCCGCCAACTGGTACGTGACCTCGCCCGAGGTCAGCGCTAAGCTGGTGCAGCTCCAGTCACACGGCGATTACCGTGCAAACTGGGTGTCAGGCGGCGACAATCCGTATGGACCGTTTGATGGCGTTCAGACGCCGCCGAGCTACGGACCGATCAGCAGCCACCAGGGCATCCTCAAGATGGGCATGCTGAGCAACAAGTGGTGGGGCTACCAGGATCCGTTCTTTTCGTTCAACCAGATCATGCTCGGCCTTCGCGGTCAGAGCTACCTCGACGCTGGCTTCGTCTTTGCGCCATACGTGCCGCTCCAGATGACGCCGACGTTCCTCGACCCCGAGGACCAGACCTACCGTAAGGGCATGCGCACGCGCTACGCGACCAAGCGTCTTCGTGACGAGTGGTACGGCCGCGTGACGATCACCGGCGGCCTCTGATCAAGAGGCGGTCCCTGACGGGACCATGAGCCTGGAAGCGGGAGGGCGTCGGACAACCGGCCCCTCCCGTTTTCATGTCCTGAAGACGCGAGGAGAGTGACATGGGCAAGCAAATTGACGAGAAGTCCGGTTTTGACCCCAGCTTCATGATGAAGCTTTCCGATATTCGCAAGAAGAAGGAAGCGGAGGACGAGAAGCAGGCTAAGGGGAAGAAGAAGCCTGTGGCGTCGGCGAAGAAAGAGGATCTGCTGCGCGAGCTGGAGCGCCTCGAATCGACACCGTCACCCTTCCCCGAGGCGCGCGAGCGTCGCATGGATCAGCTGCGCACCATCCTGGAGCGTGGCGGCGGCATGGATCCCAGCTTCATGATGAAGCTGAGCGATCTTCGCAAGAAGAAGGAAGTGGAGGACGAGAAGGAGGCCGCCAAGGCCAAGGGCAGCAAGAAGAAGAAGTGATGGGCCAGACTCGGGAACAGATGTTGGTCGAGGCCCTCGCGCGCGTGAGTGCGCCGGGGGAACTCGTCCAAGCCGTTGCTGAGGCCCTGGGGGTACCCGAGAGCGTTGCCGAGTATGCGCTCGGTGAAGTCCTGGACGAGAACCTGTTCGGATTGGCGGCCGCCATGGCCGCCACCAATGCCATAAACACATCCCGCCGCAGAGGCGGTCGCGGCAGGGGTCGTTCGGCGAGAGAGATCAATGCCAGCCTCGACAGGCAAAGGTCGCGGGGAAAGAAGACTGATCGGTACGGTTGGTTCAAGAGTCAGATGCGAAAGCACGGAGTCCAGAAGCTGGCTGGTAAGATCAGCTCCGCCGCCAAGCGCGGCATGAAAATGGTCTTCGGGAAGTGGCAGAAAGTGGAAGCCGCTGAGATGCGACGCGAACTGAGACGCCTCGAATCGACGTCGTCACCCTTCCCCGAGGCACGAGAGCGTCGCATGGAGCAGCTGCGCGAGGACCTGAAGGAGTGGGATCCCGGCGCTTACAAAAACAGCGCTCCGCCAGCAGGCAGCATCATCATCGACAAGGGATCGTATACGGGATGGGTCTCAAAGACCGGGTTCTATCTTGAATACGACGACCTTGACCACGTGCTTGAAGCCAAGTCCAAGCAAGACGCCGCAAAGCTCTATGCGATCGTGTCGAAGGACAAGAAGGCGTTCGCGGACATTTGGAAACACGAGCAGCACTCCGCCGATCCTTCTAAGCGGAAGCCTGGGATGAGGGAGTGGCTGGAAAGCAAGGGCATCGACTACTATTTCAACAAGGGTTACCACTGAAGGGCAAGGCCGGAGATATGCTGATCGAACGAAAAACATACGGCGCTGGTTACGGAATCGCGTCGATGGAGCGTGATCTGTTCGAGGAAGCCCAGGCTGCCCGCAAGCTGCGCGAGGGCATGGCCAAGCCGCGCACCGGCGACACCGTCTGGTACGACGGCGACAAGGCCAAGATCACGGATGCTCGGCCGGATACGCGATATGGCGGCTGGAA
>Ga0315281_10000975_pt1 | contig 41404 bp, 38 predicted proteins | sample YL17G07_0_MG_FD_204540 | JGI IMG/M metagenome (GOLD analysis project Ga0315281, IMG submission 204540) | Sediment microbial communities from Yellowstone Lake, YNP, Wyoming, USA - YL17G07_0 | ecosystem: Environmental > Aquatic > Freshwater > Lake > Sediment | place: USA: Wyoming | collected...
GATGTTCGGGACGATGTGCAAGCCGCTGCACGCGGGCAAAGCCGCGGCGAACGGGCTGCTCGCGGCGCGGCTCGCCGGGGACGGTTTCACGGCCGCGGCAGGCGTGCTCGACGTCGCCCAGGGCTTCGCCGCGACGCAAACCACGACGCCGCGACCCGATCGCGCGCTCGACGGGTTGGGCGGCAAGCTCGCCATCCACGGCGTGCTCTTCAAGTACCACGCGGCCTGCTACGGGACGCACGAGACGATCGAGGGTGTGCTCCGCCTGAAGGAGAAGCACCGGCTCGGCCCGGACGACGTGCGCCGCATCCGCCTGAAGGTGCCGCGGGGCAACCTGGCCATGTGCAACATCCAGGAGCCTTCGACGGCGCTGGAGGGCAAGTTCAGCCTGCGCTTCACGGCCGCACTCGCCCTCGCGGGCGCCGGGACAGACGAGGCTGCGTTCACCGACGCGGCCGTGCGCGACGCGAGCCTGGTCGCCGTCCGCGACCGGGTCGCGGTCGAAGGTGCGAACGGCGGTGGCGCGGCCGGGACCGAGGTCCGCCTCACCCTCGCCGATGGCCGCGAGGTCGCCGAGCGCGTCAACCTGGACATGCCCGCGAGCGACCTGGAGTGGCAGTGGGGCCGCCTCGAAGCGAAGTTCCGGGGGCTCGCGTCGCCGGTACTCGGTGCCTCGCGGGCGGGCGAGCTGGTGGAAGCCGTGCGTGCGCTCGACTCGGCGCGTTCGGTGCGGGACCTCGTGCGCCTGGCGGCCGGGGTGCCCGTCGGGGCCGCGCGATGAGCTCTCCCTCGGACGCGAAGCAGCCGGTGAAGCTGCGCAAGGGCAACCGCTACGAGGAGTTCGAGCCCGGGCAGGTGTTCCAGCATCACTGGGGCCGCACGATCAACGAAGGCGACAACAGCCTCTTCACGACGCTCACGCTCAGCTACAACCCGCTCTACTTCAACGCCGAATACGCGCGGGCGCTGGGGCACCCGGGGACCGTCGTCAACCCGATGCTCGTCTTCCTCACGGTCTTCGGGCTCTCCGTCGAGGACCTGAGCGAGGCCGGGGGCCTCTTTCTCGGGGTCGACGAACTGAGCTTCTGGCAGCCGGTCTACCCGGGGCAGACGCTCACAGCCCGCAGCAAAGTCGTGGAGAAGCACGAGTCCGGCAGCCGTCCCGATTCGGGCATCGTGACCTGGCACACCGAGGGGTTCAACGAGCGGGGCGAGCGCGTCGTCGACTTCCACCGCACGAACTTCGTCGCGAAGAAAGGGGTCCGTCCATGACCTACCTCACGGAAGAGCGCCGCATGATCCAGAAGGTCGCCCGCGAGTTCTCGATGAAGGAGGTCCTGCCCGTCGCCAACGAGCTGGACAAGATCAAGGGCGACATCCCGATGTCGTTGCGCGACAAGATGGGCGACATGGGCTACTTCGGCATCCGCATCGCGGAGGAGTACGGGGGCCTGGGCCTGGGCGTGCTCGAGTACGTCATCGTCACGGAGGAGCTGGCTCGCGGATGGATGAGCGTGGCGAGCATCATCGCCCGCGGCAATGGCTTCTTCGGGGGTTTCGACGAGGAGCAGAAGCGCAACTACCTGACGCGCATGGCGAAAGGGGACTTCTTGGGCGCCGCCGCGCTCTCGGAGCCCGACGCCGGCTCCGACCTCGGGAGTATCAGTTGTCGCGCCGAGGCCGACGGCGACACGTGGCTGCTCACGGGGACGAAGATGTGGTGCACCTTCGCCGACGGCGCGGACTACATCACCGTGCTCGCGCGCACGGAGCCAGTGACCGACGTCAAGCACCGTCACCGGGGCATCTCGACCTTCTTCATCGAGAAGCCACGGGGCACGCTCCCGCCGGGCTGCACGGGCACGCCGGTCAACAAGATCGGCTATCACGGCTGGAAGACCTGGGAGCTGCATTTCGACAGCTGCCGGGCCATCCGGCTCGGAGGCCAGGGCCAGGGCTTCTACGGGACCGTCTCCGGGCTGGAAGTCGCGCGGGCGCATACGGCGGCGCGGGCCGTCGGGCTCGCTCGCGGGGCGCTCGAGGACTCGATCAGCTACGCCAAGCAGCGCGTGCAGTTCGGGCGGCCGATCGCCGACTTCCAGGCGATCCGCTTCAAGATCGCGCAGATGGCGGCGGAGATCGAGGCGGCGCGCCAGCTCACCTACTTCGTCTCAGCGGAGATCGACAGCCGCCGCCGCTGCGACAAAGAGGCCGGCATGGCGAAGTGGTTCGCGAGCGAGATGGCTGAGCGCGTCACGAGCGAAGCGTTGCAAATCCACGGCGGGTACGGGTACACGACGGACCTGCCGATCGAGCGCTACTGGCGGGACGCGCGGCTCACGAAGATCTTCGAGGGCACCTCGGAGATCCAGTTGCGGATCATCTCGGACCGGCTGCTGGAGGACCGCTGATGAGACGCTCAGTCCCCGGGCGGGTACTCGCGGGCGCCGTGGACAAAGCGCAGTACGCGGATGCGCTCGCCCTCGACCCTGTACACAACGAGAAACGGCGTGCGGCCGACCCGGAGTTCGCGCGTGCCCGGCACCCTGCCCTCACGCCCGCTCAGTGGAAACCGCAGCAACTGTTCGATCGTGCGGTCGAGGGCGTGCCGCAACTGGTCAGCAGCCGTTTGGTTCGAGAGAGCGATGTACTCGACTGCCTCCACAACCTGGGCGAAAGCCCGCTCGTCCCAGGACAGGATCACGACGCGCGGTTCGCGCCCGCACGCTGGATGCTCTCGTCGAGCATGCGCATGGCCTCTTCGTGCGGGATGCCGGGATCGTCCTCTTCCAGCGCCCGCTCGATGGACTCCTGGAAGAGCCGGTCATACTGCCAGTTCATGAGGTCCCACTCCTCGGCTGACACCAGGACAGCTGCCGGCCGGCCGTTCTGGGTGATGAAGATGGGTGTGTGCTCCTCCCGGGTTCGCCGTACGAGCCGGGAGAGGTTGGCTTTGGCTTCGCCGATCGGCACGATGTCAGTGCAGAGACGCATGGATAGTCTCCTTTCCGACCAATATTCTAGGCCGAATCCGGGAGCCGTGTCATGACCATGGAACAGCTCACCGGCGATTCGACCTACTTCGAGGACTTCCACCCCGGCGACGTCTTCGAGCACGCGCGCTCAAAGACGATGACCGAGATGGACGGCGTGCTCATCACCAACCTGGTCATGAACACGGCCCAGGGCCACTTCAACGAAGAGCAGATGAAGGCGAGTCCGTTCGGCCAGCGCATCGTCTTCGGGGGCGTCACGGCCTCGCTCGTCATTGGCCTGACCATGCAGGACACGGGCGAGAACGCGCTCGAAGAGCTCGGCCTCGACAAGGTCCGCTTCAAGACGCCGGTCTTCCACGGCGACACGCTCACGGCGTTCACGGAAGTGCTGGAGGCGAAAGACTCGCCCCGCGCCGACGCCGGCGAAGTGCGGTTCCGCCATTGGGGCACCAAACAGGACGGAAGAGTGGTCTTCGAAGGCGAGCGGCGCGTGCTCATCAAGCGCCGCAGCCACTGGGGCCCCAGGTGACGAAGCCGCTCGCCCCGGGGCCGCTCGCGGGGCTGCGCGTGGTCGATCTGACGCTGATGCTCTCGGGGCCGTTCGGTACCGGCTTCCTCGCGGACCTCGGGGCGGACGTGGTCAAGGTCGAGCCGCCCGCGGGCGACCCCACGCGTGGCAACGCCTTCGCCCCCGGCGACACCCTGCGCGCGTACGGCGGCTACTTCCAGAGCATCAACCGGGGCAAGCGGAGCGTGGCCGTGGACCTGAAGAGCGAGCGCGGCCGCGAGGTCCTTCGCCGCCTGGCAACGGGCGCCGACGTGCTCGTGGAGAACTACAAGGCGGGCGTGATGGAGCGCCTGGGCCTCGGCTACGAAGAGTTGCACGCGCTCAACCCGAAGCTCGTGTACGCGTGCATCCGTGGCTTCGGCGACCCGCGCACGGGCGAGAGCCCCTATGCCCAGTGGCCCGCCTTCGACGTCGTGGCGCAGGCGATGAGCGGGTTCATGAGCATGACCGGGCCGGGCCCGGGCCAGCCGATGAAGTCCGGGGCGAGCGTCGGCGACCTGATCCCGGGGATGGCGATGTCGCTCGGCATCCTGGCGGCCGTGCACCACGCCCAGCGCACCGGCGAGGGTCAGTTCGTAGACGTGGGCATGTACGACGTGCTCTTCGCCTTCTGCGAGCAGATCGTCTACCGCTATTCGTACATGGGCGAGGTCACAGAGCCCTCCGGGAACGGCCACCCCTTCCTCTGCCCGTTCGACGCCTTCCCGGCGAGCGACGGCTGGGTGGCGATCGCGGCCCCGCTCGACCACCTCTGGCAGCAGCTTTGCCAGGCCATGGGCCGCGAGGACCTGCTGTCCGACCCGGAACTCGTGCGGCCCCAGGACCGTGCGAAGAACGCCCCCAAAGTGCGGGCTGCGGTCTCGGCGTGGACCAGCCAGCGCACCCGCGTGGAGATCGGCGCGCTCCTCGGGGGGAAGGTGCCGTTCGGACCCGTCCAGAACGTGACCGACATCTTCGCGGACCCGCACGCCGCCGTGCGTGAGATGATCGTCGAGCTCGAACAGCCGGGGCTCGACCGCCCGGTGCACGTCACGGGAAGCCCGATCAGGATGACGGTGACGCCCACCGGCCCGCGCGGCCGCGCTCCGCTGCTCTCTGAGCATGCGGACGCTATCCTCGGCGAGGCAGGCTACGCCCCGGACGAAATCGCCGCCCTGCGCGAGAGCGGTGCCATTCGCTGAACCGACGAAGGAGGCACACCCATGACCAGGCTCCGCCGCTCCGAGCTTTCCACCCCCGGCAGCTCCGAAAAGATGATGGAGAAGGCCGCCGCCGGCGACGCCGACTTCGTGTTCCTCGACCTGGAGGACGCCTGCGCCCCGAGCGAGAAGGTGGCTGCGAGGGCAAAAGTCGTGCACGCGCTCACGACGCACGACTGGGGCCACAAGACAAGAGCTGTGCGCGTCAATAACGTCGAGACCGAGTGGTGCTACGAGGACGTGATCACCGTGGCCGAGCAGGCCGGCGAGCACCTCGACGTGATCATCATCCCGAAGGTGAAGAAGGCCGAGGACGTGCGCTGGGTCGACACGCTCCTCACGCAGATTGAGCGCAGGCTGCACCGCACGCACCGCATCTCCCTCGAGGTGCTGATCGAAGAGACCGAGGCGATGGTGAACGCCGAGGAGATCGCGCGCTCCACGCCGCGGCTGGAGGCGCTCATCTTCGGGCCGGGCGACTACTCGGCCTCGCAGGGCGTCCGTTCGGATGCCGCGGGGGGCGTCTCGAAGGACTACCCCGGCGACGTCTGGCACTACGCCCGCAACAAGGTCGTGATCGCGGCGAAGGCGGCGGGCATCGTCGCGGTCGACGGCCCCTTCGGCGACTTCAAAGACGACGAGGGCTACCGCCGCGAGTGCACACGGGCGAACCTGCTGGGCTTCGCGGGCAAGTGGGCCATCCACCCGAGCCAGGTGCCGATCGCGAACGAGGTGTTTTCGCCCACTGCGCGCGAGGTCGAGCGGGCCCGCAAGTTCATGGCCGCCTACGCGGAGGCGGAGGCGAGGGGCCTCGGCGCCGTCGCGGTAGACGGCGTGATGATCGACGCCGCAACGGCGCGTCTCTGGCGGAACACCCTGGACCGGGCCGAGCTCATCGGGATGTGACCCGCGCGTCTTCCCTCATCCCCGACCCAGGGTAAGGGAGGTCAAGCTGCTTCGGCGAGGGCAAACTGCGAGAAGCGTGAGTAGCCCCCTGACGATCAGTACCCCGACTGTCAGGGAGGGGGCCATCGCCAGCGGCGAACTGGCCGGGCGCTGTCTGCGAGTCACAAGCTCATGACCGGCGGCACCCTCCCTCACGCTCGGTGGTACTGTTTCGTGCTCCGCGGGATGAGGGACCCGCTGCTACAGGGATTGGAGCCACGCTTCGGCGGCCGCCATCCCTCCGGGCGGACCGTAGCGGGCGCCGCCTTCCTGGCCGAGGATCTTCCAGTGCTCGCCGCTGAAGTCGCTGACGACGACCACGAGGCGCACGCCGGAACCGAGGCGGCCTTCACGCCGTGCGCGCTCCGCCGCGTCGAGCAGGCGGGATGCGGCAGCGAAGCGGGCAGCCGCCCGCGCGGCAAGCGCTTCCCGGGGCTCGGAGGCGCTGTCCCAGAGGGACTGGATGAAGAGCGCGAGCGGCCCGTGCACCAGGTAGTAGTGCAGCGCCTTCGACTCGAGCCCGTGACCGGCGAAGCCGACGAGCAGGTAGTCGCCCGTCTCGCCCGCTTCGGCCTCCGCTTGGAACCAGCCGAGCCGGTAGGGCGACTGGCCGAGGTCGCGCGTCGCGAAGGTGGCCGGGTTTCGTTGTGTCAGCCGGGGTGCCAGCTCGGGGGGCACGGGAGGCACGGGCGCGCCGTGCTCCGTGAGCCAGGTGGTGAGCCCGTCCAGCGGCCCGGGCGAACCCCCCGCGGCGCTCACCTAACCCCCGGGCAGCGGGTTGCGGGAGTCTTCCCCACGTTTGCCGCGCATCGCTGCCGCCAGGTAGCTGCGCTTCTCCGCGTCGAGCTTCTGGGCGGTCTGGGCGTTCCACTCCGACGGCGCGAGCAGCTTGCCCTTTGACTTGAGCCCGGCAAGGTGTGCCTTGAGCGCTTCCCAGCGCTGGAGTGCGGCCGCGATCTCCGCCTCGCTGAGCAGGCCTTCCCAGATGGAGCGCAGGTCGGGTTCCGTGACCTGGAGAATGCGCTCCGCGAGGTCCTTGTCCACGAGCATGGACGTGCCGGGGTACCAGTCGCACCTGAGGGGAGTGTTGACGTCGAAGCCTGAGGTGCCATACGCCATGTCGAGGTCGATCCCGGTCACGCCGGTGACCTTCCCGGAATTGTCCTTGTTCACAAAGTAGTTGCCCTGGTGGCGGTCGACCTGGCCGGCGATAGCGTCGATCAGTTGCAGCCGGGACATGAGCCGCTGAAGGTTGGGGTCGGCCATGTCCATCGTCTCGACGGAGTCGACCATCTTCTGGCCCTTGGCGGTCTCCATGACGGTGCCGAACTCGGTGTTCTTGACGGCGAACTCGGTCCGCGCGATGACGCCCGCGCCGAGAAGGGCGTCGAGGCGCGACATCGCCACCGACCGTGCGGCGAGGCGCGGGTCGGCCTGGTCAATGCCGTACTCCTCCATCATCCCGCCGACCCCTATTGCGTTGTCACCAAATTCCGAGAGTTGCATATCCTTGGCGAAGTAGCCCTTGTACTCGCCACCGGGGGTGCCGGTCTTGACTTCGTTGACGGACTTCTGCGCGCCCGTGCCGCCAACGCCGGTCTCCTGCGCGGTGTCGAGGCCGACGGACGCCTGTTGCGTGTTGATGTTGCGGAACGTGGCCGGGATTTCCAGATACCACTTGGGCGAGGCGAAGAAGTCCTTGCCCGTCCGGGGCTTGCGCGAGAACTTCATGCCGATCTGCATGAGCATCACGCGCTCCTGCGCCTGGTGGCTGATGATCTTGCGGCAGAAGTCGGCCACCTTGCCCTTCTTCTTGCTCGAGAGGAAGGCGTTCGCGGACGAGAACACCTGGTCGAGGTAGCCGTTCATCTGCTGGAGTTGCTTGTCTATCTCCTGGGCGTTCGTGCCGATCTCGGCGTTGAGCGTGTAGTACTTGTAGGTCTCGAGGGCATCGACCAGCGATTGGTAGGACTTCTTGCGCCCACGGATGATGAAGTCTTTGGGCTCTTTGCCGGTCTCCGAGATCATCTGGCGGGCCGTGGGGAGGCGCTGGATCGCGGGGCTGCCCGTGGCCAGGAGGCGCTGCACTGCCTGGTTGCCGACCGTGCGCTGGAGGTTGAGCAGCTTCTCGGCGCCGGGCGCACCGGGTGCAATGGCTCGCCCGGGAGAGTCTGAGGCATGAGCGGCGTGAGGCGCGGGTTTCGCGTGGGCGCGCTTCGCCCCGGCGGCGGCGGGTGCAACGGGGATTCGCTCGACCCGGTCGATTCGGCGACGGACGCGGCGCACGGGCCACCTCGCAATCGTGACTGCGACCGCAGTATCCGCGTGCGCGAGGCGCTGCACAAGACGATCGGCTGATCGAGCTCAGCCGGAGGTCGCGCGTCCGCCCTACGGGCTTGACGCGGGCCCGGGCTGCGGATGGGGGTCGAGGATCAGCGGCTGCCGCGGGGTCTGCGTGAAGTCGAAGTCGTCGGCCAGGTTGCCGAGCACGGGCACGTTTTCGCGCACGGTGGGCCGCGGGTCGGGCCGGCCGTCGGTCTTCGGGTCGAGGCGCTGCCCCCCGAGGAAGTCGTCTTCGATGAACTTCACGTACGCGTCGAAGCTGAGCACCTGGTGGTCGACGTAGCCCTGCTTTGCATAGGGGCTGATGACGACCCCGGGGACGCGGAGCCCGTAGCCGTTGACGTCCACCTTCGGAGGCACGACGTGGTCGTAGAAGCCGCCCCAGTCGTCCCAGGCGAGGAAGATGGCCGTGCTGTCCCACTCGGGCCCCTGCATGATCGCGTTGACCAGGTTGGTGACGTACGCCTGCCCGGTGGAAATGAGCGCCGGGGGGTGCTCGCTGGTGGCGCTGTTGGGCGCCACCCACGAGACGGCCGGGAGCGTGCCCGCCTTCGCGTCAGCGAAGATGTGGTCGAGCGTCTGGATGTTGCCGAGCTCGCCGTCCTGGTGGACGGTGTCGAACCACGGCAGGGGGTTCCAGATGCCGGGTGTGCCCACGCGCTGCGGCTTCGGGATGCAGGTCACGTCCTCGTCGTTCTCGCAGTCGGGCTCGGTGCCCTCGGCGACGTAATACTTCCAACTGACTTTGTTCTTGTGGAGCAGATAGGTGAGGTCGGTCCACGGGTAGTCCGGCCGCTTCACGGCCTGCCCCGGGTTATTGGTGTGCTTCCAGTCGGGCGGGTAGTCGGGCGCTCTCAACTCGCTCACGCAACTCGCCACGTCGTGCGGGGCGCATTTGGCGGACCACTCGGAGACCATGAAGAGGTGCTCAGGCAGGCTCCACGAGGCGTTCGGTTCGAACATCCGATCCTGGAGCACGAAGTTCTGGGCGTATGTCCAGTAGTTCGGGATCTCGCGGGCGTCGTGGTATCCCATCACGTCCGACTTGCCGGTGGCCGCGCAGTTCGGGTCGAAGAGGTCGGTGCAGGACGTGTTCTTGCGGTCCTCTGCCTCGGCGACGAAGCCGTCCATCTTCCCGCCGTCAATGTCGGCGGTTGCGCTCACGGCGCCGTGCGGGCCGCCGCGGTTCTCGTCGGCACTGTCGTGGTACGGCTTCGTGCAGTTGCCTCCCGCCGGGTTGGGCACGCAGACAGCGAAGGCGCCGTCGTTGACGGGGATGCCGTCGGCCCCGGGAAACGTGCCGAAGTAAGAGTCGAAGGAGCGGTTCTCCTGCATGATGACGACGACGTGCTTGATCTTGTGGATGCCGCCAGTGGCGTCTGCCGGCGCTGACTGGCCGGCCTCCGAGGAACTCGCCGGTGTGGCCGGCTTGCCACCGGAACAGCCGCCAAACGCAGCGGCCGCCAGGAAGGCGAAGAGCACAACGAGCGGTGCGCCCGCCCGCAGCCGGTGCGGACGGCGGCGATTCTTCTCATGCATCAACAGTGACTCCTGTCGTGGAGAGGCGCCGGGCGGGCGCAAGCCTTCGCCTCACGCTGGGAGGTTGCCACGAGCGGCGCGAAAGTGCGCGGCCCCCGGCTGCCGTCCTTCACCGGGGCTTGCCGGCGTCTGAGCCATCGCTCCTGGGGCGCACGCGGCTGGCCGGGCGACCACGGCCGGGTACACAATCAGCCCGTCGCGGAGGGCGTGCGTTTGAGGTTCGCTGGCGAAAAGCGTGAGCGCATGCTCGGGCTCTGGAGGACGCTCCTCCTGGGTCGTTACGCGCCGCTGCCGTCCGCCGGCGCCCGCGCAGGCGCTGTCTCGCGGGAGGAAGCCTGGCGGCCGCCCGTCGTTTCGGAGGATGCCCTCCGCGCTGCCGGGATCCCCGTCGAAGTCGTCGACATTGCAGCGCTCGGTGGCGGTCTCGGCAGCTTCGTCTTCGTCGACCTCCTCCGTTGCAGCGGCGTCCCCCGCGAAAGCGTCGCCGTCGTCGGCTCCGAACGTTCGCCCGCCGCCACCTTCGAACGGAACTGCCGGAACTCGCAGATGACCGGGGACGACCGGCTGCGCTCGAGCTCGGACGCCTGCCCGGACAATCCCTGGGGCTTTCCCGGCTACGGCGTGCGCGAAGCGGCGCGCGCCCTGCGCCGGGGCCGTGTCGACGTGGCGATTGGCATCGCGTGGCGGCTCTTCGCCGAACCGGCGGCGGCGCCGACCTATACGCCGCTCGTGGATGACCTCCTCCGCTCCGTCGACCGGGAAGCAGCGCGAGTCGGCTGGGCGCAGATGGTGCGCGAGGGCCGTGTCGTGGCCATCCGCAAGACGGCGCAGGGCCGCCTGTGCGTCGTCGTCGAGCACGGTGACGCGGGCGAGACCCGCTACGCCGCCGTCTGCGCGCAGGTGCTGCACCTGGCGTTCGGCCACCCCGCGCTGCAGATCACGCCTGAAGCGGCGCGCTACCGCGAACGGCACGGCGGCGACGAACGTCTGGTGCACGGCTACGAGCCGCATGAGCAGGTTTACCTGGGACTGCGCGAGCGGGGCGGCGTGGTCGTCGTCCGCGGCCGCGGGATCGTGGCGTCACGTGTCCTGCAGCGCCTTGCGGAAGAGCACGAGCGCAACCCGGGCGTCGTCTGCGTCCACCTCAACCGCTCGCGGCTCACCGGCGGACACCGCTGGGGCCTCACGCGGCGGCGCGTGGAGGGCGAGTTCGAGCTCCAGCCCTTCAACTGGCCGAAGGCGTGCTTCGGCGGCACGCTCCGGGACGAGCTCGAACGCGAACCGCCGGGCCGCCGCGACAGGCTCCTGGACGCATGGGGCGGCAGCACGACCGCAGGCCGTCGCGGCTGGCGGCGAATCGTCGCATGCGGCCTCCGGCAGGGCTGGCTCCGGCATGAGTTCGGCGACGTACGCGCAATCAGCCAGCACGAGGGCCACCTCGACCTGGCGCTGTCCGGCGGGCGCCTGCTCGAGGCCAGCTGGCTCATCGAATGCACTGGCTTCGACGAGGGCCCTCTGCGCGACCCCGTCGTGGCCGGGCTCGTGGAGACGTATGGCCTCCGCCTCAATCGTCGGGGCCGGCTCCCGGTCAACGACCACTTCGAAGTGGAGGCGATGCGGCACGAGGGCGCCCGGCTCTACGCGGCCGGCACGAGCACGCTCGGCGGGCCGTTCGCGCCGGTCGACAGCTTCCTTGGCTTGCAGTTCGCCGCCCTCTCGGCCGTCGACGACATCCTGGCGCTGGGGTTGCCGGGCCTGCGGCGGCTCGGCGGGCTCAGGTCGCTGCGTGCGTGGTGGCGCTGGGCGAGGAAGGTCGAGCCGTGACGCCGACGCTCCGTGGCCGCTGGCAGACCCGCCTGGCGACGCTCGGGACCATCGGAGCCGCCGTTACGCTCGTCTTCGCGCTCCGCGGCGGCGGGTTCGACGGCACGTTCTTCGCCGTGCTCGCCTGGGTGGCCGTGCTCGGGGTCGCGTGGGACGGGCTCTGGATCGCGCTCCAGGGGCTTCGCTGGGACCGCGACTGGCCGCCGCTGTTCCAGTGGGCAGGCGCGGCCGTCGAAGGCGCCGCGCTCTACCTCTGGATCGAGCGCTTCGGGCTGCCGGGGATCGACGCCGGGAGCGTCTCGCCGGGGCTCTTCGCGGCCCACTACGGGACGGTGTTCGCCGCTGTGTTCGTCTTCGTGCAGGGCCCCGTCCGGGTGCTGCTCCCGCGCTGGCGGTTCAACGGCGGCCGCATCGTGTAGCGGCGCGAGACCGGAGCGGGCGGCCCGGCGATACTCGCAGTCGTGACTAATTTAACGCTTCACGCTCCCGGGCCCGGGAGCCGCTGATGGACGGCTGGCGCATCATCCACGTGCTCGCGCTCGTCTGGCTGGGGGCGGGATTGGGCGCGACCTACCCGCTCATCCTCAAGGCCTGGGCCACGAAGGACGTCAAGTACCAGATGTACTGCCTGGTGGAGGCCGCGAACAACGAGACGCGCGTACTGCTGCCGGGGGCCATGGCGACGGGCACCACGGGCTTCTTCTGGGCAGTCTCGGAAGAGTACAACTTCGTGCGCGACGGGTGGCTGGCAGCCCTGAGCCTGTTCTTCGTCTTCTTCTGGTTCGTTTGCTTGCCCCTGCTGGGCTTCGGACTGCGGCGGGCGCGCCTCGCCTCGCTGGTCGCCGCGAAGAAGGGCCAGGAGACGCAGGAGCTCCGCGACATCCTCGACGACCGCGTGCCCGTCGTGTTCGGCACGCTGCTCGTGCTGAGCGTCCCGCTGATGGCGTGGCTCGCGATCTTCAAGCCGTTCTAGTCCTTCGCCCCGGGGAGCTACCGGCGGATCAGTACCCCGCCCAATAGGGAGCGTGCAGGGGTCAGTAGCTCGGGATCGGCAGGCTTTCCGGCTACACGCTCACTCGTCGCCGGGCATCGCACCCTCCCTGCCGGTCGGGGTACTGAATACTTCCGTGGCCGATGGTGTGGGCAGACTCCAGCGATGCGAGAGTCACCCGTCCAGAGGGCCAGGCTTCCAGGACAACTGTCACCGGCTGTGACCTTGCAGCGCCGTCGCGCACGGAGCACGATGCCAGCAGGAAGGCCGTGACGGCCCTGCGCGCCACGGGCCCTACGGGCGGCGTGGGCGCCAACGCGGCCCCGGAGGCGAGCGGGTGTTCGCGAGCGGGAAGAGTTGGCGCTATGAGCGGTGACGGCGAGACTGCTCCTGAGATCGAGGTCATCCGGCGCGGGGTGCGGCGCCGTCTCCGGGACATGGCTGGCGGTGAGTGGCGGCCTCTCCGGGTGGTCAGCCTGGTAATCAAGATTGCGGCTCTGTCGCTGACGGCTCTCTTTGTAGTGACTCTTCTGATGATTCCGTTCTGCGGTCTGCAGCTTGGCGCCAAGGCAAAGATTGGTGCGACTGTCGACGAGAACGGCAACATGGTGGCGGTGTTGCGCGTATCCTGCGCCCCAGACGACAAAGTGTACCGCGTACAACTGGTCTCCTATGACTACGGAAAGCGCGTCATATGGGACATCAGTTCCGCTGGTGGATCCCTGGGGCGGATGTTTACTGTGGGAAGTGTGCCTCCGGCGTTCTCAGAGAACGTGCCGTATGCCTATGACGGCTCTCGCCGGTTGCAGTTCGCAATCGACTACGACGACATACACGATCAGGAGTCGTTCAGTCCTGGCCGTCTCCGGTACGGGAGGGTGCTGCTACGAGGCGATGACATCTCCATGGAGGAGTTCTTGAAGCGTGACACATGCCCGTAGCGGCGCGGCCCTCACCCCTTGCCCCTCTCCGTCTGCGGCCGGGCGAGGGGGAGAGAGCGGTGGACGCTGGTGAACCAACGGCTCCCTTCTCCCGTGGAGCGGGAGAAGGGCTGGGGATGAGGGACTACCGCAGCACCGGCTCCGGACGCCGCTCGTACTTTTTGGCGGGCGTGAGGACGATCGGCGAGAGCTCCGGCGCGCCGAAGCTGGCGAGTTGCTGCGATTCCGGGGCCAGGCTGTACAAGGTGGTGCGCTGCACGGGGTTGCGGCCCGCGGCGCGGATGATGCGCTCCATCTCCTCCGGGGGAAGCTCCTGGCCGAAGGCGGCCCCAGCGGCGCGCGAGATGCTCTCGTTCATGAGGGTGCCGCCCATGTCGTTGACGCCGGCCTTCAGGCAGGCGAGCGCGCCGGCTTCGCCCATCTTCACCCACGAAACCTGGATGTTCGTGATGTGCGGATGGAGTGCGAGCCGGGCGACGGCGTGCATGAGCACCGCCTCGCGGAAGGTCGGGCCCGGGCGGGCGCGCCCCTTCAGGTAGATCGGCGCTTCCATGTGGACGAACGGCAGGGGCACGAACTCGGTGATGCCGCCGGTGCGCTTTTGCAGGTCGCGCAGGCGGACGAGGTGGCGCGCCCAGTTGAGGGGCCCGTCGATGTGGCCGTACATGATGGTCGAGGTGGTGCGGAAGCCGGCGTTGTGCGCGGACTCCACGACGCTGAGCCACTCGTCAGTGGTCAGCTTGTCCGGGCAGAGGGTGGAGCGCACGTCGTCGTCGAGCACCTCTGCGGCGGTGCCAGGGAGCGTGCCCAGCCCGGCTTCCTTCAGGCGCGCGAGGAACTCGGGGACGGGGATGCCGAGTGTCTCGGCGCCCTGCGAGACTTCGAGGGGCGAGAAGGCGTGCACGTGCATCGCCGGCAGCGCGTCCTTCACGGCACGGAGGATGGAGAGGTACGTCTCGCCCGTGTACTCGGGATGGATGCCGCCCTGCATGCAGACTTCGGTGGCTCCGCGGTCCCAGGCCTCGCGCACGCGCCGGACGATTTCGTCGACACCCAGGTCGTAGGGCGTGCCGCGCAGCGACTCGCTCATCTTGCCCTTCGCGAACGCACAGAACTGGCAGCGGAAGTAGCAGATGTTCGTGTAATTGATGTTGCGGTTGACGACGTAGCTGACGTTCTCGCCGTTCACGCGCCTGCGCAGAGCGTCGGCGGCCGCGCAGACAGCGTGGTAGTCGTCGCCGCGGGCACGGAAGAGCCGGGCGATGTCCGCCTCGGTGAGTTCTTCGCCCGATTCGGCGCGCGCCAGGATGTCGTCTACCGCCTGCGTTGACGTGCCGATGGGCGCAGCCCCGGGTACGGACTCGGCGGGCGGCGTGGCCTGCGCGTCTCCCGGCGACCAGGCTTCGACGCGGGCGAACCCGTCGGCGTCGATCGCGCGCAGGACGGGCGTGCGCAACTGCTCGTCGAGCCAGCGGCCGCCGTCGAGCGCGTACGCCGGGTAGATGGCCAGCCGTTCGGTGAGGACCTTGCCGCAGGCCGCGGTCTCGAGGCGAAGCTCTTCGAGGTGCGGCCAGGGCGCTTCGGGGTTGACGTGGTCGGGGGTGACGGGCGAAACGCCGCCCCAGTCGTTCAGACCGGCGGCCACGAGGCGCGGGTAGAGGTCGTAGCTGAGGTTCGGCGGCGCCTGGATGTTCATCTCCGGGCCGAAGACGACGCGGGCCACGGCGATGGTCCAGAGCAGGTCGTCGAGGTCCGGCTCGGGCGCGTGGGCCATTTTCGTGCCGGGCTTGGCGCGGAAATTCTGGACGATGATCTCCTGGATGTGGCCGTAGCGCTCGTGCAACTCGCGCAGGGCAAGGAACGACTCGACGCGCTCGCGCCGGGTTTCGCCGATACCGATGAGCACGCCGCTCGTGAACGGCACGGCCAGCTCGCCGGCGATGCGGATGGTTTCGAGACGCGCCACGGGGTGCTTGTCGGGCGAGCCGTAGTGCACCATCCCGGGCTGCATGAGCCGCTCGGAGACGCTTTCGAGCATGATGCCCTGCGACACGCTCACCTGGCGCAGGGCAGCGATTTCGTCGCGTGTCATGACGCCGGGGTTGGCGTGCGGGAAGAGGCCGGTCTCACGCAGGACAAGTCCGGCCATGGCCGTGAGATAGGCGATGGTCGTCTCGTAGCCCATCTCGTCGAGCTCGCGCCGGGCGGCCTTGTAGCGCAGCTCGGGCTTGTCGCCGAGGGTGAAGAGCGCCTCGTGGCAGCCGGCCGCGGCGCCCGCGCGGGCGATGGCCAGGACTTCCTCCGGGGTCATGTAGGCGCGCTGGCCGGGCTTCGCGGGCTGCGCGAAGGTGCAGTAGTGGCACACGTCGCGGCAGAGCTGCGTGAGCGGGATGAAAACCTTGCGCGAGTAAGAGACCGCGTTGCCGTGGGCGGCGTCGCGCATCGCGGAGGCCGTGGCCAGCAGCGCCGGGAGCCCGGCCTCGTCTGCGAGGGCGAGCGCCTCGGCGGGGGATGGGAGGTATCCCTCTCGCGCCCGGGCGAGGGTGGTGGCGGTACTGCTCATGCGGGCCTCCGGCGCGGTCTCGGGCCTGGAGCTGTGAGTCCACAGTTCATAGTAACTATGATACTTGGACTCTACTCCCCGCGCCGCTATGATACCGCAGAACGGGGGGAAGGCAACTATGTCACGCAGGGTGCGCTGTCCCGTGGCGGCAACGCTCGACGTGGTCGGGGACCGCTGGACGCTGCTCATCGTCCGGGACCTGCTCCGTAGCAGGGGCCGGTTCGCGGAGCTGCGCGAAACCGTCGAAGGCATCCCGCCGAGCGTGCTCAGCGCGCGCCTGAAGACGCTCGAGCGCGAGGGCGCAGTCGCGCGGCGCTTTTACAGCGACCATCCGCCGCGCGCGGAGTACGTGCTTACGGCGAAGGGGCACGCGCTGGGCGTGGTCGTGGGCGCGCTCGCCTCGTGGGGTGAGCGCTACGCCGAGCACGACCTCGCGCTCGTGGACAAGGAGTGTGGGCACGGCCTGGACGTGGTCTACCACTGCGCGACCTGCGGCCGTGGCGCCCCGCGCAGCAGCGCGCGCATTGTCGCCTCGCCGGGAGGCCACGAAGCCGTCTGAGCCCTCCCCGTAGCACTGCCGCTCCCTCCCAGGCCGTCGGCGGAAGGCCGCGACAAGGGCTCAGGGCTTGATGCTGCCGACCGTCGTCGTCCAGTTGGCGAACTGGGAGCGCGGCCCGCGAAGGATGTTCTCGACCGCGAACCAGAGCTTCCCGGAACTGTCGAACTGCGGGGCCGCGGCGTTGTAGTCGCCCCAGCGCTCCACGCCATTGTCGCCCGGGTCCAGCGGGGTATACCCCGTGAACCCGTCGGCAGCGAGCTGTCCTTGCCCCGCCATCTGGATAATTCCGAAGGCGCCGGACTGGTTGAAGGCCACAAAGGCTGCGCTCGGGAAGTAGCTCACCCCGGAGAGCGTGAAGGCGACGATGCCGCGGTTCTGGGCGTTGATCGTGATCGCCGGGAACATCAGGTCCCCGTGCTCGACCGAAATGTAGCCCTGCCGTTTCATCCTCGCCAGCGAAATCCCGTTGCTCACGTCCACGTTGTAGTAGGCGATCCCGGACCGCTTGAAGCCGTCCGAGGTCGTGACTGCTGTGTTCATCGCCCCCCAGAGGCTGGCACGGGCGTACGTGACCTGCTGCATGCGGTCGTCGTTCGTGTTGAGCGGCGCCTGCGGCAGCGAGAGATGCAGCAGGTTGGAGATCAACCCGGCGAGCGGCCGGCTGCCTGGCTTGTCCTGGCGCGCCGTGGGCGGCTGGCCGTACGGCTGCGATTTGAGGATCTTGACCGGCGCAACCCCGGAGGACGGCACCGGCGCCCGGAACGAGACCTGCGGGTTGCTCGACTCGAGCGAGCTCGTGTTTCGCGCCTGCCAGACGGCGATACGGTTGTCGGCCGTGCCCTGGAAGTCGAGCGCGCTCAGGAACCACTCGCTGCCGGAACTGAGGTCGGAAGGCAGGCTGCCCGGGGCGGTCGTGGCCGGCTGCAGCGAATACCAGGCGACGTTCTCACCGGCGTCGTCGGCCGGCACCGGGTACGTCCCCTGGTCGGTGAGGTCGAGATAGGCCATCGGCGGCGCGCTCCCCTGCGAGAGCGCGCGCTTCGAAAGACCGTAGACCTGCGCGCCATTGAAGGCCTGCGGGTTCGGGTCGAACCAGGGGAACTCGTTCGTCGAGATCCAGAAGCCGTAGCGGTCGAGCCCGATCAGCGGCTGGTCGCCAACGCAGGGACAGCGCGGGTGCGTCGGGGTGCCGTCCGTCCCATCGTTCGTGGTCGGGATCCGGTAGCCGTACCAGAAGAACGGGTTGTTCGGGACGCTCACGGCCAGCAGGATGCTCGACTCCCCGGTGAATTCGCCGGTGACGGAGTCGAGTTCCGCCTCGAGGAGCGTCATGAAGAAGCTGTGCGTGTCCGGGTCGTACACGCACTTGGGGTCGCTGGTGAAGTCGCCATAGACCGGGAAGAAGCTCGTGCGGTCGATCGCCGGCGCCACGCCGAAGAACTCGTTGTAGTTCTCAACGACGGTCAGCATGTTGCCAGCGGTGTCGAAGAAGGTGAAGGCGTTGTTGACGCCCTGGATCACGTACCCGTTGCCCACGCAGAGAGCCATGTCGGACGGTTCGGCACTGAAATTCGAGTCGAAGTACGGCCCGAACCCGGCGACACGCTGGTCGTAGTGGCTGAGCCCGCGGAAGCTCGTGAGGCCCGGCCCCGAGCCAACGGGCGAGCCCGGGACAGCCGGCGCCGCCGTGGCCCCGCCCGACGACGTGCTCGACGACGTGGCGCGGTCGTGGCCGGGCTCGTCGTGGAATTCCAGCTCAGGGCGGAGCGTTTCGGTGATGTTGGGGGCTGCGAACGACGGCCCGGGGCTCGACGGCACCGTCAGCGTCCCCAGAGAGACCGGCTTCATCGGCACTGCTTGAGCTGGCGCCTGGCGCGCAGGCACCGGCCCGTCGGCGCTGCTGGTGGTGCTCGCGACCGCCGGGGTCACCGCAGCGGCAACGAAGGCGGCCGCGACCGCCAGTCCAAGCATCCGGAGCAGGTTCATGTCGGCCTCCGCCCCCAGGTTCGCGAGTATCGTAGACCCCGCAGCCCGGCGGTCAATCGGGACGGCGTCTGATACCGATCGCGGGGCTGCTCGCTACCGGCGGCCGCGCCTTCCCAGCAGATAGCCGTAGCCCAGCAGCAGCGGGAAGGTGTACGCGGTCACCTGCCGGCGCGGGCCGCGGGCGAGCGCCGTGCGCCACTCCTCGTCTGCCCGGATGGTCACGGCGCCCTTCTGGAAGCGCACCGGGTTGCCACCGATCGAATGGTGCACGCCGCCGAAGTCGAACTCTGTGCTGCTGCCGGGCAGCGGTTGCACCTCGGGAATGCCGGCAAAGCGGCAGAGGGCAGCAAGCTCGCTCGCGGGCCGCGCTGCGAAGTCTTCGTAGAACACGCGCCGGTAGTGGCGGTGGAGGGGTGGCGCCAGCTCCGTCCCAAGGTTGGCGAACGTCCACCACCGGGCCGCGTCGCGGTGGGGCCGGAGCTTGAAGAGCGGCTGGGCGCTGTCCTCGGTGGGCTCGTATTTCAACCGTTCGGCCCAGGAGTAGGCCACGGCCCGGCTGTCCCTCACCAGGTGGACCGTGCGCATGTCGACGCCTTCCATGCTCGCGAGCAGGAGCCCGTACATGGGGTTCTTCGTCGAATCCACGATCGTGGTTGCGCCGGCAGTCTCGGCGACGGCAGCGAGGAGCCGGGTGTGATCGGCCCGCCAGCGCGCCGCCGCCACCCGCAGGGCTGTAGGCAGCCGTCTAGGCCAGGCCAGCCTCATCGCGTTGCGCACGCGGATGAGCTGCTCCTGCTCCCGGTAACGCGCGGCCCCGTCGACGGCGTCGAAGCTACCGAAGGCCCGCGTTACCACCTCGCGCCAGAACGGGCAGCCGCGGAAGCGCTCCCCGCAGCCGCAATACGCGTCGTCCCGGAAACCCAGCCGCCAGATCTGGCGCAACTCCCCGACGGCACACACGCCCGGCGCCGTCCCCAGCAGGCGGTCGAGGAGCGTGCTCCCGGACCGCCCGGCCCCCGCCACGAAGATGACCTTCAACCCCGCCGCGTCACTCACTGCCGACACGCTAGAGGACGAATCACCAAGGCAAAAGCGAAGCGCAGGTCCGGCAGGCGGCGCGGCGCCCTCCGAGCCCCTCACAGATACCCGTACCGCCAGAGCAGCGGCCAGGTCAGAGCGGTGACCAGCAGCCGGTCGCGGCGCGCCATCGCCCTGCGCCACTCGTCGTCCAGCTTGACCGCGACCTTGCCATGGTCGAAGCGCATCGGGTTTCCCGAGACGACGTGCTGGACCCCGAGGGTGGCCTCCGCGCCGGGCCCCTTGCCCGGCGGAGCCTCGGCTCCCGCGAACGCGAGCACGCGTGCGACGCTCTTCGCCGGGTCGCGGGCGAGGTCTTCGTAGCGCAGCGTCAGCTTCGGCGGGTGCGGAAGCCAGGCAGCGGCGAGCATGTCCTCTGTCCAGAGCCGCGCCGAGGCGGCCGCGCCGCGCCGGGGCATGAGCTGCGATTCGTCGCCCGGCCGCGGGTTGCTCCGCTTCCGCGCCCACGAGAACGCCACCGCGCGGCTGTCGCGCACCAGGTGCACGGTGCGCACGTCCAGGCCGGGCACGGCGTGGAGCACGGCCCCGTGGAAGGCGTACTTCGAGGAGTCGACCAGCAGGTGTGCGCCGCTCACCTTCGCTGCCGCCCGGTAGAGCGGCGCCAGCAGTTCGCCGTAGTCGCGCAGGTCGCGGCGAAGGCCCCTGTCCGCGACCCGGGGAACGCGCAACGCCGGCCAGTTGCGGGCGCGCCGGACGCGCTGCTTCAGGCGGATGGCCCGGCGAGCGTCCAGCGCGTCGACGCTGCCGTAGGCCTCCGTAGCCACGGCCGCCCAGAACGCGCAGTCACCGAAGCGCGCCCCGCAGCCACAAAAACCGCAGTCGCGGAAGCCGCTCGCCCAGATGTCGTTCACCTCGCCAAGGGAGCAGGCGCCGGGAGTGCTCCCAATGAGCCGGTCGAGCAGCGTGCTCCCGGAACGCCCCGCACCCGCAATAAAGAGGACGCGCACCTTTTCCTCGCCGGGCTTCTGCATGCTGGCACGCTCTGTCATCGTGGCGGTCACGTTGGCGCACGTCAGCGCGTGTGACAAGAGGGCCGCTCGGGCCTGGTCGACGGGCCGCCCGGCGATTTGAGCCCGGTCGCGCCCGTGACACACTGGGCCCATGCAGCCCGCCATCCTCTGCGAGGGGTTGAGCAAACGATACGACAGCCAGCTGGCGCTGGACGGGCTCGACCTGCGCGTCGAGCCCGGCGAGATCTTCGGCTTCCTCGGCCCGAACGGCGCAGGCAAGAGCACGACCATCCGCCTGCTCCTCGACCTCATCCGCCCCACGGCCGGCCGCGCGGCCATCCTGGGCTTCGACTGCCGCCGCCAGTCGCACGAAGTGCGCGCCCGCACCGGCTACCTGCCGGGCGACCTGCGCCTCTATCCCGGGCTCACCGGCCATCAGACCATCGACCTCATCGCCGGCCTGAGACGTGGCGGCGTCGATCGGAGCTACGTCGCGGGGCTCGCTGAGCGGCTGTCGCTCGACCTTTCACGGCACGCCGGGGCGTATTCGAAGGGCACCCGCCAGAAGCTGGGCGTTGTCCTCGCGCTGCTGGGTCGGCCCCCGGTGCTGCTGCTCGACGAGCCGACCTCCGGCCTCGACCCGCTCATGCAGCACGCCGTCTGGGAGATCCTGCGCGAAGAGGCTGCGCGCGGCGCCGCCGTCTTCTTCTCGTCCCACGTCATGAGCGAGGTCGAGCAGGTGTGCACGCGCGTGGCCATCCTGCGCGAAGGCAGGCTCGCCGCCGTTGAGCCCGTCGGCAGCCTGCGCGCCCGCGCCGTGCGCCACGTGGAGGTCAGCTTCGCGGGCGAGCCCCCTCCGGCCGCGGCGTTCGTGCTGCCTGGCGTGCGTGAGCTCCGCCGGGAACGCGCCGAACTCGAATTCGAGGTCACCGGCGAGGTCGACGCGCTGCTCAAGGCGCTCGCGCACTACCACGTCGTCGACTTTCGCACGGCCCAGCCGACGCTCGACGAAGTGCTCATGAGCTACTACCGCGGGAGCGCCGCGTGAGCCGCACTGTGCTGTTTGCCCGCACGCTGCGCGACCAGCGCGTGGCCTGCATCTCGGTCGCCTTCGTGATGGCGCTCATGGCGGTGCTCGACACGGCCATCTACCCCGAGTATCGCGACGCGCTCGAAAAGTTCGAGCTCCCGGCCTTCTTCCAGGGGTTCGTGGGCGAGGCAGGGTCGATCGCCAGCCCCGAAGGCTTCTACTCCGCCGAGTTCTTCTCGTGGCTGCCGCTCCTGCTCATCACTATCGTCATCATTGGGGCGACCGGCACGCTCGCGGGCGAGGAAGCAGCGGGGACGCTCGACCTGTTGCTCGCCCAGCCCGTGAAGCGCTCGCGGCTGCTGCTCGAAAAGACCGCCGGGCTCACGGCCATCACCATCCTCGCCGCGGCCGCGAGCGTCCCGGGCTTTCTCGTGGGAAAGGCCTTCGTCGACGTCCCCCTCGGCGTCGGGCGGCTCTCCGAGGCGACCGCGAACATGGTGCCCGTGACGCTCCTCTACCTCACGCTCTCGCTCTGGGCGGCTGCGGCGCTGCCGTCGCGGAGCATGGCCTCGCTGGTGGCGATCGGCGCGGTGGTCGGCGCCTATGTGCTCAACACCGTCGGCGCCGCCGTGCCTGCCATCGAAGACGTGCGGAACGCTTCGCCCTTCTACTGGGCAGACTCCGCCCACGTGCTCGTGCACGGCTTCGACTGGCTCCGGGCCGCCGGGATGCTCGCACTCACCGGGGTGTTTCTCGGCTTCGCGCTCTGGAGCTTCGAGCGCCGCGACCTGGCGGCCGGTGCGCGCGAATGGAGCCTGCGCCGGTTGCTGAGGCTGGGTGGCCGTGCCGCCGGAGTCGAACCGGCGCCGGGCGCATAAGCGGCGCACAGAATGTCGCTGCGCGCCGCCGGCGAGATGCTCGAAGTCTCAGGGACCTCACTGAGGTGTATGATCCGGGTGGCACAGAGGGACACGAACGCAGATGGCTGCCATCGAACCAGCCCGGACCGGGAAGACGTACACCGTGGCTCAGGCCGCGCGACTCGCGGACACCAGCCCGCAGAATATCCGCAACTGGATGCTCGGCAGAACCAGCCCAAAGCACTCCATGCGTCCCGTGTTCGGCCCCAAAGAGAACGAGCCGGGCAGGCGCCTTGCGGTCTCGTTTCTCGAACTCGCGGAGTTGATCGTGGTCGCGAAGTACCGAAACGGCAAGGGCCGCACCATCCCGCTCTGGCGCCTGAGGGCTGCACACGAGTTCGCGCGCAAGAAACTCGAAATTGAGTATCCGTTCGCGAGTGGGATCTTCAAGCTCCAGGGCGGCCACATCATCCACGAGTACGAAGAAGCGAATCCAGGGCCGGGGGTCATCGCCATCGACGTGGGCGGCCACTACATGCTGCCGATCGAGATGGACCAGGCTCTCGACCTCTTCGACTTCGACACGAGCAAGTCAGAACTTGCCGAGCGTTGGTATCCAGCCGGCAAGACCGTCCCGGTCGTCGTTGACCCTGAGTGCGGCGCCGGATGGCCCGTCGTGGCGGGTAGGAACGTTCGCGCCAGCGTGCTCGTCCAGAGGTGGCAGGCTGGTTGGGACTACGACGAGCTTGCCGAGGACTTCGGGATGGCACGAGAGGTCGTGGAGGCCGCCATCCGCGCTGCAGTTACGCTCGCGGCGTGAAGGTGTTCGTCGACGAGGATGCCGGGACAGGGATCCCCAGGGCGCTCAAGCTCGTCAAGATGCCGTGTGAGGAACTCGTATACCCCTGCCAGCATCCTCCGATCAGGTTCGGAACCAAAGACCCGGTCTGGATTCCGTGGGCAGGAGACAACAACTACTTGGCCCTGTCGAACAACCATCGGATTCTCGAGAATCCTGTGGAATTCGAGCTTCTCGTGAGACACAAGCTCGGCGCCGTCTTCGTGGATCGCGGGAACTACGAAGTCTGGCGGGTACTCAGGATGTTCATGGCGCGGTGGGAGTGGTTCGAGGAGATCGACCGCCAGCCGAGACCATTCGTATACCTGGTTGGGTTAACTGGCGCCCCCGTTCCGTACGACCTCAAGAGGGGTGTGAGGCCGCCCCGGCCGTATCGCGCTCCCGGGATCGTTGCGCCGTCATCGTTCGACTGAGCCCCGCCACCGATGGCCACAGGCCCGGAGCCGCCCTACCATGCGGCTCACCATGCTCATCGGCCTGATCTCCGACACGCACATCCCCGAGGCGCGCTTCGAGCTGTGGCCCCAGGTGTTCGACGCCTTCCGGGGGGTCGACGCCATCCTCCACGCGGGCGACATTCACGACCTCGTCGTGCTCGACCAGTTGCACGACATCGCCCCTCTCTGGGCCGCGCGCGGGAACGGCGAAGACGGCTCTGGCGGCCGCCCCATCCAGCCCGACCACCCGCGGCTGCGCGAGTCCTGGGTGCTCGAACTGGACGGGCTCGTCGTCGGGCTCACGCACGACGTGCCCATCCCCGAGTACCCGCCGCACCTCACGCTCGAACGGGCCATGCAGCGCTACTTTCGCCGCACCGACCTCGACGTGCTGATCTACGGCGACACCCACGTGGAGGCCATCGACACGATCGGCAGCACTCTCTGCGTGAACCCGGGCTCGCCGACCTACCCGCACAATCTCGACACGCAACTCGGCACGATCGGCTTCCTCGAAATCAGTGGCGGCCGCGCCGAGGCAACCATCTGGCAGCTCACGGAAGAGGGCATCGCCCCCTTCGACTGGTCGAAGTCGCGCCGCCCCTGGTGAGGCCTCACTCGTCGCCGGGAGGTGATGCCAGCAGCGTCCGCCAATCCGCGCGCAGGGGCCGAACACCGAAGGCCTCGATCAGCAATCGCACGAACTGCTGTACGGAAACCTGGCCGGTCGGCAGGTGCGCCCGCTGGAGTTCCCGCCGGACTTGGCCTGCCCCCGCTGAGATGTGCAGGTGTGGCTCGGTGCTGCGGCCAACTTCCGGGTGCCAGTGATACGCGAGGATTTCCGGCCCTTCGAAGTCGCGCAACACATAGGAATAGGCGACGACAGCTACGGTGTGCCGCTCGTGGCCCGAGGCGGTGGACGGCCCCAATCTCTGTCGAATGGTGGCCGAATAGCGGTGGGATGAGCCGGCAAGCGCGATGGTTCCGGGACGCCCGAACGCGATGGCGTACGAGGCTGGTTCAGAGCGCGCCTGGGACTGGACAACGTGTCCGTGGCTGACGCAGGACACGATCCGCTGCAGCCGATCGACGTGCGCCCGCACCGCTCCAGAGACGCCTCGTTCAGGCACAAGATCTAGCCGGGCTTCGGTGCGCGGATCATCCAGACCTCAAGGACGTGCGGCTCTTCGATCCGCCCGCCGATCTCGCCACTTTCACACAACTTCTCGAACTCATCCGCCGACAGTCCAAGGAGATCGCGGGCCTCGGCGTCGTACATCTCCCAGGCCTGCTGCGGGGAGAGAATCAGCGGCTTCGCCACGCGCGGCGCCCGGTGCGTGCGCGCCTCGGGCTCGCTCGCGAAGGGTGCTCGGGGGGTGTCTTGCCGGGCTGGAGTAGCCATCGTGTGGCCATCGTACAGCATGGGTAGCGCGGCTGGCCGCGTGCGTCAGAAGATCAGTCCAGTCCTCTCCTGCGCGGTTTCCCCCCGCGGCGCCGCCCCCGAGGTCACCCAGCGCTCCAGGTCGACGGGGTCGAAGTTGCCGAGGGCGTCGTAACGGCCCGCTTCGAAGAGGTAGGGAGCGCGCGCGTCGTCGCCCCGCGGCAGAGCCGAGAGCTCGGCGCGGAAGACGATCGCCAGCTCCCAGCCGCCGCCGTCCACCGGGAACGACATCACGTCCACGAGCGAGAGGTCCGAGATCACGCCGTCGCACCATTCGTCCGCGAGCGTGGAGGCGGCCTCGTACGGATTCTCGCCGAACCCCAGCACGTCCCACGGCAGCCAGCGCCCGCGCGCCTCGCGTGCGTGCACGTCGAACACGCACAACCGCCCTTCATAGACCGGCACCAGCGAGACTGTGACATGCGTGCCGCCCGAAACGAAGCTCTCCGCCGGGAGCCCGAAGTAGGCCTTCATCGGGAGACGAGAGATGAGAGACGAGAGATGAGAGATGACGGGAGCCTGAGGGGAACGCGGGCGCTGCGCTGTGTCGGGGGCGTCACCGTCGTGCTGCCTTCCCGCCGCTCACGTGCTTAGATGAGCCCTTCGAAGGGGTGGCCGTCGTCGAAGGGGCCGACGGCGGCGAGCGTCGCAAGCGACGGCTGCAGCAGCTCCCGCCCGACACGGAGCACGTCGTCGAGCGTGACGGCGTCGATGCGGGCGACGACCTCGTCGACAGTCAGGATCTCGTCGGTCAACAGCTCCTGCGACCCCACCCAGCCGGCGACGGAGCGCGTGTCTTCCATGCGCAGGCGGATGCGGCCGCGGGCCATTTGCTTGCCCTTGGCGAACTCCTTGTCGGGCAACGCTTCCAGCAGGCGGGCGGTCTCGGCGAGCGCGACCTCCACGGTGACGCGCGCCTTTTCGGGGTCGCAGCCCGCGTAGACGGTGAAGGAGCCCGTGTCGCGGTACTCGCTCGGGTAGCTGTGCACGTCGTAGACGAGCGCGCGCTCTTCGCGCAGCTCGAGGAAGAGCCGGCTCGACATCCCCTCGCCCAGGACGGTGCTCAGGAGGTCGACCGCGTAGCGGTCCGGGTGATGGAGTGAGAGGCCCGGGTACGCGATGCAGACATGCGCCTGCTCGGTGTCCTTCGAACGCACGGCGACGCGCGCGGAGCCGTTGCGCGGCTGGACGGGGAACCAGGGCCCCGGCACGACGGCGGGCATGTCGCCCATCCAATGCGCGGCCGCCTCGGCGACCTCGTTGTGATGGACGTTCCCGGCCGCGACCAGCACGAGGTTCGAAGGCACGTACTGGGCCTTCAGATAGCGGTTGACCGCTGCGAGGGGCAGTGTGCGCACGCTCTCCGGCGTGCCGCCTACGTTGCGCCCGAGCGGCTGGTGCGGCCAGAGCGTCTCGTCGATCAGGATGCCGGCCATCTCCGGAGGGCTGTCCTCGATGCTCGCGAGCTCCTCCAGGATGACGTGGCGCTCTTTTTCGAGCTCCGCGGCGTCCATCACGGGGTCGCGCACCATGTCCGCGAGGATGTCGATTGTCTCCAGCGCGGCCGTGTCGGGCACTTTCGCGTAGTAGACGGTCACCTCGCGGTCGGTGGCGGCGTTGTGCATTCCGCCCACGGATTCGATCGCCTCGGAGATCTCTTTGGCGGTCGGGCGCCGCGAAGCACCCTTGAAGAGCATGTGCTCCAGGAAGTGGGAGAGGCCCGCTTCTTCGTCGCGTTCGTAGCGGCTGCCCGCGCCGACGTAGATCGACACGGTCGCAGACCGCGTGTGCGGCAGTTCGGCGGTAACGATGCGGAGTCCGTTGGGAAGCGTGGTGCGTTTGTACATGAAGTGGCGGGGGTTGCCCGGTCCATCAATTCTACGGGTCACAACCCGGGAGGGGAACTGCTTGTACTGGTAGATCGCACGGTCCGCGCGGTTCGTCCCTTGGCGGGGTCTCTGTCACGCTAAGCGCGATGCTGGCGCGCCCTTCCCGGCTGTTGCTCGCCGCCCTCGCGCTCGCCTGGGCCGCCGGGCTGCTCGCCATCCTCACGCACCCCGTCTTCGTCACCAACGACTCGCTTTCGAACTACGGCCACGCCTGGTTCGTGTCCCGCGAGTTCTGGGACGGGAACGGCATCCCCTACCACTTTCCCGAGATTGGCCACGGCGACGCGCTCGCCTTCCCCTACGCCTTCGTCCCCTGGCTCAGCGCGGCGCTCCTCCGCCCGCTTTTCGGCGACTGGATCGTGACGCTGTGGCTCGTGCTGGGCGCTCTCGGCGTGATCTCGACGACGTGGTGGGCGTTCCCGGAAGTGCGCCGCCCGCTCGCCTTCAGCGTCATCCTCGCGAACCCCATGCTCGTCGAGGGGGCGATCCTCTCCCAGCTGCCGTTCCTCTGGGCGGCGGCGTTCTTCTTCGCGGCGATCGCCTGCTGGCGGCGAGGCCATGCCGTCGCCGCTGTCCTGCTCATGGCCCTCGCGCAGGGGAATCACCCCGCCGTGCTGCTGCCGCTTGCCGGGCTGATGGTCGCCGGCCGTCTGCCCTGGGAGCAGCACCGCCGCCGCCTGGTCCTCTGGTACGCGCTCTCGGTCGCGCTTGCGCTGCCCGGCGTGGCGATGGTCTTCCTCTCGCCAGTCGTCGAAGACACGAACCTGCAGGGCCTGCTCACGAACTTCGCCGGGACCGTCAGCCTGCGTGCGGGCGTGATCTTCGCGCCGATTCTCGTGGCGCTCGCCCTGCGCTTCCGGCCGTCACTGCTCCTGCCGCTCTTCGTCGCGGTGCTCGCCTTGAACGTCGTCCTCATCCCCATCCGCGACACCACCTTCGGCTGGCAGGCGTTCGTCCGCGACCCCGACACGGGCCTCGTGCCCTGGCTCGAATCGCCCGCCTTCGAGAAGGGCGCCACCTACCGCATTCTGCGCTCGCGCGACGGCAAGGTCGGCATGTACCAGATCATCGAACGCGGGGGCCGGCTCGACTCCGAGTTCTTCCCGGAGAGCATCGACCGGCGGAGCTGGCCGGATACGGAGGAGTACCGCGCCTTCCTGCAAAAGCGCGAGGTCGACGCCGTCATCATCTACCGGCTCTACGACGTCCGGCACATGACCAACGAGCACGCCCTGCTCGACGAGCTGGTGGCCACCGGCTGCGCCCGACGTATCGAGGAGAACGGCGACTTCCAGGTCTACCAGGTGACCGCCTGCCGCTGACCCGGCCGGGAACTGTCAGCCGCCCTGGATGCTGACCATGAACTCCAGGCGGTCGCCCTCTTTCAGTGGCGTCGTGAGCTCCGCCTGGGCGTCGTTGACGATCACCATCACAGCCTCGGCGTCCGCCTTGCGGAAGCCCTCGGCGAGGAACACGTCGAGCGGTGTGAGGCCCTCCCGCCACGCCACCTCAGTCGTTGCCTGTTTCGATTTTGTGCGCTTTACCAGGGTGGCGAACCATTTCACGTGCACTGTCATGGTTCGCCAGCCTACCCCACCGGGGGCGAGCAGGGAACGCGCGGCTCCCCCGTGTGGCTTCGCAACTCCCGGCTCATCCGTCGGAGTTGCGGGAAGCCTCCCCTATGAGCGTGGCGATTTGCTCGAGCCCGTAGGGCTTTGCGACGAGTTGCATCCCGTACCGTTCAGTTAATTCGATGACGCCAGGGTCGGTGCTGGCGCCGGTCGCGATGACCGTCCGCCCGAGCAACTGCGGAGCCACCTCCTCGAACCCGGCGATGACCGCTGCCGCCGTCTCCGAAGCGAGCCGGTAGTCGCAGATGACCAGGTCGAAGTCCACAGCAGCAGCAAGGTCGCGTGCGCTTGCGCTGGAATCCGCGACCTCGCAGGAGTGTCCCATGCGCGCGATGAGCCGCTGGCACACCTTGCGCAGGTTTGGTTCGTCGTCCACCACGAGGATGCGCAGCCCGGCCGCGGGCGCTTCGACAGGCCTTGGCGCCGCAGCCGGGGTCTCCGGGGGCGCCGGGAGGATGACACGGAACTCACTGCCATGGCCCGGCTCCGAGTCCACTTCGATGCGCCCGCCGTGGGCGGTGACCATGGTGTAGGACAGGCTCAGCCCGAGGCCCGTGCCGACGCCCTGCTTCGTCGTGAAGAACGGTTCGAAGATGCGGTCGCGGGTCGCCGCGCTCATGCCCAGGCCGTTGTCCCGCACGGAGATGATGACCTCGCCGCCCTCCGTCCGTGCCGCGATCGCCAGGGTTGGCCGGGGGACGCCTTCGAGGGCGTGCTCGGCGTTGGTCACGAGATTGATCAACACCTGCGTGAGCTGGTGCTCGTTCCCCCACACCGTCCCGGTCAGGCCACCTGTGTCCAGGCTGACCGTGAATTCCTCCCGTGCCCAACTCGAGCGCCGGATGCGCTCGATGTGTCCGACGACGTCTGCGAGGGCCACGTTCGCCCGCTCGACCGGCCCGGGCCGTGCGATGAAGAGGAGGTCGCGCACCACGTCCCGCGCGCGCAGCGCCTCTTTGTGGATGATCCCGACTTCCTCCGCGTGCTCGGCCAGCGTCTCCGAACCGGACAGGATCTCCGCGAAGCCGAGGATCGCCGTCAGCGGATTGTTGAGCTCGTGCGCCACCCCGCCGATCAGCTCGCCCAGCGCTGCCAGCCGCGCAGCCTGCTCCATCTGTTTGCGGCTCTGCTCGCGCTCGGCTTCGTATTCGACTTCCGCCGTCACGTCGGCGGCCACGACGATCACTTTCAGCGGCGGCCGGTCCAGAGGGATGAGCTCGTAGTCGTACCAGCGCGGGCGGCCTTCGAAGTCTCGCGCACGCATGCGGCCGCGGCTGCCGGTTCCCTGCTCCGCGGCTGCCCGGAACGGCCCCTGCGCCGCTCGCGGGAGGGCGGCAGTGTTCTCGTCGAGCGTCCGCAGCCTGCGCTCGGGGTCGATCTGGTTCGCCAGGCGGATGCCCGGAGGGTTCGCGTACGGCATCGCGAAATCCTCGTCCAGCAGGATCACCGCTTCGCTCAGGCGGTCCAGCACGAGCCGGTAGAGCTCGCGCTCCTGCTCCGTGCGGCGGGCCGCTTGCGCAAGTTCCCCCTGGTGGCGGCGCTCCGTCTCTTCGCGGTTGACCTCCGCCGTCACGTCCGTCGCGACGATGAGGAGGCGATAGTTGGGATGCGTGAGGGGCACGGCCTCGAAGTCGAGCCAGGTCTCGGCCCCTTCGATCGTTAGCGTCGTCCGCCCGCGCGTGCGGCGCCCGGAGTCGAGCGCCTCGCGCAGGGCCACGCGCGCCTCTGCCGCGAGTCCCGGGATCACGTCGTTGAGGTCTTGCGCGGGCGCGAGCGCGGCCAGGATCCGGCGGCCGTGCGGGTTCGCGAACACGCCCCGCAGGTCGTGGTCCATCAGGAGCACGGCTTCGCTGAGCGACTGCAGCGCCAGGTCGTAGAGGGCACGTTCGCGCAGGGTCTCGAGCGCGGCGCGGCTGCTCGCCATCACTGGTCCGAGGATGCTCGCAAGCAACCGGAAGATGCGGAGGTCGCGTTCGCTGAAGACGTGGCCCGATTCCCGTGAGGCGACGACCAGCATGCCGACGGGTTGAGCGCCCGATTCCGCCACGGTGGTGGCGATCGCGTGTACTCCGTACGTCTGGATGAGGTGGTCGGGAGGCGTGTCAGCCGGCAACTCGGGCGTGTACTCCTGGCCGGAACTGCGGGCCCGCTCCTCCATGGGCGTCACGGGCATGCGGAGCACTCCGGAAGGGGTCGGGTACGCCGACTCGTCGCCCTCGAAGTATCCGAACGCAGCAAACGGGCGTGGAACGAACTGGCGCAGCAGTTCGACCAGCGCCTGCAACAGCTGAATCGGGTCCGAGATGCGGGTGGCGGCAGCCGCCACCTCGGCGACCAGCCTCTGCTCTTCGGCCTCCAGCGCCTGGCGCTCGACGGCGAGGGTGTTCGTCATCGCCTGGCCCACCACGTGCGCCACGAGCCGGAACATGGCCACGTCGCGTTCACTGAACCGGTGGCCCTCCACCGACGTGCCGACCGAGAGGATCCCGGCGGGAGCGCCGCCCGCATACGAGGCAGTCAGGGCGAGCACCCGGACCCCGGCCGCGAGCAGCTGACCGGCAGCCGTGCTGTCGACGTTGGGAGGCAACTGGATTCCTACCGCGTGCCCGCGTTCGATCGCCTCGCGCATGTAGGGGCCGAGCGGGACACGCAGGCGGCCTCCTACCACGCGCGGGAAGACCGCGGCGTCGCCCTCCAGGTATCCGAACGAGACGACGGCCTCAGGGACGAAACGGGCGACCGGCCCCTGGACGGCAGTGACGAGGCCCTCGGGTGTGGATTCGCGCGCGGCGGCCGCGGCCACTTCCGCGAGGATCTCCTGCTCCTCCGCGTGCTCCCGCGCCTGCTCGGTCTCCTGCTGAGACCGCTCAATCCGCAGGCGGTTCGCGGCTGCCTGGCCCAGCAACGTGCTCACCAGCTCGATGAAGCGCACGTCTTCCGCGCTGAAGAGGCGGTTCGTACTCCGGCCCACGCTCATCACACCGATCGCCCGGCCACCGTCGAGGAGCACGGCGGCTGCCACGCGCAGGACGCCAGCCTGGTGCAGCACACGTACCGTTTCGAGCGGGACGCGGTCGGTGCGGTATTGGGTGACCCGCTCGCCGGTGGCGAGGATTGGCTCGACGCCAGCCTCTGCCATGCTCAGTGACCGCCGCTTGCGCAGCGCCCGCGGCGGTTGCACACCAACCACGTCCAGCTTCTCCGGGTCTGCGGCGCTCACGGCGGCAAGGCTGAAGAAGTCCGCCTCCACCGCACTGCGGACGAGCTCGTCCACGCGCGGGAAGATGCGCTCCAGCGGCTCTCCCGCGTTGAGCAGGATGGAGAGCTCGTTCAGGAGGTCGCTGCGCGTCGCTGCTGCCGCGGAGGCGTGCTCCCGCTGGCGAGCCGCCGCCGCATGGGCGAACAGGGTCGCCAGCGCCCCGAGGAACGCCGTTTCGCCGTCGTCGAAGAGGCGGTCCTCCCTGCGCGTCACGTGCAGGACCCCCTGCGGCGTTTCGTCCAGACGCACTGCCGCGACCGCCCCCCAGGTCATGCCCAGCCCGGAGAGTTCCCGCGAGACCTCGGTATCCCCGTCGCTCACCCGGTACACGGAGACGCCGCGTCCATTGCGTGCCACGCGGTCGAGGTTGACACGGGAGGGGCCGGACCGGCTCACGGCCTGCCCATACCCTGCGCCGGACTGGAACACGTCGAACATGCCCTCGGCGTCCGCCAGTGCGAGGCCCACGTAGTCCACCTCGATCGCCGGGCCAATGAGCGCCGTCAGCCGTTCGAAGACACGATCGGGCGACGCTCCCTCGCTCAGCAGCGTCGCGACTTCGGTCAGTGCCCGGTTGCGCGCGCTCTCGATCTCCATGCGCTCGAAGCGCCGGGCATGGGCCAGCGCCTGTGCGGTCAGCGCGGCGACTGCTGCCAGGAACCGCTCGTCGGCACCGGTGAACGGCTCCGCTGCTTTTCGTGCGACGCGAAGGAGCCCGAGGGGCCGTGACGCGTGGTGCATCGTGGCATCCAAAACGCGGCCGTAGCCATCCTGGGCCAACGCTTCCGCGCTTCCACCGCCAGCTTCGCCGGGGACGTGCTGCGCAGTTGCCGTGCACGCCGCCAGTTGCTCGGGCGAGAATCCCGAAGGGCCGCCCGGCTTCACCAGCGGGGGCACCGAGACCTCGACCACGAAGCGCTCGCCCCCCCGATCGCCGGCCACGACCTCGACGTAGTCGCATGCAATCGCGCGCGAAAGCAGCCCGGGAAGGGCAGCGAACACCTGCTCGAGCCGCTCGCTTTCGCTCAACAGGTGCGAAAAGACGGTGAGCGCTTCCGCACGAGCATCCGCGGCCGGCGCCGGGGCGCCGCCTCGAAGGGATGGTTCGGGTTCGGGATGTGTCATACGGGCCGGCATCGCTGATCGTGCGCCGAAGTGGCGCCGCGGCCTATCAGGGAATGCCCCAGCGGCGCGTCCGAGAAGAAAGGACACTTGCCCCGCGGGCGGTACCACCCTGCACTGCGGCCGACGCCGCCGACCGGGTCAGTTGTCGAGGACGCCGAAGAACTCCGCGATGTCGATCGACAACCCGGGCAGATGCGCGGACGCGAGCAACCCGGCGGTGACGGCGTCGCCGTCGCGGTCGCCCTCGAACACCTCCACGCTCCGTGAATCGGGGTCGACCAGCCACGCGACTTCGACCCCGTGCCCGCGGTAGAACCGGCACTTCTCGCGTTGCGACTCCAGCGACTCGTCGGGTGACCGGACTTCCACCGCCAGGGTGGGAGGTTGCATGGCACGCGCTCCCAGCCGGGGCCGCTCGGCGGCCCAGTAGCTCAGGTCGGGGAGGCGGAACTGCTCACCCAGCGCGGTGTGGAAGAGGACGCGGCCCTCCGGGCCAGCCTTACCGTCGTGGAGGCGCATGTGCCGATCAAGTGCGACGTCAAGCGCGTGGACCAGGTCCGCGTGCCTGTAATCGGGCACGGCTTTGGGCACGACCTCCCCGCAGATGTACTCCAGGTACGGCTTCTCCTCGGGCAGGGCGAGGTACTCGTCGACCGTCATGCGGTGGCGCACAACCATGGCGTCAGTCTACCACCCTCGGCCTCTCACTCCCGGATCTTCACGGTCGTCATGTCGCTGCCCATGGGGCCGCTCACCCAGCCGCAGAGGTACGCGCCGAACTTGCCCGCCTCGCCGCCGGCGACTACCAGCGCGATGGACTTCGGGTCGCGGAACTTCGGCAGCTTCGTGTCCAGTCCCAACTTCTCCGCATTCGCCGCCGGGATTCCCTCGGCGCAGAAGTCGTCGCGCATCAGTTCGCGCACCGTACGCATGCTCGCCTCCTGGATTTGCGCGCGCACCTGGTCCTTCGTCCAGCCGTCCTTCGCGAAGGTGTCGACGTGCTCGGGCGGCACGAGCACCACCGTCTCGCCGTAGCCGTACTGCTTCGGGTGGCTCATCGCGGCAAGGCACAGGCCATAGGTGTTCGCCAGCGTGCGGGCGTCGCGCGCGAGCTGGTCGACCATGGGCGTGGGCGAGCAGCCCGCGAACACCGTCACCGTGCTGTCTTCCTTCTTGAACCCGCGCTCCACGTGCAGCGGCTCCCAGTGGCTCCGCTCTTCGAACTCCGGGAAGCAGAACGTGTACTTCCCGGGCTGCCCCAGGGCGGCCCGGTCGACTTCCCCCGGGCGGCCCCCGCCGACGTTCCGCACGATGAGCTGCACGGCGCGGCCAATGGTCGCGTTCGCGCGGTTGCCCTGCCCCAGAACGTTCATCTTCATGTTCATGCCGATGCGCTCGCGGACGGGCCCGTTGACGATGATCACGGGCGTCGGGAAGTGGGTGGTCGCGAGCACGCCGTGGATGTTGAACGCCTCCGTGGTGATCGCCTCGATCACGGCAAGCACCACCGGCAGGTATTCCGGCCTGCATCCGGCCATCACCGCGTTGATGGCGACCTTCTCCACCGTCACGGGCGCATAGTTCGGCGCGCAGCTGCCCACGACCTCCTGGGCGTCCCGCCGGGTGCCCGCGAGCATGCGCATCACCCGCTCGGGCGTGGGCGGGATGACCGGCAGCCCGTCCGTGAGGCCCTGGTCGAACATGAATTCGAAGACGTCGTCGGACTCGCCCACATCGATGCGGCGCGCCCGCAGGGGGCTGCCCTCGGCCTCTGCCGCGAGCCGCTCGGCGACCCCGGGCTCCACCGACTTCGAGCCGCAGCCCGGCCGCATCTCCGGGTACGAAGCCCAGTCCACGACCGGGGCCGGCGCGAGCGAGATGCCGATGAGCCGTTCGTAGAGGCTCTGCCAGTCCTTCTTTGCGAAGCCAACGAACTCTTTGAGCCGCTCCCCTCGCGGCCCGGCGAGGATGACCGTCGGCACGGTCTCCAGGTCGTAGCCGTACGAAACCTTCAGGGCGGAGTCGTCCAGCATCGGCGCCGTCAGCCCGAAACGCTCCACGAGCGCCGCGTTCCCGGGCGCGTCCTGTCCCACCACCAGGACGTCGACCTGCTCGCCGAACGCCTCGTGCGCCGCCTGGATGAGCGGCGTCGAAAGCACGCAGGTGGGGCAGTCCTCCTTCACGAAGCAGAGGACGGCGTGCCGTCCCGTGGGGAAGCGGTGCTGCGTGCCGTCAGCGTCGGAAAGGACGAATGGGGGAGCCGGAGAGAGCGTCGACATGCGCCGAGTATAGGCGACGGGAGCGGCTCGCCGGGAAGGCGTAGACTGCCGCCACTCACTCCCCAGGAGCACCGCCTTGGCCCGCATCCCCCTCCCCACCCGCGACTCGCTGCCCGAAGCACTCCAGTCCCGCTGGGACCGCACGGCGGAGCGCGGCCCCGTGCTCAACATCCAGCGCGTCTTCCTCTCGGCGCCCGTGATTCAGCTGAACGCCCTGTCCGCCTGGCGGGCGTCTGGTCTGGAGCCGCGGGCGCGCGAATTCGTCATCCTCCGCTGCGCCTTCCGCAAGCAGAGCACCTACGAATGGCACCAGCACGTCCGCATCGCCCGCGACGCCGGCCTCTCCCTCGCCGAGATCGACGCCGTCCGCGACTGGCGCAACAGTCCCGTCTTCACTGAGGACGAGCGTGCCCTGCTCGCCTACGCCGACGCGCTGGCGGACTCCCTGCACCCGGACGACGCGTCTTTCGCCGCCGTCTCCCGTGGCCGCACCACCGCCGAGGTGATCGGGGTGACGTACCTGGTGACGCTCTACTTCCAGCTCGCCCACGTCATGGCCGCCCTCGAACTGGAGACCGAGGAGCCGTTCGTCGGCTGGGAGTTGGCGGGCAAGTAGCTCTTCTGAGTTCTGAGTCACGTCCCCGGGATCCACTGCTGTGCTGCCTTACGCTGGAGGCAAGGATGGCTTGAGGCAGTTGGCGAACCAGTTTGACGTTAGCTCGAAGCGTTCGTCGGCGGTGTCCCAAAGTTCATTGTGCGGCCGGTTCTTCCCTGTTCCATGGGCAAGACGAACGACAACGCCTTCATCCCGGGCGATTCTCACGGCGGGCAGGAAGTCACTGTCCCCGGTGACGATGACAATCTCCGTGACCTGGCGTTTCGCGCTCAGCAGAACGACGTCGGTCGCCAGAAGGATATCCACTTGTTTCTGTTCAAAAATCGGACTGCCGTCGGTCCGCGTGCCACGATGAGCCAACCGGCCCTGTCTGACCAGGTATCGGGGCGTCCGGTCGATGGCAGCCAGGAACTTTTGCATACTCGCGAACCGCTGGGACTCCTGGGCGGTAGGCTGGGCCGACTGCCACGGCAGACAGTGATAGTAGTACGCCCGAAGGAGGTCGCCTGGGCCCTTCAGCCCGTCGGCGAAGGCTCGATAGTCCAGTTTGCCAAAGAGCCCAAGGTCGCTGAGAACGTAATCCAGGTATCCCCCATCGATGAAGATGGCCACGCGCTCCGTCATTTGCTGGATCCTCACAGAAATCAAAACCCGGCCTCGGGAGGATGACCTCCCAACGCCGGGGCGAATACACATAACAGGGACGGACATCAGTCCGCTACGGCATGCTACCACAGAATACCGGAGGACACGTCAATCGCACGGCCGCTTACATCCACCGAGTCACCCAGCATGGCGTTCCTCCTGCCCGCGCCCGCACTGGGCTCCGCTCAGTCCCAGTCGCGGTCCAGTTGCTCGCGTTCGAGCGCGCGGCCCGCGAACCGCCGCACGAACTCCGCGCCCTCGCGGAACCAACGGCGGTCCTCCAGCGCGCGCGTCAGCCGCTCCAGCGAGGGGGCCGTCGGCAGTGCTGCGCTGTGGTAGCCGTTGGTCTCGGCCCACGTCACGGCGCGCTCAATCATCCACACTTCGAGCCCGCGCCCGCGGTACGACTTGAGCAATACTGGCTCGCGGATGGCCGCGGCTCCCGCACCGCCGTCCCGCACGGACACGAATCCGCACACGCGGTCGCCGTCGGCCGCGACGAAGCACCCGGGGCGGGCGCCCTGCTCGTAGACCCACGGGTCTTCGCCGGTGAGCGCGCCAATGGCGGCTGCGTCGGCGCGGCGCTGCTCGCGCACCGTCAGGAGCGGAAGCCGCTTCTCCAGCACCAGTTGCGGTTTCGCGCCGGCCGGCGCCTCGCGCCCGATGGGCAGGTAGCCGAAGCGCGCGAAGTAGTCTTCGAGAACTGTCCCCTCTGGCACGCGCAGCCGCACGAGCCGCAGGCCGCCGTCCTGCGCGGCATGCTCGACCGCGCGCACCAGCTCACGCCCGGCTCCCGTTCTCCCCGCCACGAGCAGGTCGAACCAGGCGATGCCTTCTTCGTTGCGCCAGCGCACGGCGCCCACAACCTCCTCGCCGTCGCACGCGACCAGCAGCCGGTGGCCGGTCTGCGCGAGCAGGAGCACCCCCTCAACGAGCGCGTGGTCGCTCCCGGGGAACTCGTCCTCGAAACCGGCAAACGCCTCCTGCAGCAGCGCTTCGGCGGCGGTCGCGTCCTCTTCTTGCAGGGGCCTCACGAAGAACGGCATGTCCGGTCAACGGTACGGCACGGACGCCCGCTGTCGCACTCGGCACTCGGCACTCGGCACTCGGCACTCCATCCTTGCCCGACGGTGCGTCCCACTCGTATCGTCGGCGCTGCGACGCCAACGCAGGAGGTGGCCATGGTGGCCAACGACTTTCCCCTCTTCCAGACGATGTACACGACGCGCGCGCTGCGCCGCTTCAAGCCCGACCCGATCCCGGATGAGGTGCTCTTCCAGGTCTTCGACGCGGCCATCCGCGCGCCCTCGGGCCAGAACGTCCAGGACTGGCGCTTCCTCGTCATCACCGACCAGAAGGTGAAGGCGCAACTGCAGGCCTGGGCGCTCGAAGGCTGGACCCGCTACGAGGAACGGTGGGGCGGCAGCGAAGCGATCGACGCCCTCCCGCGTTCGCAGCGGCTGTCGCTCAAGAGCGTTGGCCACCTGGCCCGGCATCTCTCCCAGGTACCCGTCGTGGTTGCTGTGTTCGGGCTCAAAGGCCGCCACTCGACCCCCGGCGGCAGCACGTTCCCGGCCGTCCAGAACATGATGTTGGCCGCCCGCGCGCTCGGCCTCGGCGGGTCCGTGTTCAACCTCGCGATGGGCCACCAGGACGAACTGTACACCATGCTCGGCATCCCCGAGAACAACCAGCTCTACGCCATGATCCCGATGGGCTACCCCAGCGACCGCCAGGGACCCGTGAAGCGCAAGCCCGTGCGCGAGGTCGTGTACATGGACAAGTTCGGCCAGCGCTGGCCGTTCGCCGAGCACCAGCCCGATGAGGGCTGGCAGGCAAAGTGGGTCGAGTAACAGGGGCGCCTGCGCCTGCGCCCATGCGATCGCCAGCCTTGCATATGGCGAGGACTCGACTCCATATGGGGTCCAGCCTTGCATATGGCGAGGACCTGGCTCCATATGGTGTCCAGACTTGCATATGGAGAGATTTTGCCTCCATATAGTTGCCAGACTTGCATATGGAGAGACTTCGCCTCCATATGGTTGCCAGGCTTGCATATGCTGACTAGAGCCGGGGTTCCAGCGCGATGACAACGCCCCCCGCCAACCCGGAGCGCGCCGGGCGCTACGTCCGCCAGCTCACGGGCTACCGCGCCTTTATCCCTGAACCGCTGCCGCCGGACCCTGCCGTTGCACTCGATGGCGCGCTCCAGGTGGCGTTGTCGAAAGCAGATCGTGCGCTCGGGCGCCTGGACGGCTCCATCCAGACGCTCCCCGACCCGGACCTCTTCGTCGCGATGTATGTCCGCAAAGAGGCGGTGCTTTCGAGCCAAATCGAAGGGACCCAGAGCTCGCTCGACAACCTCCTGGAGGCGGAGGCGTCGATCTCTGACCCGTCCCGGCCCCGGGACGTCGGCGAAGTCATCAACTATGTGCGAGCGATGAACGCAGGCCTCGCGCGGCTGCCGGCGCTGCCGGTGTCGGTCCGCCTCGTCCGGGAGATCCACGCGGAGCTGCTCGAGGGCGTGCGTGGCGCGGAGCGTAACCCGGGCGAGATCCGGACGAGCCAGAACTGGATTGGGCCGGCTGGCTGCACGCTCAACGACGCCACGTTCGTCCCGCCACCTCCGGGCGAGGTGGGAGACGCCCTGGCGAAGTGGGAGCGTTTCCTCCACGCCACGGACGATCAACTTCCCGCACTGGTCAGGATCGGCCTGGCGCACGCCCAATTCGAAACGATCCACCCCTTCCTCGACGGCAACGGGCGTCTCGGGCGCCTGCTGATCACGTTCCTGCTCTGTGAGCAGGGCATCCTGCTCAAGCCCGTCCTGTACCTGTCGTACTACTTCAAGCGGCGGCGGGCCGAGTATTACGAGCGGCTCCAGGCGGTCCGCGACACCGGTGACTGGGAGGGTTGGCTCCTGTTCTTTCTCCAGGGTGTGGCCGAGGTGTCGGAGGAGGCTACGTCCACAGTGCGCGCGATCGTCCAGCTTCGGGAGCGCCATCGTGCGCTCGTCGCCGACGTGTTCGGCCGGGCGACAGCCACAGGCCTCAAGGTGCTGGAGCTCCTTTACTCGCGCCCGATCGTGACGGTGAACGACGTGGTGGCCGAAACGGCCACGTCGTACGAGGCCGCGAATCAGCTGGTCCGACGGATGGTCTCGTGCGGGATCCTGGAAGAGATCACGGGCGGGGTCCGGAACCGCCGATTCCGTTATAGGGACTACGTCTCCATCTTCTCCGATTAAGCGCCGCCCGGGAGGCACGGTGGACGCGCAAGAAGCGACTCCCTTCGGGAGACGGCGGGACGCGGCGCCGTGCCGTAGAATCGCGCCCACCATCTCTGCGGAGGCCACATTCCCCATGTGCTACGAAATCGACGCCGAGCCCCCAATCCCCGCGATCGCCGGCGCTGCCGTCGACAGCGAGGACCTCGTCCTCACGGCGAAGGACGGCACGAAGTTCGCCGCCTTTGCCGCACGGTCCGGCAACCCGTCCGGCGCCGGCGTCGTCGTCCTGCCAGACGTCCGTGGCCTCTTCCACTTCTACGAGGAACTGGCGCTCCGCTTTGCTGAAGAGGGCGTCAACGCCTGCACCATCGACTACTTCGGCCGCAGCGGTGGCGTCAGCAAGCGCGCCGCCGAGTTCCCGTTCATGGACCACGTCCGCCAGACGAAGCAGGAGACGATCGCCGCTGACACTGCCGCCGCGGTCGCCTATCTGCGCTCCCCCGCCGGTGGCGCCTGCACGTCGGTCTTCACGGTCGGCTTTTGCTTCGGCGGGTCGAATTCGTGGAACCAGGCTGCCCAGGGGCATGACCTCGCGGGGGCGATTGGCTTCTACGGGCGTCCCGGCCCCGGTTTCGCCGACGGCCAGCCCGGGCCCGAGCAGCGCGTCAAGGACATGACCTGCCCCATCCTCGGCCTGATGGGCGGCGCCGACCCGATGATCCCCGCGGCCGACGTCAAGCAGTTCGACGAAGCTCTCGCAGCCGCGGGCGTGAACCACGAGATCGTCACCTACGCGGGCGCACCGCACAGCTTCTTCGACCGTGCCTACGAGCAGTTCGCCGCGGATTCCGCGGACGCCTGGCGGCGCATCCTCGCGTTCATCCGGGCGAACAAGAAGTAGGGAGAGGAGCCCTATCCGGCCTTCGGGAGCCGCTCGCGCTGGCCGCGAAGCCTGCCCTCGATCCGGATCACCTGGCCCTGGCGCCGCCCCTCGCGCTGCCACCACGCGACGAACGCGTCGACGCATTGCGGGTCGAGTTGCGTCCCGCTCACGCGCTGCAGCTCGGCGATCGCCTCTTCCGGCGGGCGGGGGCCACGGTAGACGCGCGGCGACGTGACGGCGTCGAAGGTGTCGGCGACGGCGACGACGCGCGCGCCCAGCGGGATCCGTGCGCCCGCATGGCCATCCGGGTAGCCGTTTCCTGCGAACCGCTCATGGTGGGCGCGCATCACTTCCGCGACCGGAGCCAGCACCTTCGAGGCGAGGGCGATCTGCGCGCCCCGGGCCGCGTGGTGCTTCATCTGGTCGAACTCCTGCGGGGTGAGCTTCCCCGGCTTCAGCAACACAGCGTCCGGCACAACGATCTTGCCGATGTCGTGGATGCGGCCGGCGGTCTCCACGAGCGAGACCGTGGTTGCGTCGCAGCCCAGCTCCCGCGCGATCGCCACCGCGTAGACGGCGACGCGGCCCATGTGCTCGCGGGTGTGCTCGTCCTTGTTCGCCATTGCGGCTTCCAGCCGTTCGAGCGTTTCGGGCTTCGCGAGGTCGACCCTCTCCAGTTCCTCGCACAGAGTCAGCGCCCGCGAGAAGAGCACGAGCGA
>Ga0315281_10000976_pt1 | contig 41402 bp, 38 predicted proteins | sample YL17G07_0_MG_FD_204540 | JGI IMG/M metagenome (GOLD analysis project Ga0315281, IMG submission 204540) | Sediment microbial communities from Yellowstone Lake, YNP, Wyoming, USA - YL17G07_0 | ecosystem: Environmental > Aquatic > Freshwater > Lake > Sediment | place: USA: Wyoming | collected...
TGGCCGTCGCGGCTCTCCCCGGAGAACGCACCCGCCTCGTTCGCCGCGCGCGGCAGCTCGCCTGGGGCGGCAACGCCTGGCACCTCGTCGAGTTCGCGACCGGCCGCAGGCAAGCTGGCTCGGGATCGGGCTCGCCGCCTTCACCGCGCCGACGATGCCACTGCTCGCGGCGGCCAAGCGCCGCGTCGGCCTCCGGCTCGCCTCGGCCGCGACGGTGAGCGAGAGCGCGCAGAACCTCGTCTGCGCGTACCTGTCGGTCGCGCTCATGATCGTCAGCCTGATCGCGCGCGAGCTCCGCCACGCCGGCATCCAACTCGGGCCCACACTTGCGCTCCGGCTGCTCTCCGAGATCCACGAGACAACGCTCGTCTACCCTGCCGCCGGCGGCCGCCAAGGCCGCCCCCGCACACGCACCCAGCTCGCCGACATGGACGATAGCCAACGCCAACTCTTCGACGCCCTCGCGCTCGCCGGGCTCGCACCAGGCGTTTAGGTCTGGAACCGATCTCAATTTGAGCAGGGACCCGGGCCGAGCTGTCGAAGTGTTGGCCTATGAGCGATTCAGCTGGGCCGCGTAGGCGGCGTGTGGGGAGATCGCGTCCGTATCGGTGGCGGGTCTCGGACGCGTTGTGGGTGAGGCTGGAGCCGGTGTTGGCGGATCCGCCGCGCCGCTATCGCTATCCGGGCCGGGCCCGCTATCCAGCCCGCCAGTGTCTGGAGGGGATCCTGTTCGTGCTGGTCACCGACACGCCCTGGCTGGAGGTGCCCTACCGGGAGCTCGGCTTGCCAAGCGGTGAGACCTGCAGGCGCCGGCTGGAGGAGTGGCAGCAACGCGGGCTGCTGGCGGCCGCGATTCGCCTGCTCCAGGACGAGCTTGCCGACGCGGCCAAGCTCGACTGGTCACGCGTGATCGTGGATGCGTCGCTGGTTGAGGCAAAAAGGGGGGCGCGAAGGTCGCGCGCACACTGCGGGGCAGGCCGGGAACCCGTTTCCACCTCGCCGTCGACGCCAACGGGGCACCGCTCGAGGTTCGCCTCGCCGCCGGCAACGAGAACGAACAGCGTCATCTGATCCCGCTCGTCGACGCGCTGCTGGCGCGCAAGCTGCGGCCCGACGAGCTCTGGGCCGACCGTGGCTACGACTCGCGCGCCCTGATCGAAGCGCTGCTCGAACGCGGGATCCAGCCCAGGATCAGCCGCCGCCGCCGCGCCGGCGAACCGATCCCCGACGGCGAAGCGGCCCGCGAGGTGTGGCGGGGCAAGAAACGACGGCTCAAGAGCCGCGACCCGCTCGCCCGCCACCGCTGGCCCGTCGAACGCACGAACGCCTGGCTGAAAGCGATGCGCCGCATCGAGATCCGCCGCGACCGCAAGGACACCACCTACGAAGCCTTCCTCCACCTCGGCATGATCGTCATCCTCGTCCGATCATTTTGAGACCAGCTCCTGACACGCTCACGTCTCCTAACCCCAACAGCCACGCGGGATCCCGACTTGATCTCGTCTCCAACCCGGAAACTCGCGCTAGCGCCCGGCGCGCGCGGCGCGGTCGAGCACCTCGCGCACCTTGCCCGCGAGCGACGAGCCGGTGAACGGCTTCGGTAGGAAGGCGACGCCGCGCGGGAGCGTGCCGTCTTCGCCGAACGCCGTCTCGGTGTAGCCCGAGGTGTAGATCACGGGCATCTCCGGCCGGAGAGCCGAGACCCTCTGGCCGAGCTCGCGGCCACCGAGGCGGGGCATGACGACGTCGGTGACGAGCAGGTGGATCGGGCCGTCGCGACTCGTGCAGAGCTCGAGCGCCTCGACGCCGTCGCGGGCGACGAGCACCGTGTAGCCGAGCCCCTGGAGCAGGCGCCGGCACAGGTCGCGCACGGCCTGGTCGTCCTCGGCGACGAGCACGGTCTCCGTGCCCGAGGCGTCGCTGCTGCCGGCCGCGCTCTCCGGTTCGACCGGCTCGGCGTTGGCGAGCACGCGAGGCAGGTAGACGGAGAACGTCGTCCCTGCGCCCGGCTCGCTCTCGAGCGTGATCGTGCCGCCGCTCTGCTCGACGACCCCGAGCACGGTGGCGAGGCCGAGCCCCGTTCCCTTGCCCGGCTCCTTCGTCGTGAAGAACGGCTCGAACAGATGCTCGCGCGCCTCGGGGTCGATGCCCGTTCCGGTGTCGCTCACAGCGAGACGGACACGGTGCCCGTCGGCGTTCTCGGTCGCAAAGGTGAGCGTGCCGCCGTCCGGCATCGCGTCGCGCGCGTTGACGGAGAGGTTGAGCAGCACCTGCTCGAGCTGGCTCCGGTCGGCGAAGACGCGGCCGAGCCGCGGCGCGAGGCGAAGCTCGAGCTCGACGCTCTCGCCGATCAGCCGCCGGATCATCTCGCCGCTGCCCTTGACGACCTCGTTGAGGTCGAGGACGCGCGGCTGGAGCACCTGCCGACGGCCGAACGCGAGCAGCTGCCGGGTGAGCGAGGCGCCGCGCTCGGCCGCGCGGTGGATCTCCTCGACGTAGGGGCGCAGCTTCGGCTCCCCGACGGTGCGATCGAGGAGGAGCTGGCTGTAGCCGGCGATCGCGGTCAGCAGGTTGTTGAAGTCGTGCGCGACCCCTCCCGCGAGCCGCCCGAGCGCCTCGATCTTCTGCGCGTGGCGGAGCTGCTCCTCCAGCTCGTGGCGTGCCTGCTCGGCGCGCTTGCGCTCGGTGACGTCGCGTGCGACTCCCTCGATCCCCACGGGGCGGCCGTCGGCGAGCACGACCCGGCTCGAGATCTCGACCGGGACGCGCGCGCCGTCCTTGCGCAGGAGGTCGACCTCGTACGTCGTCGCCTCGACGTCGCCAGCCAGCTTTCGCCGCATCTGCCGCGTCGTCGGCTCGACGTGCTCGGGCGCCACGAAGGCGGCGAAGTGCCGCCCGAGCAGCTCCTCGCGCCGGTAGCCGAGGATGCGCTCCCCGGCAGGGTTGAAGGTGAGGAAGCGGCCCTCGAGGTCGTTCGAGTAGATGATGTCGCTCGCGTTCTCGTACAGGTCGCGGTAGCGCTTCTCGCTGTCGCGCAGCGCGCGCTCGGCGAGGGCGCGCTCGGTCACGTCGTGGACGATGCCGACCATGCGCACCGGCGTGCCGGACGCGTCGTAGCTCACCTCTCCCTGCTCGTGCACCGTGCGCTCGCTCCCGTCAGGCCGGACGACCCGGTGCTCGAGCGAGTACGGCTGCCGCTCGTGGACCGCGGCGTTCACGGCCTGCTGGACGTGCTCCCGGTCGTCCGGATGGACGCAGGCGAGGAACGCGTCGTAGGTGGCGCCGAACTCCCGCGGCGCGACTCCGAAGATCCGGTAGATCTCGTCCGACCACTGGAGCGCGCCCGTGACGACGTCCCAGTCCCAGCTGCCGAGATGGGCGATCGCCTGCGCCCTGGCGAGCGACGCCTCGCTCGCGCGAAGCGCCTCGTGGGAGCGGCGGCGCCCCGTGACGTCCTGTACGAAGCCCGCGAGGCGCACGATTCGCCCCGATTCGTCCCGTTGCGCCTCGGCCGTCGCATGGACGTGCCGCGCGCCGCCGACCGGCTGCACGACCCGGTACTTGATGTCGTAGCCGGACTCGCCGCGACTGGCCGCATCGCCCATCTCGGAGACGCGCGCCCGGTCGCCGGGGTGGACGGCGGCGAGGAAGGCGTCGTGCGTGGTGACCGATCCGGGCACGAGGCCGAAGATGTTGTACGCCTCCACCGACCAGCGCTCCTCGCCAGTCGTGGGGTCCCACTCCCAGGAGCCGAGGTGCGCAATCTCCTGCGCCTTTGCGAGCAGCGCATTGCGTTCGGCGTGGTCGCGGACGGCGGCGAGGACGATCGTCCCGTTCCCGAACGGCGTGGGAGAGAGGCTGATCTCGGCCGGAAACTCGCTGCCGTCCTTGCGTAGCCCGACCAGCTCGAGGCCGATTCCCATCGGTCGCGAGCGCGGCACGGCCGTGTACGCGGCGCGCAGCCGGCGGTGCCCGGCGCGGGCGTGCCGCGGGACGAGCGTCTCGATCGACTCCCCGTTCAGCCCGGCACGGTCGTAGCCGAAGAGCCGCTCGGCGAGGGCGTTCGCGGCGATGATTCGCCCGTCGCCGCCGACGGCGACGAGTGCGTCCGGGAGGCACTCGAGCAGCTCGGCGAGGTCGACTGGGCCCGTGAGCGGCCGCTTGTGGTCGAGCGTGCGCTGGCGCCCTGAAACCGGGGCCGGCGGCCTGCCGGTCACCGCCGGAGACGTCTCGACGACGGATGGGAGGCAGGTAGACAGACTGCGCTCGATTCGGCCAAGACCCAATCGAGCGCGCCTCCCTTCGGCACGTGGTCTCGTAAGTGCATGTCCACGTGACGCTCCATGCTCACGGCGCGCAGCCGCGCTCCACAAGACCCAGTTGGGTCAGATCCGCGCCTGTGGAGCGATCGGGACACATCGCTACCCCGAAGGGGGATGACGGGCGCGCGGAACGGGTGAGAGTGAGAGACGTTATGGGGATGCTCCCGCAGGCGATTTGGTGACGGATGACGGTCGGACCGGGTAGCGTCGATCCCTCTTCGGCGTACGCGCGTCTCGGCGTCCGTTCGGGTGCCGGCCTCGCCGAGGTGAAGCACGCCTACCGCCGGCTCGCCCGCGCGCACCACCCCGATACGGGCGGTCCTGCCGCGAGCGAGCAGATCCTCCTCGAGGTCGTCGCCGCCTACCAGGCGATCAGGGCCGTGACGGAGCGCCGGCCGGCCGTCCGGGCCGAGGAAGAGCGCGGCGCGGCGGAGGAGCGGGGGAGCACCGGTTGGCTGCGCCAGGTCGTGGCCTCGGCGTACCGCCCGGCCGAGGGCGTCCGCCGTCCTCGCATCGACGTCCTCGCCTGAGCGCGCCGCCGCCCGGTCGCTCAAGAAGCCCGCGCGCGCGTCGATAACGGCGGCGTCCACATGCGGTTCCACGACCCAGAGCTGGCGCGTCCCCACCGGCACCTGATCGACGGCCTGCTCGCGGAGCTGCGGTCGTTCCCGTGGCGAGAGGTGCCGTGCGTCGTCTGCGGCGAGACGGAGCGGCTCGAGCCGGCGTTCGCCAAGTACGGCGTCGACTACGTCCGTTGCGGCGCCTGCGAGCACCTGTTCGTCAACCCGCAGATGCCCGAGGAGGCGGTGCCCTTCCTCTACGGCAGCCGCTACTGGGCGGACTACGCGCGCGCCACCGGCTGCCCGACGATCGAGGAGCGCCTCCAGTTCGACTTCGACAACGGCGTCGGCAAGCTCCACCGCGACGTCCTCCCCTTCCGCGGCTCGGGGCGGCTGCTCGATGTCGGCGCCTCGAGCGGCGGCCTCGTCGCGCAGGCCCTCCGCTTCGGCTTCGAGGCCGAGGGGCTCGAGCCCGCGCCCGAGATCTGCGAGCTTGCCAGGCGCGCCCACGGCGTGACGATGCACTGCGGGACGCTCGTCGAGCAGCGCTTTCCCGCCGCGAGCTGGGACGTGATCACGATGCACGACGTGCTCGAACACCTGGTCGAGCCCACGCGTGAGCTGTGCGAGCTGCGGCGGGTGCTCGCACCGGGTGGCCTGCTCGTGATCGAGACCGCTTCGACCTCCTCGCTCGAGCTCGTCGAGCGTGGAGCCGACTGGTTCCTCGTCAGTCCGCTCGAGCATCCGCACCTCTTCGGCGAGCGAAACGGCGCGCGGCTCCTGCGCAGGTCTGGCTTCACGATCCTCGACCTCTACTCCCCGCACGAGCACAACTGGATCGCGATCGCCGAGGCCCGGTGATCCGCAGCGTCTGCATCGTGACGCGCGAGTTCCCGCCCGAGACCGCCTACGGTGGGATCGCCCGCCTCGCGCACATGCAGGCCCATGCCTTCGTCGAAGCCGGGCTCGCCGTGCACGTGCTCAGCCTCGCGCCGGACGGCGTCGCGCGCACGGTGCTCGACGGCGGCGTCGTCGTGCACCGGATCCCGCAGCCGGCCGTGGAGGTTGCGGCGGACATGCCGTACGCGATCGCCGGCGCCTGGAGCCACGCGGTCTCCACCGCGTATGCCGCGCTCGACGCCGCCGTCCGCTTCGACGTCGTGCAGGCGCAGGACTACCACGCCGAGACGCTGCACCTCGTGCGGCGGCCGGAGACGCCGATTGTCGTCTACCTGAATGCGCCGATGAGGGTGCTCGCCGAGTGTACCGGCCGGCCGCAGACCGCCGGCCAACGGGCCTTCGCCGAGCTGGAAGGGGCGGCGCTGAAGGGCGCGGACCTCCTTCTCCACCCGACCGAGCTCGTGCTCGCGGAGACGCGGCGGGTGTTCGGGGAGCTGCCTCCGGCGGCGCTCTGCCCGCACCAGTTCGACGTTCGGCGCTTCGCCTTTCCCGAGCGCACGCCGTGGGCCGGCGGGCCGCTGCCGCTCATCTTCGTGGGGCGGCTCGAGCCGCTCAAGGGCGCCGATCTAGCGCTGCGGGCGCTGGTCGAGCTGCGCGGGCGAGGGGTCGACGCCCGCCTCACGCTCGTCGGCCGGGACGTGCCGCAGGCGGACGGCTCGTCCTACCGGCGGGGCGTGCTCGTCCCCTTGCTGGACGAGCTCGGACTCGACTTCGGCGACGTTCGCTTTGTCGACCAGCTCGACGAAGCCGGGGTGGCCAGGCATCTGCTTCACGCCGCTGCGGCCATCCTGCCGTCCCGGATCGAGAACTTCCACACGGCCGCCGTCGAGGCGCTCGCAGCGGGAGTGCCCGTGATCACGAGCGACCGTAACGGTCTGTCCTGCTGGGTCGGGACCGAGGACGGCCTGCACGCCGTTCCGATCGCCGACCCCAACGCCTTCGCCGAGGGCGCGGCTGACGCGCTCTGCGACGAGGCCTGGCTCGCCGACGCGAGTGTCCGCGGCGCCGCGCTCGTCCAGCGCCTCTTCGACCCCGTCGCCGTCACGGAGCGCCAACTTGGGCTCTACGCCGAGGCGATCGCGCGCCGCGCGCCCGCGCGCCCCGCGGCTCGGCCGGCTCCCGCCGGCCCCGAGCTGGCGGTGATCGTGCTCGCCCACAACGCGCTCCCGTACACACAGCGCTGCCTGGGCAGCCTGCTCGCGCACACCTCGACGACGCTCCGCGTGTATCTCGTGGACAACGCCTCGACGGACGGCACCGCCTCCTGGGCGGCCGGGCTCGACGAGCGGGTGACGGTCGTCCGCAGCGACGCCAACCTCGGCGTCGCCGGCGGCCGCAACGCGGGCCTCGCTGCGATCGAGGGCGAGCCCGACTACGTGGTCTTCTTCGACAACGACGTCGAGGTGACCGCCGGCTGGTGGGTGCCCTTCGTCGGGGCGCTCGAGGGCGATCGTAGCGCCGGGATCGCGGGCGAGCGCGGCGTGCGCATCACCGTCACGGAGACCGGCCGCGAGACCGAGTCGCTCGACGGGCCGGGCCCAGTCGAGGCGGACATGGCGATCGGGTTCTGCATGGTCATGCGCGCCGCAGCGGTCGCGGAGATCGGCCGGTTCGACGAGAACATGGGCCTCTTCTGGCACGACGACGACGACTACGGCATGCGCGCGCGCCGGCTCGGCTGGCGCGTGCTCCACGTGGGCAGCGGCCGCGTGCTCCACTTCGAGCACCGCTCCTCCAGCTTGGTGGAAGGGATCTGGGACGGGCCCGAGGAGCCCTCGGACCTCTCGCGCCGCAACCAGGAGTACCTGGCCGGGAAGTGGCGCTCGCGCGGGCAAGGCCCGTTGGAGGCGGCGGGAGCCGATCTCGCCGTTCTCGCCTTCGCTGATGAGCTGTTAGAGGCGCCCGAGCTTCTCGGCGCCTTCGCGTCGCACTTCTCCGCCGCCGACTCCGCCACGCTCGTCATCTACGCCCCCGGCTGGGAGCCGGGCGCGCTCGGGGACGAGCTCGGCCCGGTCATCGAGCAGGCCGGGCTCGCCGGCGAGGAGGGCCCCGAGCTTGTCGCGCTCGCCGTCCCTGACGACCCCGAGACCGAGCTGAGCCTCGCGCTCGGAATCGACGCCGTCCTCACGCGGCGGGCGCCGACCGGCGTCTTCCAGGCCCCACCGCACTACGACGAGAAAGGCGGCGAGGCGCTGCATCTCCTCGCGTCGCGCTTCTCCCGGGCGGAGTCCCATGTCTCCTTCGCGCTTGCCACGGCCTCCGTGCCGGGGATCGAGTGGTCGGATGAGCCGCAGCCCGGCCCGGCCGTCGCGGTGCTCGATCCCGAGCCCACGGGGCCGCTGCTGCCGCTCTACGAGGAGGAGCCCGGCCTGCTCCGCTCGTGCCTGTGCTCGCAGGCGTACATGGAGACCGAGTCCTACGCCTCCTGGTGCGCCCGGTTCGAGCAGCTGCCGATGATGCACCGCAAGCAGTGGGAGTACGTCATCATCTGCGAGGCGCTCCACGAGCGCGGCCTGCTCGCGTCTGGCAAGCGCGGGATCGGCTTCGGCGTCGGCACCGAGCCGCTCCCGGCGCTCTTCGCGAGCCACGGCTGCGAGATCGTCGCCACCGACCTCGCCGTCGACGCCGCCGCGTCGCTCGGGTGGGTGGACGGGAACCAGCACGCCGCGAGCCTCGACACCCTCAACAGCCTCGGGCTCTGCCCGCCCGGCGCGTTCAAGGAGCGCGTGTCCTTCCGGTCCGCCGACATGAACGACATTCCAACCGACCTGAGGGGATTCGACTTCACGTGGTCCTCCTGCTGCTTCGAGCACCTCGGCTCGATCGAGCACGGCCTGCGCTTCGTCGAGCGCTCGCTCGACTGCCTGCGGCCCGGAGGGATCGCGATCCACACGACCGAGTTCAACCTGTCGAGCAACGACGACACGATCCGGGAGGGAGGCACGGTCATCTTCCGCCGTCGCGACATCGACAGGCTCGCGCAGCGGCTGACCGCGCAGGGGCACAAGATCTGCCTCGACTACACCGAGGGCACCACCTTGGTCGACCGCTTCGTCGACGTGCCGCCCTACGAGCAGGACCCCCACCTGCGCCTGCTGCTCGAGGGGTACGTCTCCACCTCGATCTGTCTCATCGTCCGCAAGGCCGGCTAAGGACCGGCCCCGCGCGGTCGATCACCCGGGCGTCGTCGCACCCCCTGCGCGCCCGGCTATCCGCCGCGAGGTCGAAAGGAGCACCTGACATGGCACCTCGAGCGAAGAAGGCGCTGGTCACCGGCGTCACGGGGCAGGACGGCGCCTACCTGGCCCAGTTCCTGCTCGGCAAGGGCTACGAGGTCGCCGGCCTCGTCCGGCGCAGCTCGACTCCGAACCTGGAGCGGCTCGTGCGTCTGGGCATCCAGGACCGCGTCACGCTGATCGAGGGCGACCTCGGCGACCAGTTCTCGCTCATGAACGCGGTCAACGACGTGCGCCCGAGCGAGTTCTACAACCTCGGCGCCCAGAGCTTCGTGCCCGAGTCCTGGAAGACGCCGGTGCAGACCGGCGAGTTCACGGGACTCGGCGTCACGCGTTGCCTCGACGCGATCAAGGTCGTCGATCCGGAGATCCGCTTCTACCAGGCATCGTCGAGCGAGATGTTCGGCAAGGTGCTCGAGGTGCCGCAGCGGGAGACGACACCCTTCTACCCGCGCAGCCCCTACGGCGTCGCCAAGGTCTACGGCTACTGGGTCACGGTCAACTACCGTGAGAGCTTCGGCCTCTACGCCTGCAACGGCATTCTCTTCAACCACGAGTCGCCGCTGCGCGGGCTCGAGTTCCTCTCGCGCAAGGTGACGAACGCCGTCGCGCGGATCGCGCTCGGCCTGCGGCAGGACGTGCGGCTCGGCAACCTCGAGGCGCGGCGCGACTGGGGCTACGCCGGCGACTACGTCGAGGCGATGTGGCTGATGCTCCAGCAGGACTGGCCCCGCGACTACGTCGTCGCCACCGGCGAGACGCACAGCGTGCGCGAGCTCGTCGAGATCGCCTTCCAGCAGGTCGGCATCGACGACTGGGAGCGCCACGTCGTCATCGACCCACGCTTCTACCGGCCGGCCGAGGTCGATCTCCTCGTCGGCGACTCGAGCAGCGCGCGCGACGCGCTCGGCTGGAAGCCGCGCACGAGCTTCCGCGGGCTCATCGAGGCGATGGTGGACGCCGACCTCCAGTGGGAGAAGGCGAAGCTCGCCGCCCCCGGCGCACGAATCGCCGCGTAGCGCCGGGGCGATGACCTCCCGGGACTCGCAGCCCCCGCGCAGCCTGCCCGCGCTCTGGTCGGCCCCCCTGCTCGACCCGTCCGGGTACGCCGACGAGGCGCGCGGCTTCCTCTGCGCGCTCGAACGGTGCGGGTACGAGGTCGCAGCGCGCCAGATCGGCCACATCAAGGAGGACGCGGGCCTGTCGCCGGAACACCTCGCCACCGTCCGGCGCGCGCTGGACCGGCCCGCGCCCACCGGCGAGTTCGCCTTCGTTCACCACCACCAGCCGGCGACGGGGCAGCGGCTTCACCCGAACGGCCCGAACGTGTCGCGCACGATGTTCGAGACAGACCGGATTCCGCGCGCGTGGCGGCCGCGGCTGCTCGAGGTGGACGCGGTCTGGGTGCCGGCCGAGTTCAACGTCGAGACCTTCATGCGCGGCGGCGTCCCGGGCGATCTCCTGCACGTGCTTCCGGCAACGCTTGACTTCGAGCTCTTCTCGCATCCGGGCGTCGAGCCGCTGCCGCTGACCGGCGCCCGCGGCTTCGTCTTCCTCTCGGCCTTCGACTTCACCGACCGCAAGGGCTGGGACGTTCTGCTCGAAGCCTGGGCGCGCGCCTTCGGGCCCGACGACGACGTCTCGCTCGTGCTCAAGTGCCTGACACTGCACGGCGTCACCGTCGAGAGCATCCGCGAGCGGATCGACTCCTTCCTCGGCGGCCGCGAGACGGCGCCGATCGTTCTCAACACGGAGCTGCTGCCGGCGTCGACGCTGCCGCGGCTCTACGCCGCCGCGGACGCGTTCGTGCTCTCGAGCCGCAGCGAGGGGTGGGGAAGGCCGCTGATGGAGGCGATGGCGATGGCCTTGCCGACGATCGGCAGCCGCTGGAGCGGAAACCTTGCCTTCATGAACGATGGCAACTCGTGGCTCGCCGAGGGCGCGGTGGGGCCGATCCGGCAGTGGGATCCCGTCCACCCGAGCCTCTGGCAGGGCGCGAGCTGGTTCGAGCCCGATCCCGATTCGGTCGCGTCGTTGCTGCGGGAGGTGTACGCCGGCGGCGCCGAGGTGCGACGCAGGGCGAGATGGGCGGCTTCGGACCTGCGCGAGCGCTTCTCGAGCCAGGTGGCGGCGGCCCGCGTCGTCGAGCTGCTCGAGCTCGCGTTCGAGCGCTGGAGCTGGCGCCGCTCGCGCCCGGTCGCCTGCGTGTGGCGGGGCGAGTTCGGCTCCGGCCACTCGCTGGCGATCGTCAACGACGGCGTCGTCGGCACGCTCCAGGCGGCCGGCGAGCCCGTGCTCAGGCTCGCGCCCGAGTCGGAGCCCGCCGTCGTGGACGCCGTCGGCGTCGCCCAGCACTGGCCGCCGGCCTTCGAGGCGCCGGCGAGCGGCCCCTTCGTCCTCTACCAGCCGTGGGAGTTCGGGCGCGTGCCCGAGCGCTGGGTGGAGCAGATCCGCCAGCTCGTGGACGAGGTGTGGGCGCCGTCCGAGTCGGTTCGCGAAGCCTACGTCGCCTCGGGTGTGCCCGCCGAGCTCGTGCACGTTGTGCCGAACGCCGTGGATCTCGAGACCTTCGCGCCAGCGGGGCCGGCGCGGTCGCTGCCGACCACGAAGAGCACGGTCTTCCTGTTCGTCGGGGGGCTCGTCTACCGCAAGGGCGTGGACCTCCTGCTCGAGGCGTTCGCACGGGCCTTCACAGCCGACGACGACGTCTGCCTCGCGATCAAGAGCTTCGGCGCGGGCACGATCTACGACGCGGACGCCGGCCTGCAGCAGCTCGCTGCCTTCGCCGCTCGGCCCGGCGCGCCCGAGCTCGTCCTGCTCGACGAGGACGTCCCCCCGGCCGAGCTGCCGGCGCTCTATCGCGCGGCCGACGTGCTCGTCCAGCCCTACCGCGCCGAGGGCTTCTGCCTGCCGGCGCTGGAGGCGCTCGCCTGCGGCGTGCCCGTCATCGTCACCGCCGGCGGCCCGACGGACGAGTTCGTCTCGGACGACTGCGGGTGGCGCGTCGCCTCCCGTCGGGCGCCGCTGCCGGACGGCTCGCTGCCGCCCGACTACGCGCTCGCCGGAGAGGGCTTCGTGCTCGAGGCCGACGTGGACGCGCTCGTCCAGACGCTGCGAGAGGCCGCACACCCCGAGCGTCGCGCCTCGCGAGCGGCGGCGGCGCGAGAGCACGCCGAGCGCTTCCCGTGGGATCGGGCGGCGCAGACGGTGCGCGACCGGCTCGAGGCGCTGAGCAACCGCCCGCCGGTGCGCAGGCTGCCTCGCGCGCTGGTTCCGAGTCGCCGGAGCGTCCTCTTCGCGGTGATCGCCGACTGGGAGCGGTGCGAGAGCTGGGCCGAGCCGGTCGTCGCCTACGCGCGCGCGTTCGCCCCGGACGACGAGGTGACGCTCGTGCTGTCCGTCGTCGACGAACATGCTGCGCTCGCACTCGTCGCCGGCGAGCTGGAGCGCGCCGGCCTCCGCCTCGACGCGCTGCCCGACATCGCCCTCGCGGAGGCGGCGGGGATGGGTCCCGAGTCGCTCGCGCTCGCCGCCGACGTCGTCATCTGCGCAGACGGCAACCCTCCGCTGCGCGCGCGGCGCGTCCTTCCTCCCGACCCGAGCGCGCTGCGTGCGCTCGTAGGCAGTCGCTAGTCATGGGTCTGCGGACGACAGCCCTTGTCGCCGAGCGGCCGATCGAAGTCATTCCGAAGCTCGCCTGGAACCGCCGGCTGCTCGGTCTGCTCGCCGCCGCCGAGGCGGCGGTCGAGAGCGGCCGGCCGGGCGACCTCGCCAGCGTGTTCGCCGGGGTCGCGACCTGGGGCGATGCCCAGCGTGCCTACGAGGCGCGACGACGGCTCGCCGAGCTCACGCTCTCCTCGATCCGCCGCGCGCGCGCAGGCGCCGGAGCGGAGCTTGCTCTCGCGGTCGCCGGCGCTCTCCTCGACGCGCTCGAGGACGCGCCGAGCGAGCCGGCGCTTCTGAACGAGGTCGCCGTCCTGCTCACGGAGCTGGGCCAGCTCGGCACCGCCGCGGACGTCTTCCGGGTCGCCTACCGGCTCGATCCATCGATCCCCGGCCTGCGCGAGAACATCGAGGCTGTTCGTGCCGCCAAGCGCGGCCGGCCGCGGACGCTTCCCGGCCCGCTCGGTGCCCGCGCTCGAGCGCTCGGCGCCCGCGCTCGCCGGGTCGCGCGCCTGGCCGGGCCGACGGCGGGCCTCAGGCTCTCCCTCTGCATGATCGTCAAGGACGAGGAGGAGATGCTGCCCGGCTGCCTCGAGGCCGTGCGTGACGCGGTGGACGAGATCGTCGTCGTGGACACCGGCTCGAGCGATCGCACGGCAGAGATCGCCCGCTCCTTCGGAGCGCTCGTGCTCGGCTTCCCGTGGTCCGGTTCGTTCGCCGACGCGCGGAACTACTCGCTCGAGCATGCGACGGGCGACTGGATCCTCTACCTCGACGCCGACGAGCACCTCGTGCTCGAGGACGCGCACCGGCTGCGCGAGCTGCTCGGACGGACATGGCGTGAGGGCTTCTACCTCGCCGAGACCAACTACACCGGCGAGGCGGAGACCGGCGGCGCTGTCACCCACCTCGCGCTGCGGGTCTTCCGCAACCGGCCGCACTACCGCTTCGCCGGCCGGATCCACGAGCAGAAGACGCATGTGATGCCGATGCACCTCTCGGAGAGGTGGGAGCAGACGACGATCCGGGTGCGCCATTTCGGCTACCTCAAGAGCCGGATCTCGGCCAGGGACAAGTCGCGGCGGAACGTCGAGCTGCTCGAGCGCGAGGCCGCCGAGGGCGGTGACGCGTTCACCCTCTTCAACCTCGGCTCCGAGTACCTCGCGGTCGGCGATCCGGAACGCGCGCGCCGCTGCCTCGATGGCGCCTGGGTCGAGACGCGGGCCGGCGAGTGGCGCACGCTCGGCTACGCGCCCATCCTCGCCACGCGCGTAGTCAAGGCGCGACGCGAGGCGGGCGACCACGCCGCCGCCCGCGAGGCGGTGGCCGAGGCGCTCTCGATGTTCCCCGACCACACGGACGTCGTCATCGAGGCGGCCGTCAACGCTCGCGAGGAGGGACGCCTCGAGGAGGCGATCGCCCTCGCCGAGCGCTGTCTCGCGCTCGGGGACGCGCCCACTCGCTACGCGGCCACGGTCGGCGCCGGGACGTTCCTCGCGCTCAACCTCCTCGCCGAGCTGCATGGGCTGCAGGGCCGCCTCGACGTCGCCGAGGAGCTCCACCGGCGCTCGCTCGCCGACTACCCGGGCTACGCGGCCCCGATGCTGCCGCTCGCGACGTTGATGCTGGCCCGCAACGCGACGCCGGCCGACATCGAGGCGGAGCTGCCGGACGAGGGCCCGACGAGCCTCCTGCTCGCCGCGACCGCCTGTTACGAAGGGGGTCACGCGGCCGAAGCCGAGGACTGGTTCCGGCGCGTGCTCGAGCGCCAGCCCGGCAATCCGGTCGCCCGCGTCGGCTTGATCGAGGCGCTCCTCTCCCAGCGGCGCTATGCCGAGGCGGCCGCCTCGGCAGAGCGGGAGCCGGCCGACTCGATCGTGCGGCCGGTCGTCGCGCTCGCCGAGCTCTTCGCGCACGCCGCCGCCGGCGAGTCGGACGCGCTCGCCGCCGCCCTCGAGCGTGCCCCCGCAGCCGGCGTCACGCCGGCCGAGCTCGAGCTCTATACCGCCTGGGCGAGTGTGCTCGCCGGCGGCGAGACGCCGGGCTCGCTTTCGGCCGAGGCCGCTTCGCCCACCGAGCAGGCGCTCGAGGCGCTGCTGCGCGTCCAGGAGTTCGACGCGTTCGAGCGGCTGCTGCCTCTCCTCCGGGCGACCGAGCTCGGCGAGCAGGAACGGCACGACCGCCTCGCCCGGCTCTACTTCCGGCTCGGCTACCTCGAGTCGGCCGCCGACGAGTGGATCGCCGTCGTCGAGCGCGCGCCCACCGCGCCCGCGCTCGTCGGCCTGGCGCAGGTCGCGGTCGCGCGCGGGCTGCTCGAGGACGCAGGCGAGCTCGCCGAGAAGGCGGTCCGGCTCGACCCCGACCTCGTCGAGGCGCGGCGGCTTGCCGAGGTGCTGCGCGAGCGCAGTCGGGGAGCTCGGGTCGCCGTGCTCGCCCCTTCCTGAGTCACGCCGTCCCTCCTAAAGAAGGAGCATCCGCCGTCGATAGATAGCGATGACCTAGCACGGAGGGACCGAACACATGATCGAGAGCATCTCATCCGACCCGGGCGCACGCGTTGCCGGACCGCGCCGCTCGTCTCCGCCCGAGGGGGTCGAGCACGCCCTCTCAGTGCAGCTGACGGCGGCCGTCACGCCGATTCCAGCTTCTCCGCCACCCGAGGCGCTCGAGGCCGTCGCCATGGCCGCACAGACCCTCGCCGAGCTTGCGAGCCGAGACGTGACCCTGCATCTCGACCTGACGGGCGGCGCCGGCCACCTGCGCGTGAAGGTCGTGGACGGCGAGGGGAGCGTCGTGGACTCGCTTACACCGCAGCGGGCGTTCGAGCTGCTCAGCCGCGGCGAGGGCGACCCGTTCTTCGTCGACACGACGGGGTAGATGTCGAGCTCCCTACCCACGATCAACTTCGGCGGTCTCGCCTCGGGGCTCGACACGAACAAGATCGTCGATCAGTTGATGTCGATCGAGCGCCAGCCGCTGACCCGCCTCCAGCAGAGGCAAACGCTCGAGGAAGCGCGCATGAGAGCGTTCAGCGACGTGCGGTCGCGGCTGACAAGCCTCGCCTCGGCCACTGCGGACCTCCGGGATGCCGGTGCCTGGGCCGATGTTCAGTCGGTTGAGTCGAGCGATACCACCAGGGTCGCCGCTACGCGCACGGGCGGCGCGGCCGCCGGGGGCTATGAGATCACGGTCACCCAACTCGCCCGCGCCTACCAGATCACGCAGCAGAGCTCGGCCACTGCCGCCTCGGCCGACGACACGCTGCACCTCGCGATCGGCGCGGGTAGCACAATTAACGTGGTGATCTTGAGCGGCGACTCGCTCGAGACGATCGCCGGCAAGATCAACGGCTCCTCCGGGATCGGGGTCTACGCGTCGATCGTCAGCTCCAAGCTCGTCCTCTCCGGCAAGGCGACCGGCTCCGCGGCGTCGATCGCGGTCACGAGCGACGGCGCGCTTGCCGCCGACCTCAACTTCAACACCGGCTCGCCGACGATCGGCGGCCAGAACGCCTCCTTCACGGTCAACGGCAGCCCGAAGACGAGCTCGTCCAACACCGTCACGGACGCGATCGCGGGTCTCTCGCTGACGCTCAAGGCGCAGACGGCCTCGGCCTTGACGGTCACCGTCGGCGCGCCCGCGCCGAGCACCGACGCGATTCAGGCGAAGGTGCGGGCATTCGTCGACCAGTACAACTCGACACTCGACTTCATCCGCGGGAAGCTGAACGAGCGGAAGGTCGCCGCGCCGAAGACCGACTCGGAGCGGGCGCAGGGGGCGCTTCGCGGCGACCTGTTCCTGACGAGGCTGCTCTCGAAGCTGCGCGGCTCCGTCGCCGACGGCTTCACGGGTCGCCCGCCCGCGGCCAGCCAGCTCTCGCAGATCGGCGTCTCGACCGGTGCCGGCACCGGCTCGACCACGATCAATCAGGACGCTGTCGCGGGCCGGCTGACGCTCGACAACGCCAAGCTCGCCGACCAGCTCTCGACGCGCTTCAGCGACGTGAAGGCCCTGTTCACGAACGCCACCGGCGCCTACGCGACAGAGGGCCTCTCGCAGCGCCTCGACGAAGCGATCACTCCGTACACCGCGGCCGGCGGCGTGCTCGCCTCGCGCGTGAGCTCGGAGCAGTCGCTGATCGACTCGCTGAAGGACAGCCAGAGCAAGCTCGCGGTGCGGCTGACCGACCGCGAGAAGGCGCTGCGGGTCAGGTTCACAATGCTCGAGACGACGCTCTCGCAGCTCCAGTCGCAGGGCGCATCGCTCACGGCCCAGCTCGGCACCGCCGGCAAGTAGATGATTGATTCCCAATCACCGCACCCCCAGTGGGGGCCTGGGCACGCCGATCGGGAATCAATCATCTAGCCTCAAGCGCGTCTCCCGTCGGTCGTTAATCTAGGTCGACCATGAGCGCGTACACCAGCCTCAACGCCGCCTACACCGAGGCGAGCGTTCTCACCGCGCCGCCGGAGCGGCTGATCGTGCTGCTCTACGACGGCGCGCTGCGCTTTCTCCGGCAGGCCTCCGTTGCCATGCGGGCCGGCGACGCTGTCCGCTGCCGCGACCGACTGCGCAGGGCGGACGCCATCATCACGGAGCTGAACGTCTCGCTCGACATGAGCTGCGGCGAGATTCCGGTGCGCCTGCGCTCGATCTACCTCTTCTGCCGCCGCTGCCTCACCGGGGCGAGCGTCGCCCGCGACGCCGATGCGATCGACAGGGTCGCCGAGCTGCTCGCGGAGCTGCGCGAGTCGTGGCAGACGATCGCCGACGGCGCGGCCGCCCAGCCGGCGGCATGAAACGCCCCGCAGCAACGCCCAGCGCCCGCGCGTTCCTCGGGCGCCGCTCGCGGTGCCGGGCCGGAGGGGACAGTATGGGCAATACGGACCCGGAGAGACCGGTGCCGCGAGCGGCGTCAGGCGGCGGCGGAGCCGGGCTCGGCCCGGCGGGAGCCGACGCCGGCGAGGGGCGCGCGTGAGCGACCCCCACGTCCGGCTGCTTGAGCTCGCCCGGCGCCAGCGCGAGCTGATCGCGGACGGGCGCTACGACGAGCTGGCCGCACTCGAGTGCGAGTGGGCCGCGGCGCAGAGCGAAGCGCCCGCGCAGACTCCTCCCGAGGCGCTGCCGCTGCTCGCAGAGGCGGAGCGGCTCGTCGATGGCAACGTCGCCGCTCTCGAGGCCGCGTTGCGCGCGACCGCCGAGGAGCTGTCGCGGCTCCGGCGCGGCCGCGCGGCCGTCCTCTCCTACGCAGGGGGGCAGGGGATCTCCGGCGTGGATGAACGCGGCTGAGCCGGCCGACTCAACTCTGCACCCGCCGCGTCGATCTATGAGGTCGGCCTGAACGGATCTCGGGCGCAAAGGGTCCCACGGATGGGCGACTCGACAGCGAGAAAGCGACCACCGTGGACTTGTTCGACCGCACGCAGATCGCTCTTGAGCAGGCGCTGGCCGGTGCCAGCGCCCGCCAGCAGGCGCTGGCCCACAACCTCGCCAACGCGAACACGCCCGGCTTCCGCCGCTCCGACGTCGACTTTCATGCCACGCTCGCAAGCGCGCTCGAAAGCGGCGCGCCCGACTCCGCGCTCGGTCGGTTGTCCTTCGAGCGCGCGATCGATTCCAACGCGCCGGCGCGCGCCGACGGCAACACCGTCGACGTGGACAAGGAGATGTCGACGCTGACCGAGAACTCGCTCGACTATCAGGCGCTCGTCACCATTGCCCACGCACGCCTGAAGATGCTCGGGATGGCGATCGGGGGCCGCTCGTGAGCCTGTTCGACTCGCTGCGCATCTCGGCCAGCGGTCTCTCGGCCGAGCGGCTGCGGATGGACGTCGTCGCCAGCAACCTCGCCAACGCGAATACGACCAAGGGCGCCGACGGACAGCCGTACCGGCGCAAGGAGGTCGTGCTGCAGTCCGCGGACGGCTCGGGCGCCTCGAGCTTCCAGGACGTGCTCCAGGGCGTCGAAATCACCGGCGTCGTTGACGACGACAGCCCGCTCCGCCGCGTCTACGACCCGGGTCATCCCGACGCCGACGCCCAGGGCTTCGTGACGTTGCCGAACGTGAACACCGTCAGCGAGATGGTCGATCTGATCACGGCCACGCGCGGCTACGAGGCGAACGTGCAGGCGATGAACGCGGCGAAGCAGATGTTCTCGCGCGCGCTGGAGATCCTGCGCTGATGCCGGGTATCGGGCCGGTCCAGCCGATCACCGCCTCCGACCCGCAGCCTCTCGCAGACGGCGCGGGGGAGACGGGTTCTGCGGGCGCGGGCGGCGGCTTCGGCTCGCTCCTCGCCAAGCAGCTCGACAAGCTCGATCGCCTGCAGCAGAGCGCCGACGGGCAGACCCAGGCGCTCGCGACCGGCAAGGCGACTGACGTTGCTTCCGTGGTGATGGAGGTCGAGCGCGCGAGCCTCGCACTCCAGCTCGCCGTCCAGGTGCGCGACAAGGCCGTGGACGCGTACCACGAGATCTTCCGCATGCAGATCTAGGAGGGGAGATTAGGCGGTGGGGAACGGCTCGCGCATGCGCGACATTTGGAACGGCCTCGAGCCGCGCGGCCAGCTCGCGCTCGTCGGCTCGGGGCTGCTCGTCGCCGTCACGCTGTTCGCGCTCTTTCAGCTCTCCTCGCGCCCGAGCTATGTCGAGGTCGCGAGCGGACTCGCGCCGGCGGAGAGCGGCAAGGTGGCGAGCGCCCTGAGCGGCGCAGGCATTCAGTACAAGCTGCGGGGCGGCGGCACGGCGGTCTCGGTCGTGCGCGCCGACGTCGCGGCGGCCCGCGTGGCGCTCGCCGAGCAGGGCCTGCCGCGGGGCGGGCACGTCGGCTTCGAGCTGCTCGACAAGCGCGGCTTCGGCACGACCGACTTCCAGCGCAAGGTGGACTACCAGCGGGCGCTCGAGGGCGAGATCGCACGCACGGTCGAGGCGATCGACGGCGTCCAGGGGGCCGAGGTGCAGCTCGTGCTGACCGACAAGACGCTCTTCCTCAACGACGGCACGCCTGCGAGCGCCGCGGTGCTGCTGACGGGTGGAACTCAGCTCGACGGCGCCGCCGTACGCGGCATCGCGCACCTCGTCGCCTCGAGCGTCCAGGGTCTCGACGTGAAGGACGTGACGATCACGAGCGGCGACGGCACGCTGCTCTGGCCCGAAGGCGACGTCGTCGGCGGAGCGGGTGGCCTCGCGAAGCTCGAGGCCGAGAGCCGCTACGGCGCCCAGCTGTCGGCACAGGTGAACGCGCTGCTCGTCTCGACGCTCGGGCCCGGTAAGGGGCAGGCACGCGTTCACGCCGAGCTCAACCTCGACCAGACGAAGATCGACACGGTCACCTACGGGAAGAAGGGCACGCCCACCCAGTCGAAGACCGAGCAGGAGACGCTCGCCAGCAAGGGCGCGCGCACGAGCAGCGTGGCCGGAGTGGGCTCGAGCGTCCCCGGCGGCGCCTCGTCCGGCACGGGCGGGCAGTCAGACTACAAGCGCAAGAGCGACAGCACGGAGTTCGGGGTCGATCGCGTCGTCGAGAGCCGCATCCTCGCTCCCGGCAGCGTGACACGGGTGGACGTCGCCCTCTTCTTCGACAGCTCCGTGCCGGCCGCCGTCGCGGCGGGGCTCCAGAAGTCGGTCACGAGCCTCGTCGGCCTCGACCGAAAGCGAGGCGATACGCTCAACGTGGCCAAGCTGGCCTTCGCCGCGCCGCCGAAGGACAAGGCCACGGCCGCCGCGGCCGCCGCCGGACCGCTTGCCGCGCTGGGAGGGCCGCTCGCGCTCGCCCGGTGGGCGGGTCTTGGGATCCTGATGCTCGTCTTCCTCTTCCTCGCCCGCCGCGGCCTGAAACGCCGCGAGGAGGACGCCGTCTCCGAGCCGACGTGGCTGCGCCAGATCGAGGCGTCGGTGCCGCTCGCCCAGCTCGAGGCGGCGTCGCCTGCGAGGCAGCCCCTCGAGCTGAAGCGGAGTGAGGTCGGCCAGCAGATCGAGGACATCGTCAAGCGGCAGCCCGAGCAGGTGGCGAAGCAGGTGGCGGCGTGGATGAGGGAGTAGGACATCTCTCCAGCCGTCGGAAGGCGGCCATCCTCTGTGTCTCGATGGGTCCCGCAGGCGCCGCCGAGGTGTTCAGACACCTCGGCGACGACGTGATCGAGCAGCTGACCGTGGAGATGGCGAAGACCTCCGAGGTCAAGCCGGCCGTCGCCGAGCGCGTGATGGCGGAGGTCGTCGAGACCGCACTCGCGTACGGCTACATCGCCGACGGGGGCATCCGCTACGCCCGCGACGTGCTCGAGCGGGCCATCGGCGGTGCGCGCGCCACCGAGATCCTCTCCCGGCTCGCCTCCGCGATCGAGGCGACGCCCTTCGAGTTCCTGCGCCGGACGCCGCCGGACCAGATCTGGACGTTTCTGCGTGCCGAGCACCCGCAGACGATCGCGCTCGTGCTCGCCAACCTGCCGAGCGCCGAGCTCGCCGGCAAGGTGATGAGGCAGGTGCCGGCCGAGCTGCAGGCCGAGATCGCGACCCGGATCGCGCTGATGGACCAGACGCAGCCGGACGTGGTCAAGGAGGTCGCTCACGTCATGCAGCTGAAGATCGAGTCGCTCTTCCAGGCCGAGTACGCGGCGGCCGGAGGCGTCCAGTCGCTTGCGGACATCCTCACGTCGGCCGACCGGACGACGGAGCGGAACGTCCTCGAAAGCCTCGAGGCGGAGAACAAGGAGCTCGCCGACCAAGTGCGCTCCCTCCTGTTCGTGTTCGAGGACATTCTCAGCCTCGATGCCCGCTCGACCCAGCTCGTCCTCAAGGACGTGGACGCGAAGGACCTCGCCGTCGCCCTGCGCGGGACGAACGAGGACGTCTCCGAGCACATCATGGCGAACATGTCGGAGCGGGCAGGCGTCATGCTCCGCGAGGAGATGGAGCTCATGCCGCCGCAGCGCAAGCGTGCCATCGAGGAGGCGCAGTCGAAGATCGTCGCGACCGTGCGCCGGCTCGAGGACGCGGGCGACATCATCATCTCCCGCGGCGCGGGCGACGAGGAGGCCGTGATCTAGGTGGACACCTTCACCTTCCCGGTTCTCGAGGCGGCGCCGGAGCGGCTCGGCCGTTCGACGAGCCCGGCGGCGCTCGCCGAGGAGATCGTCGCTCGCGCCCGCGGCGAGGCGGAGAGGCTCACCGCCGCCGCGGCCGAGCAAGGGCGGGAGGAGGGCTACCGTTCCGGCCTTGCCGAGGCGCGCGCCGAGCTGGAGCCGGCAGTCTCGGTCATTCGGGCCGCCGCCGAGCGGGCCGACGCCGCGCGGGAGGCGCTGCTCGACACGCTCGAGCGCCGCGCCGTCGAGCTCGCGCTCGCGCTTGCGGAGAAGGTGCTCGCAGCCGAGCTCGCGGCTCGACCCGAGCTCGTGCTCGACGTCGTCGAGAGCACGCTGCGGCGAGCCTCCGCCGGCGACCGGCTCGTGCTCAACGTCCACCCCGCCGACCTCGATCTGGTCCGGGCGGCGCTCGACGATCTCGCCCGCGCGCGAAGCGGGTCGGGAACGATCGAGGTCGTCGCCGAGCGGCGCGTACCGCGCGGTGGCTGCGTCCTCTCGACGCCGGTCGGCGAGATCGATGCGCGGATCTCGGAGCAGCTCGCCCGCGCCGGGGACGTGCTGCGCGACTCGCTGCTCGAGGCCCGCCGGGGCGGGCCGGCGCCCGAGGGCGGCGAGGATGACGGCTGAGCGGACCCTCGCCCGCAGCTTCGGCGCGCTGCAACAGGCCGACCTGCACCGGCTCCGAGGCCGGGTGGCCAACCTGATCGGGGTCGTGATCGAGGCGACCGGACTCCAGGCCGAGGTCAGCGAGCTATGCGAGATCGATGCCGGTCGCAACCGGGCGACGGTGCTCGCCGAGGTCGTCGGCTTCCGTGACGGCCGCACGCTGCTGATGCCGCTCGGGGAGATGCACGGCATCGGCCCCGGGAACCGCGTCTCCTCGACCGGGAGGCCGTTCCGCGTGGACGTCGGGGAGGGGCTGCTCGGGCGCGTGCTCGACGGGCTCGGGCGGCCGCTCGACGACGGCCCGCCGCCGCCACGCGGGGTGATGCGGGTGACGCACGCGCCGCCGCCCGACCCGCTCCGCCGGGCGAGGATCGACGAGCGACTCTCCCTGGGCGTCCGCGCGCTCGACACGTGCATCCCCTGCGGCCGGGGTCAGCGGCTCGGCATCTTCGCGGGCTCCGGGGTCGGCAAGTCCTCCCTGCTCGGCATGATCGCGCGCTCGACGGCCGCCGACGTCAACGTCATCTGCCTCGTCGGCGAGCGCGGCCGCGAGGTGCTCGAGTTCGTCGAGCGCGACCTTGGCGCCGCCCTCGACCGCTCGGTCGTCGTCGTCTCGACCTCCGATGCGCCCGCGCTCGTCCGCATCCGGGCAGCCCTCATCGCCTGCACGATCGCCGAGCACTTCCGGGACGAGGGCAAGCACGTGATGCTGATGATGGACTCCCTGACGCGCGTCGCGACAGCGCAGCGCGAGATCGGGCTCGCGATCGGCGAGCCGCCGACGACGCGCGGCTACACGCCGAGCGTCTTCGCGCTCCTGCCCAAGCTGCTCGAGCGGGCCGGCGCGGGCGAGCGCGGCACGATCACAGGACTGTTCACCGTGCTCGTCGAGGGAGACGACATGAACGAGCCCGTGGCCGACGCCGCGCGCGCGATCCTCGACGGGCATTGCGTACTCAGCCGCGAGCTCGCCCATCGCAATCACTACCCGGCGATCGACGTGCTCGAGTCCGTCTCCAGGCTCGCCGTCCAGATTACCTCGCCGGAGGTGCGGGCGTCCGCCGCGGAACTGCGCGAGACGCTTGCCGTCTATCGCAGGAACGAGGACCTGATCACGATCGGCGCCTACGCGCCCGGGTCGGACGCCCGCGTGGACAAGGCGATCGAGAGGCTGCCGGCGATCACTGCGTTCCTGCGCCAGGGGCTCGAGGAGGCCGTTCCGGCCGGCGATTCCGACCGTCTGCTCGCTGAGCTGCTGGGGCGATCCGAGGTCCCGGCAGTGGCCGTCTGAGAGCAGAGCGCAACTCGCAGCCGCACGGGGCTCATCTTGGCCGGCTTCGGGTCGATTACGCGACGACACTCGCCGATCTCAAACGGAGGTAAGAGCATGTCCACCGTCCAGTTGACGCAGCTCGTCGTCTTCTCGCTCGGCGATGAGGAGTACGCGCTGCCCATCACCCAGGTACAGGAGATCATCCGCTACACCGAGCCGCGTTCCGTGGCCGCCGAGGCGCCCTGGATTCGCGGCGTGATCAGCCTGCGCGGCAAGATCATCCCGGTCTGTGACCTCGCTGCCCGCCTCGGGGTCCACGGCGAGCGGGCCGCCGACGCGAAGATCGTCATCGTCGAGACGGACTCCGGCACCGCCGGGGTGATCGTTGACGAGGTCGAGGAGGTCATGACCGTCGATCACCACCAGCTCGACGAGGTCCCGGCCGCCGGCACCGAGTTCATCGACGCGATCGCCAAGGTGGGCGACCGGCTCGTCGTCCTCCTCAACCCCGACGGCATCTTCGCCGGCGTCTCGATCGCCTCGTAGCGTCCGGAAGCCGCATGTCTCGTCTCGTCCGCCCACTCCGCATCGTCATCGCCGACGACTCGGCGCTCATTCGCCGTCTGCTCTCCGACGGGTTGAGCGCCCGCGGCTTCGACGTCGTCGGCGAAGCCGCCAACGGCGACGAGGCGCTCGCGCTCTGCCAGCGTGAGCGGCCCGATGTGCTCTCGCTCGACCTGGCGATGCCCGGGCTCGACGGTATCGGCGTCCTGCGCAACCTGCGCGATACCGGGTCGCCGGTGAAGGTGGTCGTGGTTTCGGCGTTCTCGCCCGCCCACGGCGCCCGCGCCGTGGACGCGCTCTCCGAGGGGGCGTTCGAGCTCGTCCCCAAGCCTGTTGTCGGGCAGCCGCTCGACCCGTTCCTCACCGAGCTCGCCGACAAGCTCCGGTTCGCTGCGGTCTCGCGCACCGCGGTGGTAACGCCGAACGGCAATGCGGCGCAACTCCGGCGGCCCGCCACCGCGGTACCGGCGCGCGGCGTGCGGCGGACCGTCGTGATCGCCTCGTCCACGGGTGGGCCGCGGGCGCTTGCGACCCTGCTCCCGAGCCTGCCCTCGCCGCTCGGCGGCGGCACGCTCGTCGTCCAGCACATGCCGGAGGGCTTCACCGCCTCGCTTGCCAGCCGCCTCGACCGTAGCTCCGACCTGACGGTGCGGGAGGCCCGCACGGGCGACGCGCTCGAGCCCTCGACCGTCCTGCTCGCGCCCGGCGGGAGCCACGTCCGGTTCAGCCCCGACGGGCGCGCGCGCCTGAGCGACGAGCCGGCCGTCGGCGGCCTGCGACCGCGGGCGGATCTCTCGATCGGGGACGCCGCCGGCGTCTTCGGCCCGCGCCTGCTGCTCGTCGTCCTCACCGGCATGGGCAAGGACGGCCTCGAGGGCGCCCGCGAGGTCAAGCGCCGGGGCGGGCGCGTGCTCGTCGAGGCCGAATCGACCTGCACGGTCTACGGCATGCCGCGAGCGGTCGCCGAGGCCGGACTCGCCGACGCCGTGCTACCCCTCGACGCGCTCGCGCCCGCGATAGCGGCGGAGGCGGGCGCATGAGCACGCTCGACACTCGCACCGACGAGTACGAGGCGTTCTGCAGCGGCGTCCAGCGTCTCACCGGGGTGGACCTGCTCCAGTACAAGCGCGGCCAGATGGAGCGCCGTATTGCGACGTTCGCCCAGCGGCGTGGGGCACACGGGCTTCTCGACTACCTGCGCCGACTCGACGCGAGCCGCGAGGAGCTCGGCGAGTTCCTCGACCGCGTGACGATCAACGTCTCCCAGCTCTGGCGCAACCCGGAGCAGTGGGAGCGCCTCGAGGGTATCGTGCGCGAGCTCGCGCAGCGGGGCTGGATTCGCGCGTGGAGCGCCGGCTGTTCCTACGGTGCGGAGGCCTACACGCTCGCCGCGATCTGCAGGGATGCGGTGCCGACGTGCCGCCTCGAGATTCTCGGCACCGACATCGACGCGCGCATGATCGAGCGCGCTCGGGCCGGCGGCTTCTCGGAGGCGGATGCGCGCACCGCGCCCCCTGCTGCGCTCCGGCGGTGGTTCGAGCCCGACGGTGGCGGCTGGCGCGCGGGCCCCGCGCTCCGCACCGTCGTCCGGTTCCAGGCAGGCGACCTGCTCCGCGATCGGGTTCCGAGCGGAGCCTACGACCTCGTACTCTGCCGCAACGTCGTCATCTACTTCACGGACCCCGTGCGCGAGGATCTGCACAAACGGCTCGCCGAGTCCCTGCGTCCCGGCGGCTACCTCGTGATCGGCTCGACCGAGCGGGTCACGTCGCCGGCAGGGTTCGGACTCTCGCCGATCCACCCCTTTATTTACCGGAAAGGCTGATGGATACCTCCGAGTACCTGCCGATGTTCGTCGCGGAGAGCCGCGAGCACCTCCAGGAGCTCAACCTCGCCGTTGTCCGGATCGAGGAGGTTCCCGAGGATCGCGCGACGCTCGACGAGATCTTCCGCATCGCCCATTCGCTCAAGGGGATGAGCGCCACGATGGGCTTCGGGCGCATGGCGGCCCTCACCCACGAGATGGAGGACGTCTTCGAGCTGCTCCGACAGCGCCGCGGCGCGCTCGAGCGCACGGGCGTGGACGTCCTGCTCGAGTGCCTCGACGCTCTCTCGGTCGAGGTCGACTCGATCGACGGCGACGGCGTCGAGCGGCTCGACCCCGCGCCGCTGATCGCGCGGCTGCGCGCCCTCGTGCGCGAGCGCGAAGCCGACCAGGAGCGGGACTTCGGCGCCGCCGCGCCGGCCCCCGATCTGCTCCTGAGCGTGGCGGAGGGCCGTCGCGTGCTGCACGCCGTCGTCCTGCTCGATGACGACGTTTCGATGCCGGCGGTGCGCGCCTACATGCTGCTCGCGGCGGCCGCCGAGCACGGGCAGGTGATCGCCTCGGTGCCGAGCGAGGTCGAGGTGGACACGTTCGCCGGCCGCTCGATCGAGCTGTGGGTCGCCACCGAGGCCGGCGAGGATGTGGTGACGAAGGCGCTGCGTGAGGTCGCCGACGTCCACGCCGCACACGTGGAGGCAACCGCTCCGCGCGAGTCGGCGCTCGCCGCCGCCGATGGCAATCCCGCGACGCACGGCAGCAAGAAGATGTCGAGCACCGTGCGCGTCGATGCCGCGCGGCTCGACCAGCTCATGCACCTGATGGGCGAGCTGCTCGTCAGCCGCACGAAGGTGGAGTCGCTGGTCGCCGGCGGCGACGTGCCCGGTCTGCCGCAGGCGATGCAGGAGCTGACGCGCGATTCGCAGGCGCTGCAGGCGATGGTGATGCAGGTGCGCATGATCCCCGTCGAGGCCGTGCTGATGCGCTTCCCGCGCCTCGTGCGCGACCTCTCGTCGAAGCTCGGCAAGCGCGTCGAGCTGACGCTGACCGGGCAGGAGACGGAGCTCGACCGCACGGTCGTCGAGAAGCTCGGCGATCCGCTCGTGCACCTGATCCGCAACGCGCTCGACCACGGCCTCGAGTCCCCCGAGGAGCGGGTCGCCGCCGGGAAGCCGGCGGAGGGCTCGCTCGAGATCGCCGCCTGCCACCTCGGCGGCAGCGTCGTCATCACCGTCCGCGACGACGGCCACGGCGTGGACCCCTCGCGGGTGGCGCGCAAGGCGGCCGAGCGCGGCCTGATCCCGCTCGACGCGGTGGCGGCGGTCGACATGCCGCAGGCGATCGAGCTGCTCTTCGCGGCCGGGTTCTCGACCGTCGATCATGCGAGCGACGTCTCGGGCCGCGGCGTCGGCATGGACGCCGTGTGCACGGCGATCCGCGAGCTCGGGGGTGAGGTGCTGTTGCAGTCGGAGACAGGCGTCGGCACGTTGGCGACGATCCGCCTGCCGCTCACTCTGGCGATCATCTCGGTGCTGCTCGTGGACGCGAAGGGTGTCCCGCTCGCGATCCCGCTCGAGCGTGTGGAGCGGACACTTCGTCTCGGCGACCACGTCGTCCGCTCGGTGGCCGGCCGACGCATGCTCGTCCTGCAGGACGGGGTCCTGCCGCTGATCGACCTCGCCGACTCGCTCGGCTACGGCGCCTCTGCCGAACCGGCGTTCGCCGTGCTCGTGCGAGGCGGCGACCAGCGTCTCGCGCTCGTCGTCGAGGAGCTGATCGGCCAGCGGGAGTTCGTCACCCGCCCGCTACCCGGCGAGGTCGCCGAGACCGCCGCGCTGTCAGGCGGGGCCGTTCTCTCGAACGGGGAGATCGCTCTGATCGTCGACTGCGACGTACTCGCCGGCTCGGTCGGCGTGCGCCCGCCAATTGCAACCGCCGCCTAAGGAGGCGTAGTGACAAAACAGTACTCGGAGCTCCAGCTCGACGCTCTGCGCGAGCTGGCCAACATCGGATCGGGTACGGCGGCGACCGCGCTCGCGAGCATGCTCGGGCGGACGGTGGACGTCAACGTCCCGAATGTCCACGCGATGTCGCTGGCGGACGCCGTGGACGCGGCCGGCCCACCGGAGCAGTACGTCACCGGTGTCATCCTGCCGGTCGAGGGGGACATCGAGGCGATCGTGCTGATGATCTTCTCCCTCGACGGCGCCGACACCCTGTGCCGGCTGTTGGGGGTCGATCCCGCGACCGAGATCGGCCGCTCCGCGCTCGGCGAGATCGGCAACATCCTGGGCACGTCGTACATCGGGGCGCTCGGGATGATGACCGGGCTCGCATTCGACCCCTGCCCGCCGGAGACGGCGACCGACATGCTTGCCGCCATCGTCGCCTCCGTGCTCGTGCCGACGGCGGGGACGTCCGACATCGCGCTGCTGCTCGACACGGACCTCGCGATCGAGGGCGCCGAGTGCTCGTTCTCGTTCATGTTCGTGCCGACCGCCGACGGGACCGACGAAGTCCTGCTGCGTCTGGGGCTGGGAGACGTTGGGCCGGCGTGAGCGAGACCATGGTTCGGATGGGCGAGTGCGCCGCATCGCGCTCCGCCGGCGACGTGCTCGTCTCGATCGGGCTCGGCTCCTGCATCGGGCTCGCGCTCGTGGACGCGGCCGTGGGTGTCGGAGGACTGGCGCACATCATGCTGCCCGAGACGCCCAAGTCGGAGGTTGGCACGGCGCCGGCCCGGTACGCCGACACTGCGGTCGACCTCCTGCTCGAGCGCGTGCTCTCACTCGGGGCCGTCCGCCGCCGGGTCGAGGCCGTGCTCGTCGGGGGCGCGAAGATGTTCGCCTTCGGTGAGGACGGCGGTAGCCGGCTCGATATCGGCGCGCGCAACGAGTCGTCTACGCGCCAGGCGCTCGCCAGGTGCGGGATTCCGATCAGCGGCGGCGCGACGAGCGGCAGCAGGGGACGCACGATCCGCGTCGTGGTCGAGTCCGGCGTCGTGACGGTGCGCGAGGCGGGCGGGCGGGACGAGGCGCTACTCGGAAGTGCGGCCTCCGCGTGAGCGAGATGCTCTCCAACGAGCAGGCGGCGGCGCTCGTCGCGGCGGCCAGGGAGGGGCAGGTCGGCCCGCGCGGGCCAGAGGTGCCGCAACGCCGCGGTCGGCGCGTGCGCACCATCGACTTCTCGCGCCCCGCCAAGCTCACCCAGGAGCAGCAGCGCCGCTTCGAGCGCGCGCACGAGCCCTTCTGCCGTGCCGCCGCCGTGCGCCTCTCGGCGCAGCTCCGCACCCCGATCGAGTTCGACGTGATCAACGGCGACCAGCTGACATGGTCGAGCGCGCTCGCCGGAATTCCCGGACCGTCGGTGTTCGCGGTGATCGAGGTGTCGCCGATGGGCACGACTCTTCTGCTCAGCGCCGAGCTCGACCTCGTCATGCGCCTCGTCGAGCGGCTGCTCGGGGGCAACAGCGACGGGCGCCCGAGCGGCCGCGAGCCGACAGAGATCGAGCTGGCGCTGGCGCGCCGCCTGCTCGGCGTGCTCGTCGAGCAGCTATCGCTGACGTGGCAGGAGCTTGTCGGCGTCCAGCTCCAGCTCACCGACATCGAGCTTCAGGCGTCGAACGTGCAGCTCGCACAGCCGTCGGAGCCGACGGTCGCGCTCACGATCGAGGTCCGGCTCGCCGGAGGCTCGTCGACACTCTCGCTCGTCGTGCCCTACCGCACGCTCGAGCCCGTCATGGATCGGTTGCCGGGAGCCCACCGGTCCACCGCCGGGGAGCTCGGCCGGGGGCCGGAGAACGAGAGGAGCCTTCGTTCCACGATCGCGACGGTCGAGGTCGAGCTGCGGGCCGAGATCGGCGCGATCGAGATGACGATCGACGAGGTGCTCGCGGTCGGGCCGGGCACCGTCGTGAGGTTCGGCGTGCCGGCATCGGCGGGGGCGCTGCTCTGCGCCGGCGACACTCCCATCCGGCGCGTGCAGCCCGGCCTCAACGGCGGCCGGCGCGCGGTCGAGGTCGTCGGCTCGCTGGAGGATTCCCCGTGACGACCGAGGAGGCTCTCGTCAAGCTCGCCGAGTCCACCGCCGACGCCGTCGAGACGGTGCTCGCCACGCTCTGCGGCGCCGCCGACGCGGTCCGGCGCGGAGCCTGCCGCGCCGTGGCGAAGGGCGTGCCGCCGCTCGCGGGGATCCCCGTGCCGGCGGTGGCGGCAAACGTCTCCTACGTGGACGGCGTCACGGGTGGCAACGTCTTCGCCATCACGCGTCTGGGCGCGCGCCGGCTGGCCGCCGCGATGACGGGCATGGCTGCGGCCGGCAGCATCGAGGACGACGGCGAACTGACGGAGCTCGAGCTCTCCGCCGTCGGCGAAGCGGGCAACCAGATGATGGCCGCCGCCGCGAGCGCCACCGGCTCGGTGCTCGGGCAGGAGATCGAGATCGGCGCTCCGGAGACGCGGCAGCTCCCGTCCGCGGCGGCGGCGGATGCCTACGAGGCCGCCACGTTCGCTGCGATGGTTCCCTTCACGGTCTTCGGCGAGCCGTGCCGGCTCGTCCTGCTCGTGCCGAACGCCTTCGTCGTGCGCATGATGCGCGCGTTCGACGAGCGCGCCGCCGAGGCAGCCGACCCTCGGGGCGACGACGCCGCCGCCGGCGGCGCCGGCGTCGCGACCGCCTCGCTGCGCGACGTGCGCGTACGCGTCTGGGCCGAGCTCGGCCGCGCGCGGCTGGAGATCGTGGACGCCGTCGGCCTCGCGCCGGGCACCGTGGTCACTCTCGACCGCGAGGCCGGCGACCCGGTCGATCTGTTCGTGAACGGGCGGCGGTTCGCTCTCGGGCAGCTCCTGCTCGGCGACGACTCCGAGTGGGCTGTCCGCGTCGATTCCGTCCTGTTCGATCCCGAATCTCCCTATCTGCAACAAGGAGGAAACTAAATGGCACGCGTACTCGTCGTAGACGACGCGGCCTTCATGCGGAAGGTGGTCACCGACGCGCTCTCCTCGGGAGGGCACGAGGTCGTCGGCGAGGCTGCCAACGGCTTGGAGGCGGTGGAGCGCTTCCGGGAGCTGCGGCCCGAAGTCACCACGCTCGATATCACCATGCCGGAGAAGGATGGCCTCACCGCGCTGCGGGAGATCCTCGCGCTGGATCCGGCCGCCTGCGTGATCATGTGCTCGGCGCTCGGCCAGGAGGCGAAGGTGATCGAGTCCATCAAGGCGGGCGCGAAGGACTTCGTCGTCAAGCCGTTCCAGCCGACCCGCGTGCTCGAAGCCATCGCCAAGGCGATCGCGTAGCTGTCGCCCCCTCCCTCCGGGGGGCGACAGCGTCTCCCCGGGGGAGCCCTCATGTCACGCCCCCGGCGGACGATTACTGACGGCACTCTGACCATGGAGAGAAAAGCGCTGATCAGTTGTCAACACCTTCCGGGCCTCGCGCGCGGAGCCGTTCGCGCTCGGGTCGCGAAGGTTGCGGCGTGAGGGCTTCCGAGGCCACCCGGCTCGACTCGGCGACGGGGCGGATCCGCATTCTCGTCGTCGGCAAGGAGCCTCTCCTGCGAGGGTGGCTGCGCCGCAGCCTCGCCTCGGACGGGCGTTTCGAGGTCGTCGGTGAGGCCGACGCCGCGCCCGAGACGGCGAGGCTGGCCGGGCTCGTGCGGCCGGACATCGTCGTCATCGACGGCGAGTCGGCGCGGGTCGCCGGCCCCGATGCGATGGCCGAGCTGGGCCGCGCCGTCCCCGGCGCCCGGGTCGTCGTTCTGAAGAGCGCGAGCCGCGGCTCCGATCCGGCGGCCGACCTCGCTCGGGTGGTGGGCGGACGCACTGAGGTGCGGGACGTCTCAACTCACCCCTCGCCGGAGTCGCCGGCCGCTCCGGTCCTTGCTACCGCTCGCTCCGAGCCCCGCTCGCTGACGTCGCGCGAGGAGGGGCTCGCGCGACTCGTCGCCTTCGCCGCCGGCGAGCTCGGCGTTCCGTGGGCGGCGCTAGACCTGCTGGAGCGGGGAGGATGGCCGACCGGGCGCACGATCTGGGCCGCGACGGGCCCACCGCTCGCAAGCGCCGTCGTGCCGCCCGTGCTCGCAGGGCAGGTGGTCGCCCTCGGCGAGCCGGTCGTGATCGAGAACGCCGCCGGCTGTTCGACGGATTCGTACCGGAGCGCGCTCCTCAAGCTCGGTGCCGGCGCCTACGCCGGCGTTCCCATCGTGGCCTCGGGGCGCATCGCCGGCTGCCTATCCGTGCTCGACCGCAAGCCACGCCGCTTCGCTCAGCGAGAGCTCGCCTTCCTCGGTGGGCTCGCGAGCGCGGTCGCCGCCGAGCTCGACCTGGCCGTGGGCGCGGAGCCGGCGCACAGCGCCCCCGCTCCGGAGAGGTCGCTCGAGGCCCAGAGGCTCCAGGCGCTCGGCCGGATGGCGGCCGGCGTCGCACACGACTTCAACAACGTCCTTGCGGCGATCAGCAGCTGTGCAGAGCTCCTCGCCGGCGATCGCGGCTCCGACGGCTCCGCGCGGGAGTACGCCGCCGAGATTCGCGGTGCAGCCGAGCGCGGGCGCTCGCTCGTGAAGCTGCTGCTCGAGCCCGGGGGTCCCGGAGCGCGCCCGCCCGGCCTGCTCGACCTGGACGACGTGGTCGACGGAGTCATGGCGATGCTGCGGCACGTCATCGGCCCCGAGATCCGCATCGTCGTCCGGCCCCGCCGCGGGCCGGCGCCCGTCCGGGCCGTGCGCGGCAGGCTCGAGCAAATCATCCTCAACCTCGTCGTCAACGCGCGCGACGCGATGCCGGACGGCGGCACGCTCGTCGTCGCGACGTCGGAGCTGGACGTGGACGAGCTGTTCGCGTCACGCCACTCGGCGCTCTCGCCCGGTCCGCACGTCATGCTGACAGTGAGCGACACCGGCAGCGGCATGGACGCCGAGACGCTGGCACGCGCCTTCGAGCCCTTCTATACGACGAAGGACGGAGGCAGCGGTCTCGGGCTCGCCAACGTCTACGCCGCGACGGCCGAGAGCCATGGCGCCGTCTCGCTCTACTCGGCGCCGGGCTCCGGGACGACGTTCAGGGTGTTCCTGCCCCGAGCGGCGGGCGTCCTCGCGGCGGGCGCGGCAGCGTCGCCGGTACCGCCGCCGCGCGCGTCCGGCGAGACCGTGCTCCTCGTCGAGGACGATGCCGCCCTGCGCGCGCTCATCGCGCGCATGCTCGCGCACGAGGGCTACCGCGTGCTCGAGGCGGGGGACGCCAAGGAAGCGCTCGTGCTCTGCGATCGCCATCCCGAGCTGCGGCTCCTCTTCACCGACATCGGCCTGCCGGAGGTCGGCGGCCGGGCGCTCGCCGAGCAGGTGCGCCGGCGGCGCCCCGGTCTGCCCGTGCTCTTCGCTTCGGGCCACGCCGAGGGGATCGTCGTCGCCGAGCGGTCGCTACCGCCGGCAAGCCGCTTTCTCGAGAAGCCGTTCCAGCGCGGCGATCTGGCGCGGGCCGTGCGCGAGCTGCTCGATTGCTCCGCCCGCTGAGAGCCGGCCGGTTCAAGTCGGAGGCCCGGCCGTCGATCACGGCGCGCGTCCAGACCACGCCCGTCGGCGCCAGTGCCAAGTCCCTCTTGCTGCGGCTCGCCCGGCTCGAGGAAGAGAATGCTGCGCTGAGAGAGCGTGTCGCCACGCTCGAGGAGCGCCTGGGCCGGAACTCCCAGAACTCCTCGCCCCCGCCCTCTCAGGATCCGCCCTTCGCGCCACCCTCTCAGTGAGAAGCCGGATCAGCCGCCGCTAGCAGCCTGCGAGCGCCTCTTCTCGGCCTGGCACGTTACCGTGACGAGTGCCGGGCGCACGCCTGGCTCGCGGCTGAGGTCGAGCCGCTCGAGCGTGAGGACCGCGCGCTCGTCGAGCGAGGCGAGCGGGAGGCCGACGCGAAGACGAAACGCGTCTGCCGCAACCTCATCCGCCTCTGGCCGGCGCTTTGGACGCTCGCCGAGCACGAGGGCGTCGAGCCGACCGACAACGCGGCCGAGCGCGGCCTACGCGGCGCGGCCATCTACCGCAAGCTGAGCTTCGGCACCCAGTCCGACGCGGGCGCGCGCTTCGTCGAGCGCATGCTCTCGGTCGCCCACACCTGCAGGCTGCAAGAGCGCTCGCTCTTCGCTCACCTCACCGAGACGCTCGAGGCGAGGGCGCAGGGGCGGCCGGTCCCCTCGCTCGTCCCTCCATAACCCCTCACCCGCGACCCGCCGGTAGAAGGTGAACGGTTACGCCGTGAGATCAATACGTGTCAACCCATGAGATCAATACGTGTCAACCCATGAGATCAATACGTGTCAACCCATTCGGGTGATTCACGTCAACCCATTCGGGTGATTCACGGCGGCGCAACGACGTCGATCACGTCGGCCACGCCCGGTGTTCGTGCCGGGCTTCACGGTATCTTCGGTCGAGGAGGCACTCTGTGGCAACGCTGGCTGAGCTGTATCGCATCAACGAGACGAACCTTGAGTTGCGTCGGCAGTTCATGCGGCTGACCAAGCATGATGTGGCGGTTCTGAAGAAGCTCGATCGGTGGTCGGCGAAGACGGCTGCCCCGATCGCGAAGGAGTTCTACGACCATCAGTTCGCGTTCGGGCCGGCGCGGAGCTTCTTCACCAACTACTCGAACACCTCCGGCCATCCGCTCGACCAGCTGCGTCAGGGTCTGGAGAAGGCGCAGGCCGGCTACTTCCGGCAAATCTTCGAGGAGGCCGCCCGCGGCGGTCAGTTCGGTGTCGACTACTTCGAGCGGCGGTTGAAGGTCGGGGCGCTGCACAACACGATCGATCTGCCGTTCAAGTGGTATCTCGGCAGCTATCCGATGTACTTCGACCTCGTCCGCAAGCACCTCAAGCGCAGGTATCCGCACCGGCCGCGCTTCCGCGCGAAGGCGGAGCGGGCGATCCTCGTGGTGATGAACGAGGACATGCAGGCGATCGTCGAGGCCTTCTACTTCGACACCTTCCAGGCGATGGGCGTCGACCTCACGCGGATCACCGTCGAGAGCCAGGAGCTCGACCTCTCGGACAAGAGCGGCGAGCTGAAGGGGCTGGTGCAGGTGCCGCTCCAGGGCATCGCGAAGGCGCTCGACACGCTGCGTACCGCTTCCGGCCAGATGGCGAACTCGTCCGGGGAGACGAGCAGGGCGATCGCGGAGATCGCCAACGCGGTCGGCGATGTCGCGCAGGGCGCGGAGCGCCAGGTGCGGATGGTCGCGGAGACCAAGGGTGTTGCGGAGAGCGCAGCGCAGGCGGCTGCCGAGGCGCGTGCGGTCTCGAACGAGGGCCTCGGCGCGGCGGAGAAGGCGACCGAGGCGATGCAGGCGGTGCGCGACTCGTCCACCCAGGTCAACCAGACGATGAATGACCTGGCGGCGAAGTCGATGCAGATCGGCGGGATCGTCGAGACGATCACGGGCATCGCCTCGCAGACGAACCTGCTCGCGCTGAACGCTGCGATCGAAGCCGCCCGTGCGGGCGAGCAGGGCCGCGGCTTCGCGGTTGTCGCCGAGGAGGTGCGCAAGCTCGCCGAGGAGTCGCAGCAGGCAGCGACGAAGATCTCCGACCTGATCGCGGAGATCCAGCAAGAGACGCAGAAGGCCGTCACGGTCGTCGAGGAGAGCGTCAGCCGCACCGAGGAAGGCGTGGCTGTCGTCGAGCAGGCGCGCGAGGCGTTTGCCGCGATCGGCGAGCGCGTGGCCGACATCAGCGCCCGCATCGAGCAGATCGCAGCCTCCACCGCCGAAGTCGCCTCCGTCGCCGAGGAGTCGTCAGCCTCTGCCGAGCAGGTGTCCGCCTCCACCCAGGAGACAAGCGCCTCCACCGAGGAAGTCGCAACGGCCGCCCGCCAGCTGGCGGGCACCGCCGAAGACCTCGAGGCCATCGTCGGCTCGTTCAACCTGCTCGCTGCCTGAGACCGTCGCACCCGGCTGCCCTCCGACCCACCACGGGGAGGGCAGCCGGGGTCAGGCCCTCAGCCTCCGACCGTCAGGACTCTCCCATGCGCCTCAGCGGAATCAGCGTCTCTCACCGCCGCGCCCCCGTGGCGCTCCGCGAGCGGCTCCACATGGGCAGCGAGGAAGCGCGAGCGGTGGCGCTGCGGCTCGCGGCGGCCGGCTGCGAGACGGTTGTCCTGGCGACCTGCAACCGCACCGAGATCTACCTCGCGTGCTCCGAGCCCGAGGCAGCGGCGGAGCAGGCGCGCGCGGAGCTCGCCGGGATCGCCGGCCTCACACGCGGAGAGCTCGACCCCGTGCTCGAGACCCGTCGTGACCGCGACGCGGCCGGCCACCTGTTCCGCGTCGCGGCCGGACTCGAGTCGCTCGTGCCGGGCGAGAGCCAGATCCTCGGACAGATACGGGACGCCTACTCGGCGGCGCTGGACAACGACACGAGCGGCCCTCTGCTCAACCGGCTGTTCCACCGGGCTCTCGAAGCCGGGAAGCGCGTGCGCACCGAGACGGCGATCGGCGAGAAGCCCGCATCCGTCGCCGGAGCCGCGGCCGATCTGGCCCGTCGCGGCCTGGGCGGGCTGGCAGGGCGGAGGATCCTCATCGTCGGCGCGGGCAAGACGAGCGCGCTCACCGCGGGAGCGTTCGTCTCGCACGGCGCCGGCGTTATCGTCGTCGCGAGCCGAACCCGGCAGCAGGCCTTCCAGCTTGCGCAGCGTCTCGGCGGCGAGGCCATTGGCCTCGACTGCGTCGAGAGCGAGCTCGAGCGTGCCGACGTCGTGATCTCGGCCACCGCGTCCCCGACACCGCTCCTCACGGCGGCGCAAGTGGCGCAGGCGATGCCGGCACGAGCCGGCAGGCCGCTCCTGCTGATCGACATCGCCGTCCCGCGCGACCTCGACCCGGCCATCCGCAGCGTAGACGGCTGTCGGCTCTATGACATCGACGACCTCCAGTCGCTCGTCGCGGAAAGCGTTGCCGGCCGGCGTCAGGAGTCACACAGGGCAGAGGCCATCGTCGCCGGGGAACTCGAGAAGTTCGCCCGCAGACAACGCACGCTCGAGATCGCGCCGGTGATCGAATCCCTCACCTGGCACGCCCAGGCGATCCGAACGGCCGCCCTGGCGAACGCCATGCCGAAGCTCGTCGAGCTCTCGGCGCGCGAACGCGCCACGGTCGAGACGCTCACCGCCCAGATCGTCAGCCGACTCATTCACCCAGCAATCGCGCGACTCAAGAGCGCCTCCGAAGACGGCAACGCCAACCTCTACACAGACGCTGTCGTCCACCTCTTCGGACTCGCCAAAGCACCGCTGCCCAAGGCAACGACCTCGCACCGTTCCGCGGCCGGCAATAGTCAAGTCGTCCGAAGTGGTGTAACGCCGACTCGTCGTCCTTCGCGGCGGCTCAGGGCGCGGTGAGCTCGATCATCTCCTCCAGACCGACATCGGTGGCGACGTGGCGGCGCTCAAGGGCCATCCCGGCCTGAGCGCGAAGCAGAGGGGCCGCCTTCGACGCGATCTCGTGCATCCGGACTCAATACGGCTGCGGCCGGGTCGATTAGTCCCTCGCGACTGTCATCGCGCCATGCGCGCCTCAAGGAGGTTTTCTGTGCGACTCACGATCAAGACGAAGCTGCTCGGGAGCGCTGCCCTGCTGCTCGTCTTCCTGGCGGCGATCGGGCTGCTCTCGATCCGCAACCTCGGCTCGGTCAACAAGCTGGCCACGTCGATGTACGCCGACCGCGTCGTGCCGATCAACCAGCTCGGCATCATCGACTCCGCCCTCGTGGACATGCAGCGGCTGAACCTCCGCGGCCTCCTCAACAAGGACAAGCCCGACGTCCAGAAGGAGGTCGACGCCGACATCGCCGCCGTAGCCGGCGTGATCGACAAGACCAGCCAGGCCTACGCCGCGACGTTCCTGCTGCCCTCCGAGAAGACGAACCTCGCCGCATTCCAGAAGTCGTACGCGAGCTATCAGGCGACCCGCGACAAGGTGCGCAGCCTCGTCAGGGCGGGCAAGGCCGCGGACGGCGCGGCTCTCAACAACACCGTGCTGCTGCCTCAGTACAAGGCCGCGAACGGCGCGGTCGAGGCGCTGAGCAAGATCAACGTCGACGAGGCCAAGCGGCTGAGCGGCGAGATCGCCTCGACCTACAAATCGAGCCGGACGCTGACGCTCGCCTTCCTGCTCGCGGCGATCCTGCTCGGCGGTGCGATCTCGTGGTGGATCGCCCGCGCGATCGTCAACGCCATCAAGAGGATGGTGGCGACCGCCGAGGCCGTCGGTGGCGGCGACCTGACGAGCGATCTCGACACGAGCGCCCGCGACGAGATGGGAGACATGGCGCGTGCGTTCCAGGCGATGGTCGAGAAGCTGCGTACCACGATCTCCACGGTCACCTCGAGCGCCGACCAGCTCGGCTCGGCCTCGCAGGAGATGGCCTCCACCTCCGAGGAGGCCGGCAAGGCCGTCGGTGAGATCGCCTCCGCCGTGGGCGACGTCGCCCAGGGCGCCGAGCGCCAGGTGCGCATGGTCGAGACAGCCAGGGGCCTGACCGAGGAGATCTCGGCGGCCGTCAATGCCAGCGCGACCGACGCCCAGGAGACCGCCAAGGCGGCTCGCGAGACGCTCGCCGTCTCGGAGGAGGGTGCCGGGGCGGCGCTCAAGGCCACCGACGCGATGCAGGCCGTGCGCGACTCCTCGGGTGCGGTCACCGAGGCGATCCGCCAGCTCGGTGCCAAGTCCGAGCAGATCGGCGGCATCGTCGAGACGATCACCGGCATCGCCGGCCAGACCAACCTGCTTGCGCTCAACGCCGCGATCGAGGCGGCGCGGGCGGGCGAGCAGGGCCGCGGCTTCGCCGTGGTGGCCGAGGAGGTGCGCAAGCTCGCCGAGGAGTCCCAGCAGGCGGCCGCGTCGATCGCCCAGCTGATCGAGGAGATCCAGGCGGAGACGCGCAAGGCCGTCGACGTCGTCGAGGACGGCGCCAAGCGCACCGAGGACGGCGCCGCCGTCGTCGAGCAGACGCGCGAGGCCTTCACGGCGATCGGCGAGCGGGTCGAGGACATGACCACCCGCGTCGAGCAGATCGCCGCGTCGATCCAGCAGGTCGCCTCCAGCGCCGTCAAGGTGCAGGAGAGCATGTCCGAAGTGGCGGCGCTCGCCGAGCAGTCCTCGGCCTCCAGCGAGCAGGTCTCGGCCTCGACCGAGGAGACCTCGGCCTCCACCCAGCAGATCGCCGCCTCGGCGGAGGAGCTCGCCTCCACCGCCGAGGAGTTGAACCGGCTCGTCGGCCAGTTCAAGCTCGTCGCCTGACGCGGACGCAGGGGGCGCCGGCGCGAGCCGGCGCCCCCATCCTCACCCCAAGCCTGGAGCCGCGCCCCCAAGCGCGGTTCCAGGCTGGACCGCCCGGATGCCCCGCCGGGACGCTAAAGAGCGCGTCGCGCCGGTCGATCATGCCTTGTCGAGGCCGACGGCCTCCCGACCCCCATGAGACCCTTCAGGTTCACTCTCGAGTCCGTGCGCACCCTGCGCGAGCGCGTCGAGCGCGATGCGAAGGAGGCGCTTGCCCGCGACCTCGCGGAGCAGACGGCGCACGAGCAGGCGCTCGCGCAGGCCGACCAGCGGCTGCTCGCCGCGATCGCCGCACCCCGCAGGCTTGCGCCCGACGCCGCAGCGTTTGTAGCCGTGCAGGAGTTCCTCGAGCGGCGCGAGCGCGAGCGCCAGACCGCTGCGCAGCTCCTCGCCGCCAAAGAGCAGGACGTGGCGGATCGTCGCGCGGAGCTTGCACACGCCTCGCGCGAGCGCGAGGCCCTTGCCCGGCTCGAGCGCAGGCAGCGGCAGGCCCACGCCGCCGCCACCGCGCGCGTGAGCGAGGCGGAGCTGGGAGAGGCGGCGCTCGTCGCCCACCGCCGGCTGCGCGGAGGCGCGAGCTGAGCCTCTCCGTCGCCGTCGCGCGGGTCGAGCAGCTGCAGGCGTACCTCACACCCGCCGGCCCGGGTCGCTCGGCCCCCGCCCTGCCGTCGTCCTTCGGCCAGGCGCTGACGGGCGCCCTGCGGGGCGCCGGCGCGCGGCCCGCGTCGTCCGCCGCGTACGACGCGGAGATCGATGCCGCCGCAGCCCGCCACGGCGTCGACCCGGCGCTCGTCCGAGCCGTGATCGAGCAGGAGTCGGGCTTCGACCCCAATGCGACGAGTCAGGCCGGCGCGGCGGGACTGATGCAGCTCATGCCCGAGACGGCCCGCGGGCTCGGCGTCACCGACCCGTACGATCCCGCCCAGTCGATCGAGGCCGGCGTGCGCTACCTGCGCGGGCAGCTCGACAGGTTCGGCGGCGATCCGGCGCTCGCGCTCGCCGCCTACAACGCCGGCCCGAACGCGGTCCAGCGCTACGGCGGCGTGCCTCCGTACGCCGAGACCCAACGCTACGTCGAGAGCGTGCTCACGTCGTGGCAGGCCCACCGCACCGATCGTCCCGAGACAAGGAGTAGCGAATGACAGCGACCGTGACAGTCGCACCGACGCCGCCCAGCGCCGCCGGTGCGGAGCCGCAGCCGCCGGGAGCACCGCCACCCGACGAGGGGTTCGCCCCCGTGCTGGAGCAGGCCGAACGGCAGCTCCAGCCGCCAGGGGAGAGCCCACCGGCAGACGCCGAAATCGCCCGGACCGCCGTTGCGGAAGGCGACCAGGACGGAAGCGACTCTTCCGTCCAGAACGAAGTTCCGAGCCTGCCGCCACCGTTGCCGGCCGTCTCCGCCTCCACGCTCCAGACCGGCGTCGAGTGTCAGGCCGAGGCCCCCGCGGCAGTGCACTCCGCCCCGGCAGCACCCGATTCCTCCTCTTCGGCGCCGCTCGCCGTCGCCGCGGCGACGGCCCCTCCGGCGGAAGGTGCCGCGCGCGAGGAAGGGGTCCGCGAAAAGCTCACCGGCGTCGTGCCTGCCCCGGAACCGCCTGCGGCTCCCGTCCCGGCCGCCGGGTTGCAGGCGCCCGCGGCCGAGCAGGTAACCGCCGCGCCGTCCTCCCGTCGCGCCCGTCTCTCGCAGTCCCCGCTCGACAAGGAATTCGAGCTCTCCGGCGGCGGGGACGCCGCCGCGGCGCCCGTAGCAGCGGCGCTTGTAGCAGCAGCGCCCGCCCCCGAGACGGCCGCCGCGGCGGCGCCTGTTGTAGCACCCGAGACGGCCGCCGCGGCGGCGCCTGTTGTAGCACCCGAGACGGCCCCCGAGGCGGCGCCTGTTGTAGCACCCGAGACGGCCCCCGAGGCGGCGCCTGTTGTAGCACCCGAGACGGCCCCCGCGGCG
>Ga0315281_10000978_pt1 | contig 41332 bp, 43 predicted proteins | sample YL17G07_0_MG_FD_204540 | JGI IMG/M metagenome (GOLD analysis project Ga0315281, IMG submission 204540) | Sediment microbial communities from Yellowstone Lake, YNP, Wyoming, USA - YL17G07_0 | ecosystem: Environmental > Aquatic > Freshwater > Lake > Sediment | place: USA: Wyoming | collected...
GACCTCCAGTTCAGCGTCACGTTCCTGCTCGACACGGCGACGGGCGACGCCATCCCGATGTTCGTCGGCGACGGCGCGACCTGGAACCGGTAGGGCTGCGTCCGCAAACCCTCCAGCGCGGGCCTCTCTGCCGCTCTGAAAAGTGGGTAGTGTGAGGGAGGTCAGGCTACTTCGGTGAGGGCGAACTGCGAGAAGCCCGAGTGGCTCCCGGACGAACAGTACCCCGACTGTCAAGGAGGGGGCGATCGCCAGCGGCGAACCGGCCCGGCGCTGCTTGCGAATCACGAGCTCGTGACGGGCGGCACCCTCGCTGACGCTCGGGGTACTGATCAGATGCTGGTTGGTGATTCCCATGCAGCGTCAGGGCGCGTGCTGACGCGCTCGGCCGGGGCGTAGAATCGCGACGCCGCGCGTTCGCGGCTGGGGGACGAGATGGAGAACCTGCAGGGGCGCGTCGCCGTGATTACGGGCGGCGCCAGCGGCATCGGCCTGGCGACCGCGAAGGCACTGGCGAAGGAAGGCATGAGGATCGTCATCGCCGACATCGAGCAGGCCGCCATCGACCGCGCGGTGCCGCAAATCGAAGCGCTCGGCGTTGAGTGCGCGGGGATAAAGACGGACGTCACCGACCTCGCGCAGGTGCAGGCGCTGGCGGACAAGACCTGGGCGCGCTTCGGGGGTTGCCACGTGCTCTTCAACAACGCCGGCGTCGCGGTGGCCGGGCCCATCCAGGAGATGAAGCACAGCGACTGGGAGTGGCTGATGAACGTCAACCTCTGGGGGCCGATTCACGGCGTCGAGACGTTCGTACCGCGCATGATCGCGCAGGACGAAGGCGGGCACGTCGTGAGCACGGCCTCCTTTGCGGGCCTCGTGGCGAACGACGGCCTGGGCGTGTACTGCGTGACGAAGTACGGCGTGGTCGCGCTGATGGAATGCCTCTACCGCGACCTGCGGCCGCACGGCATCGGGGCCTCAGTGCTCTGCCCGATGCGGGTGGAGACGAACATCGGCAACTCGCAGCGCAACCGACCGGCCGAGCTCGGCGGGAGCGGGCCGCTGCCTCCTGGCGACGGCGAGCAGGAGGGGCGTGCGCAGGCCGGCCGGGTAATCGAGGCAGAGGCGGTCGCGGGCATGGTCGTGCGGGCGATCAAGGAGAACCGGCTCTACATCGTCACGCACCCGGAGAGCCGGGGCTTCGTGCAGGCGCGTTTCCGCCGCATCGACCGCGCGTACGACGACTAAAACGAACCTCGAGCGGACGCGGGGCGGTGCCGAGCGGCGCAACCCGGGCTGCGCCGCCGGGCGGGGGCGCGTATCCTTGCCCGGCCAGCGCAGCCTGGCCACGGAGACCACATGACGGACGAGAAGCGTGCCGGGACGAGCGACCTCTGGGAGGCGATGTACACCCAGCGGGCGATCCGCTATTTCAAGCCGGACGCCGTGCCCGCGGAGCTGCTCTGGAAGGTCGTCGAGGCCGCCACGCGTGCGCCGAGCGGCACAAACCTGCAGCCCTGGGGCTTCGTCGTCATCCAGGACGCGGCGATGCGCGCTCGCGTGGGCAGCGCCATCCGTGAGCGCTTCCTCGGCAACCCGCAGCTGAAGAGCTACATCGAGTCGGGCCTGAACTCGGGCGACCGCACGCAGCGGCTGATGATGGGCGGCGTGCAGAACATCGTGAACCACCTGGACTCGGCGCCCGTGTTTGTCGTGCCCTGCCTCGTGGGCGTCACCTCGCCCGCGCCGGAAGGGCTGCTGGCGGGCAGCTCGATCTACCAGGCCGTGCAGAACCTGATGCTGGCCGCCCGCGGCCTCGGACTCGGGACGGTCATGACCACGTTCCAGGCCGGCATTCCGGAGTTGCGGGAGTGGCTGAAGCTGCCCGAGAACGCGACGCCCGCGGCCCTCATCCCGCTCGGCTACCCCGACGCAAACTTCGGGCCGGTCAACCGCAAGCCGGTGGAGCAAGTCACCCACTGGGAGACGTGGGGCGCAGCGCGCGCCCGCTGAAAGGAGCCAGCAGCATGAAGATCGGGGCAGTGTTCCCGCAATCCGAGATTGGCGACGACCCTGCGGTCGTCCGCGACTTCGCCCAGGCGGCCGAGGGGCTCGGCTACAGCCACATCCTCGCCTACGACCACGTGCTCGGGGCGGTGCACGAAGGGCGCGTGCCGCGTCTCACGGGCCCGTACACCGAGGAGACGCTCTTCCACGAGCCGTTCGTGCTCTTCGGCTACCTGGCGGCGGTGACGCAGCGCGTCGAGCTGGTCACGGGCGTCATCATCCTGCCGCAGCGCCAGACCGCGCTTGTGGCGAAGCAGGCCGCAGAGGTCGACGTGCTTTCGGGCGGGCGGCTGCGGCTGGGCGTGGGCACGGGCTGGAATTATGTCGAATACGACGCGCTTGGAGAGAACTTCCACAACCGCGGCAAGCGCCAGGAAGAGCAGGTCGAGGTCCTGCGCAAGCTCTGGGCCGAGCCCGTGGTCGACTTCACGGGTCGCTGGCACCGGATCGACCGGGCGGGGCTGAAGCCGCTCCCGGCGAAGCGCCGCATCCCCATCTGGTTTGGCGGGTTCAGCGAGCCGGCCTACCGGCGCGCGGCGCGGCTGGGCGACGGCTTCATCTTCGGCGGCGCCACGGCCGACGCGTTAGGCGCGGTCGAGCGCGTTCGGGGTTACGTGGCGGAGTGCGGCCGCGACCCGGCCAGCTTCGGGATCGAGACGATGGTGAACTACGGCGCCGGGCCCGACCACTGGGCCGAACACGTCGAGACCTGGCGCAAGGCCGGCGCGGACTACGTCAGCATGCGCGCGATGGGCACGGGCCTGGCGGGCCCGCGGGACCACATCGAAGCCCTGCGCCGCTACGCCGGGGCCGTCGGTCTGCGGCCCGCCTGAGCTCGCCCGGGGCGTATCCCTCGCGCTCTTCCCTCAATGGAACAGGGCGCGATAGGCGGGGCTGTCGAAGAAGGCGTCGAGGATGGCGCGTGCGTGCACGGGGATGGCGAGCGTAGCCGTCTCGCCGGGGGCGAAGTAGCGGAAGGCCTGGCCTTCGTTCACGGCGAACTCTGATTCGTCGATGGCCGGGTCGGCGTAGTAGACGTGCTGCACGTGCACCAGGTCGGTCGGCAGGTCACGGTCGCGGCGGAAGACGCGGAAGAGGCGGACCTCTTCGAGCAGCTGACCGGTCTCTTCCTCGAACTCGCGCAGGGCGGCCGCGTCGGGACTTTCCCCGGGCTCGATGAGGCCGCCCGGGAGCGACCACTGGCCGGGCCAGCGCTCGGGAGGGAGGTCGTCGTCGCGAAGTTGGAGGAGGACGCGGCCCCAGGGGTCGAGCACGAGCACGGAGGCGCCGCGCCGGTAGGGCGCCCTGACCGCGAGCGTGCCGCGATACTGGTCGCTCGCGAAGAACGCGCGGAGGATGTCGCGCGGGACGTCGTTCATGAGGAGGCTCTCGGCCTCGGCAGGGGACCAGTACTGGAAGTCGAGGCCTTCGTAGACGGCGATGCGCTCGCGCGGCACTTCGTCGTCGGCGAAGAAGACGTGCAGGCTGCGGGTGGTGAGGGCCGGGTAGCGCTCGGCGCTGGCGACCGCGAAGAAGCGAAGGCGCTCCAGGCGGACGCCGGTCTCCTCTTCGAACTCTCTCAGCGCCGTAGCACGCGGGGTTTCAGCGCCTTCGCGGCGGCCGCCGGGGATGGTCCAGCGCCCGTAGCCGGCGGGCGGCAGGTCGTCGTCGCGCTGCTGGAGCAACACGCGGCCGGCCGGGTCCATGAGGATCGTGGCGGCGCCGGTGTGCTCTGGCTGCGGTGGAGTGGTCACAGCTTCGAGGATAGCGGGTGCGGCAGTTCAGGAATCGCGCGGGCGGCAGGAGACGCTGTCGAAGCCGCGGCTCGCTGCCATGCGGACCGGTTCAGCGGAAGAGCGAGCGGAGGGCGCGAAGGACGAGCCACGTCGAAGCGGCGCTGGCAACCATGAGCGGGACGATGGCGCCGGGGTCCCGGAAGCGGACGAAGCGGGCTGTGCCATCGCGCATTTCGATGTAGCCCAACGGGGTTGCGGCCACTCCGCCACCGCCACCGCCACCTTCGCCGACGTCGTTCCCGCCATGCTTGCTCGTGACGCCGGCACCGCCGCCCGCGCCAACGCCCCAGCGCACGCGGGCCACCGGGATGATGGTGAGGCCGCCCTTCTCGATGGGCTGGCCGAAGACGGCGCTGGCGTTGGCGGCGCCGCCGAAGCGGTCCGCGAGGCGCTCGACCATCCCCTGCATGGCGCCGGACGCAGCGGACTGGGCGTCGAACATGGCCTCGTCGAGGGTGGTAGTCATCGGTCGCCTCCAGCGTGCGTGCACCGGGCACGCGTACCAATCACTTTCGCGCCATCAGCGTGGCACGGCAAGAGGAGGCGGGGCCGGGACGTGAAGCGGGTCACACTCTGCCCGGAGCCGGTGCCGGCGGTACCATGCGGCGATGGGAGCACGATCGCTGGTGGCGGTGCTGACGCTGGGCTGCAAGCTGAACCTCGCGGACAGCGAGGCGATCGCGCGCGGCCTGCGGGGCGCTGGCTTCGACGTGGTCGACCGGCTCTGCGACGCGGATGCGTTCGTCGTGAACACCTGCTCGGTCACGCACGTCGCGGACCAGAAGTCGCGGCGGCTCATCCGCTCGGTGCGGCGGATGGCTCCGGGGGCCGCGATCGCGGTCACGGGCTGCTTCCCGCAGAGCGCGGGGGAGGCAGCAGCGGCGGCGCTGGGCGCGGACATCGTGGTCGGCACGCGAGCAGACGACCACGCACGGCTGGCCGCCTTCCTCGCGGGCCGGGCTGCGGCCGAGGGCCACACCTCTCCAGCGCCAACCGCCGCGAAGGGTCTTCACGCGCGTGCGTTCATCAAGGCGCAGGAGGGCTGCAACGACGTCTGCGCCTTCTGCATCGTGCCGCGGACCCGCGGGCGGGAGGAGTCGCGGCCCGCCGCCGAGGTGGCCGCTGACGTCCGCCGGGCGGTGGAGGACGGAGCGCGGGAGGTGGTGATCACCGGGACGCAGCTCGGCGCATGGGGGCGGGATCTTGGCCAGGCTTCGCGCCCGGCAGATTTGATCGCGGCGGTGCTCGAACAGACCGATGTCGCGCGGGTACGCTTCAGCTCGCTGCAGCCGCAGGACATGACGGCGGAATTGCTCGCTCTCTGGGGTGACCCGCGGCTGATGCCACACTTCCACCTGGCGCTGCAGTCGGGGAGCGAGCCCGTGCTCCGGGCCATGCGGCGGCGCTACACCGCCCCGGAGTACCTGGACGCGGTTGCGCGCATCCGCGCGGCGGTGCCGGGCGTCGCGATCACGACCGACGTGATCGCCGGCTTCCCCGGAGAGACCGGCGAGGACTTCGAGGCGACGCTGGCGCTCTGTCGCGAGGCGGGTTTCGCGCGCCTGCATTGCTTCCCGTATTCGCAACGGTCGCACACGGCGGCGGCGCGCATGCCGGGCCAGATCGCACCCGGCGTGCGGCAGGAGCGGATGCGGCGTCTGCTGGCCCTGGGCGAAGAGCTTTCGCTGCGGTTCCGGCGCGGCGCGGCGGGTGAGGTGCGTCCGGTGCTGTGGGAGGCCGTGCGCGAACCTGGCGGGGAGCGCGCCTGGCAGGGACACACCGACAACTACATCGCGGTCTACGGCCTCGGGTACGGCTCAGGCGTGGACTTGAGAAACCGCTTAACGCCCGTGGGAATCGGGCCGGTGTACCATGACGGCGTGCGGGGTATCCCCGCGGGAGGGGCAGCATGAACGTCCTGCGCCGCGTGCTCCTTGCGTTCTACAGCGTGGTCCTCATCGCGGCGGCGGGCGGGGCGATGGCCCTGACGTGGAACAACACGAAGAAGCTCGACCTGGTCGTGCGGGACTTCAACCTGCAGGCCTTCGTGGTCGCGGGCGACACGGCGAAGTGGATTGTGACCGCGATCCTCGCGGGGGTCACGCTCCTGGGGCTGCTGACGTTCGTGGCTGCGGTCGCGTGGAGCAGGAGCCAAAGGGGCGGTACCCTGCGTCTGCGCCAGGCCGACGGTGGCATGGTCGAGGTCACTGCAGAGGCGGTGGAAGCACTGTTGCGCGACGAGCTGGAACGGTTGCCGGACATCCGCCAGGTGGACCCGCACGTGCGCCTGTCGGGGGGAGCGGTGGACACGGAGATGACGGTGGTTGTCGAGCCCAGCGCGAGCATCGCGCACGTCACGGCGACGGTCACGCAGGCGACCGCCCAGGCGCTGCGCGAGCAGATCGGCGTGACAAACGTGCGGCGGCCGACCATTCGCATCAGCTACGAGGAGATCAACGTGCGCGCAGTGCCGGTACGGGGACGAAGCAAGCCGCAGGTGGTCACATCCGCGGCGCACGAAGAGACGCAGCCTCCGGCGGCCACGGAAGGCCCGGGGAGCGAGACGGACCCACGGCCAGGGACGGCCCGGCCGACCGATGACTGAGCCGCAGCGGCCGAAGCCACCTTCGACCGCAGAGTTGCCGTGGGTGCTGGAAGCACTCTTGTTCGTGGCTGAAGAGCCGCAGACGGCGGGCGCGCTGGCAGCGGCCGCGGGTGTGAGCGAAGGGACGGTGCGCCGGGCGCTCGGACGGCTGACCGACGACTACGAGGCGCGCGGGCTGCGCGTCATGGAGGACGGGCAGCGGTTCCAGCTGGTCACCGCGCCTGCCTACGCGAGCTACGTGGACCAGCTGCTCGGGCACGGGCCGGGCCAGCGTCTTTCGCGCGCGGCGTTGGAGGTGCTGACGATCGTCGCCTACCGCCAGCCGTGCAGCCGCGCGGACATCGAGGCGGTGAGGGGCGTGAACTCGGACAGGCTGGTGGCGATGCTCGAATCCCGGAGCCTGCTCGAAGAAGCCGGCACATCGGAGGGCATCGGGCGGGCAAAGCTGTACCGGACGACGATGCGCTTTCTCGAGCACTTCGGCATCCGCAGCCCATCCGAGTTGCCGCCGCTGCCCGAACTGGTGCCCATAGCGATGGCGGACCCGCTGTAGGCCCTCGATGACAGCCGCCGTGGTGCGTGTGCGGCTGCGGCTGCCTTCGCAGACGCTGAAGGAGAAGCGGACGATCGTGAAGGGCGTGGTCGAGCGCCTGCGCCACCGGTTCAACGCCTCGGTCATCGAATCGGACGACCTGGACAGCGCGGGCTATGCGACGATCGCGGCAGTGTGCCTTTCGAACGAGTCGCGCCATGCGGACGAGCAGGCCCAGGCGATCGCAGCCGCCATCGAGGAGTGGCGCCTGGACGCCGAGGTCCTGAGCGTGGAGACGGAGCTGGTCGCGCTCTGACGGTCAGTCCGGTGGTCGCGTTTCGAAGGCGTCGACGACGGCAGAAGCGCGGTGGGTGCCTCCTGCATGCGGGCCACGGAGGCCGGGACCGCGCGCGTTGTGCTAATTCGCCGAGACGGAGAACTCGAATGAGAAGTGAGCCGGCAGCCCGATCGGATCTGCGCCGGGTGTCGCCAGTCCCGGTGTCTCGCGTCCACGATCCTGGCTGTTCTGGTCCCCCTGACGCATGACTGTAACCTCGAGCCGAAGGGACAGACTGCCCGATTCCAACGCCACACCGGTCGTGTCGTAGGCAACCAGGGCCTGCTCGGTGCCCGGTGGCAGTTCACGGCCGAGGATATCGGAGTGGCCCCGGAGCCCGACTCCGCCGACGGGTCTGAGTTCGACGCCGTGGCTGCTCAAAGACTCGCGCAGCGAGTACGGCCTGCGGTCACCGCCGGGGAGGCCGCTCACCGTGAATTGCACAAACACGGGGACAGACTCAACCACCGAACCGGGTCCCCTTTGCTCTCGAGTCGGCCTTCCGTCAAAGACAACGTGATCGACAGTGACCGTGATCCCGTCGATCGTTTGGCTGAGACCGACGCGATGGCTGCCTTCCTCCGACGGGGTGTCTCCGAAATTTGCCCAGAGCCGGTCGATGAGGCCTGTGCTGCTGACGGCGGCATAACCGGCCGCTGCCAGCAGGACGGCGGCGGCAGCGGCCAGTATTCCGCCGGTCAACCGCCATGAGCGGGACGGCGAGCCCGTTGGCCTGGCGGGGACATCGCCGTGCCTTCGGGTGGCAGCGCTCGCCCAGTCGTAGGGAGGCGGTGGGCCTGGTGGGCCGTAGAGCGTCGTGAACAACACCTCCAGGTCCTGCACGAGCGAGGGCAGGGAGGCATGGTCTTCGACGATGGGTGGGCGGTTCCCCCTACGAAGGAAGCGGAACATGGTTAGCGATCCTTTCTGATTGTCTGGAGCGTCCGCCAGAGGCGCATCTGCGTGGCGGACTCGGACTTGCCGATGACAGCTGCTATCTCCCGAACCGACAGCCCGGCAGCGAAGCGGAGTGCGAGGATGTTGCGCTGATCGGGGCTCAACTCAGTGAGGGCCATCCGGAGGCGCGCCAGCTCTTCGTTCAGGAGGGCGGTTTCCTCCGGTCCGGCCTCCCGGGCCACGAGTGCGGTGGCTTCCGGAAGGTCGTCCCAGGGGATGGTGCTCTGCCGTCGCCGGCGGTGCGCGTCGACGGCCAGGTTGTGCGCGATGCGGAACAGCCACGCAGCAAGACTGCTGCCGCGCGGGCTGTAGCGGCGAAGGTTCTGGAATGCCTGGACGAAGGTCTGCTGCGCCAGGTCGGCGCTGTCCTCGTGGGTCGGGGTGCGCGTCCGGCAGTAACGGTAGACGCGGTCGTAGTAGCGTTCGTAGAGAAGCCCGAAGGCGCCAGGCTCCATCAACGCGGCCTGGACAAGGATGTCCTCGCCCTCGGCGTCCTCGTCCGGTCGCGTCTGCAACGCTAGCCTCGGGGTTTCCGGCCTGGTCATGACCTCTCCATCACGAGGTGGGGTTGCTCCCACACCACCAAGAACGTCGGGCGCGGCAAAAGCTCACATCGCCTGGCGCGGCGCTGGCCGCTTCCCCCGCGCCGACCCGCAACATGACACATCTCCTGATGAGCTCGCGCCCGTCGACCGCCTGACGCTGGCCCAATTGGACGGCCGGCCCTCTCCAGGTTCGCGGTACAATCGAGGCATCATCCCTCAGGCGGTGTCCGGTGAGCAGCTCCACCCACACGACACGCAAGCCGCTCTTCGTACTGGAAGTCAGCGCCCGGCGGTTGGCGATCGGCCTCGTCGTCCTGGCGGCGCTGGCCGTTATCCCCGCGCTCATCGTCGGGTTGGCTACCACGGACGACGGCTCTCCGGTGAGGCTGGCGCCGGGCGACCGGGCCTCGAAAGCTGTCGCGGGCGCCACGGACCAACTCGATGCGTCCGGTGGGGCGCTCATTCACGTCACCCTCGTCAACATCTGGAACCCGGTGCAGCCGAACATGGCTGTGCGGGTGGATGGGCCAGCCGCGGCGAAGGCGCCCTCAGCCTGGTCGGTGACACTCTCGAACGGGACCTCCATCGCCCTGGCCGCCGCGCCCGGCGACACAGCCGACACGATGCGACTGTTCGTGGACAGGCCGCTTCCGGAAGGCGTGATCTGGACGGCCATCCGCTACGCGCCCGAAGGTGCTACAGGCGCGGTGGTGTTCGAGCGGCAATAGCCGGCCGGGCGCGACACGGATTACGCGCCTGGGATTCTAGTAGCGTTCGTCGGCACGCATCTGTTCGAGAATCTCGCTGGGCAGCGGGAGGCCCGGCTGCGGGGGGAGCGGCTGTACCTCCAGCCATGGCCTGCGCGGGGGCAGAAGCCTGCCTTCGCGGCGCAGGCGGTCGAGCGTCGATTCGCCGTCCGCTGTGGGCAGCGGAACGAGCCGGGCAACGGGGCGGCCGCGATCCGTGACTTCGAGGGTCTCGCCCTCTTCGACGAGGCGGAGATACCTGCTGGCGTGCTGACGCAGCTCGCGGACGCCGACGCTTCTCATGTGCTACACGGTAGCACGTTGGCGCGGGGGCTTAGCGCGAGTCCCGCATGCGCTCGATGAGCAGCCGGGCGGCTTTCTTCGCGGGACTCTTCGACTCGACCTGGGGGCCGACGCACGACGGGCAGCCATGGTCGCAAAGGCAGGCCATGACGAGGGCGAGGCAGGCTTCGAGCAGCGGCTCGCGGGCCTCGTAGAGCTTTTCGGCGAGGCCGACGCCGCCGGGGACGGTGTCGTAGAGGAAGACCGTGGGGAGCTCGTTGTAGGGCGCGCGGACCTGCGTTTCGGTGCCGACGTCCCGCGCGTCGGCAAGGCAGAACACGGGCGCGAGGTTGCGGAGCAGGTGCGCCACGCCCGTCAGGCCCGCGGCGATTTCGTCGCGGCCGAGGCCGTGCGTGGCCCGCTCGTCGAAGCTCAGCCAGCAGGCGGAGGTGTGCATGTTCTCCTCGGGGATGGCGATGCGGCCCCAGCCGACGTTTTCGTGCGTGTTGAGTTTGACCTTCTTGAAGATGGTCGCGAGGAAGGTGATGGCGACCTCGCCGCGTTCGAAGCTCCCCGCGTGCGCGGCGTCGCTGGCGAAGGACTCGAGGACCTTGAGCTCCACCGCCAGCTGCGCGTCGGTGTAGTAGTCGACGGCGACCGGGGTGACGTAGGCCTTCTTGTCGTCCCAGTCGAGCCGTTCGACCTGGTACTGCTGGCCGCGATGGATGTAGATGGCGTCTTCGTGGACGAGCAGCGGCGCGCTGGGCCGGTCGCATTCGCCGACGACGCGGGGGCTGGGGCCCTGCTCGATGATGACGAAGTTGTCAGTGCTGGCGGTGCGCAGGCTGACCTGCTCGGCGGGGTACGCCTCGGACATCCAGTGGTAGCGATTGCCGCTGCGCTGGAGGACGCCCTCCTCGGCGAGGATGTCGAGGAGCTCGGCGGTGTGGGCGCCGAACTGCTCGCCAATGTTGAACGGCAGCTCGAAGGCGGCGCACTTCAGGTGGCTGGCGAGGACGTAGAGGTTGTCGGGGTCGACGATCGCGCGCTCCATCGCCGGCCGGAAGACGAAGTCCGGGTTGGCGCAGACGTACTGGTCGAGCGGATTGGAGGACGCGACGAGGACCGAGAGGGCCGCCTCGTGGCGGCGCCCGGCCCGCCCGAACTGCTGCCAGAGCGACGCGAGCGAGCCCGGGTAGCCCATGACACAGCTCGCGCCCATCCCGCCAATGTCGACGCCGAGCTCGAGGGCGTTCGTAGCGACCACGCCGCGCACCGAGCCGTCGCGCAGGCCGCGTTCGATGGCGCGCCGTTCTCCCGGCAGATAGCCGCCGCGGTAGCCGGCGACGCGCTCGCCGTCGCCGGGCTTCGTGCGGAGTGCGTCGCGCAAGTAGGTGAGGAGCAACTCCACGCGCATACGGCTCGGGGCGAAGACGATCGTCTGCACGCCCGCACGGATGAGGCGTGCGGCGATGTCGCGTGTGGCCTTGAGCGACGACTGGCGGATGCCAAGCTCGCGGTTGACGACCGGCGGGTTGTGGACCACCACGACGCGCTCTCCGGCGGGCGCGCCGTTGTCGTCGACGAGTTCGACGTCGTCGCCCACGAGCTTGCGGGCGAGCTCAGCCGGGTTCGCTATCGTGGCGGAGCAGAGGATGAACGTGGGGTCGGAGCCGTAGAACTGGCAGATGCGCCGGAGACGGCGGAGGACGTTGGCCAGGTGGCTGCCGAAGACGCCGCGGCAGGTGTGGAGCTCGTCGACCACGACGAAGTCGAGGCTTTCGAAGAGCTTCACCCACTTCGTGTGGTGAGGAAGGACGGCTGTGTGCAGCATGTCGGGGTTGGTGAGGACGATGTGCCCCGCCTGGCGGACGGCGCGGCGGGCGTCGCCGGGCGTGTCGCCGTCGTAGGTGAAGGTGCCGATCTCGGCGCCCATGTCGGTGATGAGGCCGTGCAGCTCGTCGAGCTGGTCCTGGGCGAGGGCCTTCGTCGGGAAGAGGTAGAGGGCGCGCGACGAGGGGTCGCGGAGGATGGCGTCGAGGACGGGCGCGTTGTAGCAGAGCGTCTTGCCGCTGGCGGTGGGGGTGACGACGACGACGTTCCGGCCGGCGCGGGCGGCCTCGATCGCGAGCGCCTGGTGGGTGTACGGGCGTTCGACCCCACGGCGGCGGAGCGCTTCGACTAGCTGCGGATGGAGGCCTTCGGGCCACTCGGTGTAGCGGGCAGCGACGGGCGGGATGCGGCGCACGATCGTGTCCGTGGGCTTCGCCTGCAGCTCGGCGACGACCGCCTCGGCGATGAGGGCCGGGGGCACGGGCCGCACGGCGGGGACGGGATACGCGGGCGGGGGCTTGGCCATGGGACGACTCCGCGGCGAAATCCGAACGATTGTTCTGGAGTATCGCCGCGGGCTCGAGCACGGTCAAGCAGAGGGACGCGGGCTCAGTCGGCCTGGACGAACGCCTCGCTCTCAGCGTGGGCGAAGCGCGACGGCCGATCGAGCAGCAGGTAGCCGCGGCGCGGCCCATCGCGGTAGTAGGAAAGACCGGATGCGACGACCCGTTCTTCGTTGGCGGCCCCGGGATTGAGGAGGAGCGTGACGGGCCCAGGACCGAGTTCGACGCCGGCGAATTCCAAACGGGTGGCGCCGGCAGATGCCGCCTGGATGAGGCGCGGCCCGGTCGGTGCGGCCTGCGGCGTGGCCGCGGCCGGACTGCCGGACACGGCGCAGGACGGCCGCGCGGGAGCTTCGCCGGATTGCTGCGGGTTCGTGGGTTGGATCGCGAGACCGAGGACGAGGGCGGGCGCGCCCGGGCCTGCCGGGAACGGAGCCGCTCCCTCCAGCGAAGAGGCAAGCGCTGCACCGGGCCCGGCAAAGAAGCCGAGAGGAGTAGCAGCGTCGTCCAGCGCCGAGACCTGCAGGAGCCAATCCCCGGGCTCGACACCGAGGCGGAACCTTCCATCGGTCAGGGGAACGGCGAATTCGCAGCGGGAGCGGTCGTCCGCACGGCAGGCCGCGACAGACACTCCGGGCTCAGGAAGGCCGCGGGCGTTCAGTACGCGGCCTTCCACGCCTGAGAGATACGCGAATCCGGCAATGCGTTTCGATTCGAAGCCGGCGGCGAAGACGGGCAGCGGGGTACCGAACGCTGTCAGGAACGCGGCCTCGACGGAGGCGCCCCGGCCGGCTTCACGGAAGTAGGCGAGCACATCCCGGAGCGCGTCGTCCGGCGACGCCTGCGCCGTGAGCCCGAGTGCGAGGGCGCCGAGGACGTACTGCTCCTGGGTTGGCTGCGGCACCGCGGCCTCCAGCAGAGAGAGACCGGTCCAGCGCGCGGCGTTCGCCATCGAGGCAAGCGAGCCGTCCATGTCCACCAGGCCGTAGTGGCCGTTGGCGGCCATGGCGGCGAGTGTCGCGGAACCTTCGACAAGCCAGGCAGGCGCGCCCACGCTGGAAGGATGGGCGCCGCCGGCGGCGCGTTGCGCATGATGGAACAGTTCATGGACCACCACGTAGTTGATCTCCCACTGCGAGAGCGGGCCGTTGCGGGGGGCGAAGTAGAGGACCAGCTCGCCCTCGTCGTTATAGCCGCCTGTGCTTTTCAGGGCCCGGTAGCTCACCATGCGGTTCTCGTACAGCGCTGTCTTCACCTGACAGTCCGCCCGGAAGGGGAGTGCCCGCGTGTATCGCTCCGGGTCGGTGTAGGTCGACAGGGTGAGCGGCTTGAGGGATGCTCCGAGCACGCCGGTGAGGTAGCCGCTGGCCATCGCCGCACCGGCGCGGACCATGTCGCGGAGCGCAGGGCTCGCGCCCTCGTCAAACGCGAACGTGAAGCCCTCCGGGGGCGCCGGGACTGGCTGTGGCTCCGGGGCCGCCAGGAGGCCCACCCTGGGCGCAACGGACAAGCCGCCCGGGATCGACGGGGTAGCGATCGGCGCCGCCGCCGAGGGGCCGCCTCCAGCCTGGCCACCGGAGCCACCACATGCGGCTCCTGTCAGCAGGGCAACGATGGCTCCGGCGAGCCACCAGCGTCTTCCGGGGCTCAATCGGGAGCCTCACGTCCGTCGCGCACACTCTCGCCGGGGGGCTCCTTCACGGGCCGTCCTGCACTGCGGCTCGTCACCCTTCGCCCGTGAGGAAGCGGCGGGGGACGTCGCGCATCATCAGGTCGATTGTGGCCTGAGTGACGCCCATCGTGCGGAGGGCGGGGAGCGCGACCGTGTTGAGGTGCAGGTAGCGCGTCGGGCCGGAGGGTGGCGGAGCCGTCGAGCCAGCCCGGACGGGCATCGGGGCGTAGTCGTGGCCGAGCATGAGCTTCGAAGCCCAGCCGCGGTCAATGAGCGCCTTGACGGTCTCGTTGCGCTGTTCCCAGTTGGGGCGGCCGGGGGCGCCGGGGTAGCGGTCCATGGAGAGGTAAACGCCCGTCTTGAGGAGCGACTCGAGGTAGCCCACGTCGGTGCTGTCGGCGCTGTGGCCGATGGCGACGCGGTCCATGGGCACGCCTTCCATGGCGAAGAGCTCGACCTGGCGGCGGCCCACCTGCTCGGGCGCCCAGTGGTGGGTGCTGATGGGGCAGCCGGTGCGCTTGCAGGCCCGCGCCGCGCCGCGAATGATGCGCTCGCCGTCGGGGGTGACGCCGCCCACGTCGTTGGCGACCTTGATGACACCGGCCTTCACGCCCGTGTCACCGATGCCGACGGTGATTTCGTGGACGAAGATCTCGGCAATTTCGTCCAGGTCGCGGGTCCAGAAGGAGCGCGGGACGTCGCGCCAGATGCCGGTCGCAGCGACGACGTTCATCCCGGACTGGCGGGCGACCTCGCGCACGAAGGGGACGTCGCGGCCGAGGTCGGGCGTGGTGAGGTCGACGATCGTGTCGACACCGCCGGCCTTGGCCTCGGCAAGCTCGCGGACGGCGTTGGCACGCGTCGCGTCCCAATCGAAACGCCAGGGGTAGTGGTGGTTGTCTTCGCCCATCGAGACGAGGACGTGCTCGTGGCTGAGGATGGCGCCCAGGCGCGAGGCCTCGACCGGGCCGAGGACGGTTTCGACGGTAGCCATTCTGGACCTCTTTGCGGCTGCACTGCCGCTGGTGCTGATTTGGGGGCACTCTACGCGGCTCGCGCGTGAGACGGGAGACCGGGTACGGGCGGTGCGTGATGATGTCTTGCTGTGGACACGAAGGGACTCGGAGCATGGCGGCGCGTGTGCGTGTACGGGCCTTCGGGCTCGGGGAAGTCCACGCTGGCGCGCGCCATGGCAGAGGCGCTGGGCCTGCCACGGCTCGAACTCGACGCGGTGTTCCACGCACGCCCCGGCTGGGACGACCTCCCCGAGGACGAGTTCCGCGCCGCCGTGACCGTGTGGCTGGACGAGCATCGCGACGGCTGGGTGGCCGACGGCAACTACTCGGCCGTCCGGGGGCTGCTCCTGCCAGAGGCGGACACGGTCGTCTGGCTGCGGCTGCCGTTCCGGGTCGTGTTTCCCCGGCTGGCGTGGCGGACGCTCAGCCGGGCGTACACAGGCGAGGAGCTCTATAACGGCAACCGCGAGACCTGGCGGCAGACGCTGCTCAGCCGGGACTCCATGCTCCTCTGGGGCATCACGAACTGGCGGCGCTCCACGGCACGGACGGCAGAGGCGCTCCGGGGGACAACGCACCGGCCGGAGGTGGTGGAACTCAGGAGCACGCGAGAGGTTGCGCGCCTGCTGCGGACAGTCTCAGCCTGGCGGCTGGATGGCGTCGAGGCCGGCGTCTCCGGCGTCGACGACGCTCGAAGGGATGCGCTCGCCGAAGGGGACAGTCTCTGAGCGCGCGATCCGGCCGTCCTGGCCGGTGTGCACGGTGACCGTGCGGCGGACAGGATCGACGAGCCAGATTTCGGCAACGCCGTAGCGCGCGTAGATCTCGAGCTTGTCGCCGGTGTCGATTCGGCGGTTGGAAGGCGAGTGCACTTCGACCACGAGATCGGGAGGGCCCACCACGTGGTGGCGGCCGATGATGCCCACGCGCCCGGGGCGGATGTAGCCGGCGTCGGGCTGGCGCGTGACGAGGGGGTCGAACTCGACGTCCATGGGTGAGACGAAGGCCTCGCCGCCGTTTCGGCGGGCGAAGCTGTCGAGGGTCACGTACAGGACCCCCACGAGTTTCTGGTGGAAGAAGTCAGGGGAAGGTGACACGTAGAGTACCCCGTCGATCAGGTCGCAGCGTTGCTTCGTCTCTGGCAGGGCGAAGTACTCGGCGGCGGTCATGCGGGCGCCGTCGACGAACGGACTGGACTTCGAGGGGGCGGTAGTCATGGGGCCTCCGCTGAAGCCATCATACCTCAGCCGGGCGGGGCGGCGGCTACTCGTTGCGCAGGGCGGTGATGGGGTCGAGGCGGCTGGCACGGTAGGCGGGATACGAGCCGCTGAGCGCACCAATGCCGGCTGCGACGGCGAAGGCGACGAAGATGCTCCACGGCTGGATGACGGTGGACATGTCCTTGTCGGCGATGGTCCGGCCGTCGATGCCCAGGGCGACTCCGACACCGACGAGCACGCCGAGGACGCCGCCCCCGACGCAGAGCGCCAGGGCTTCGGTGACGAACTGGAGGGTAATGTCGCGGGCGCGGGCTCCCACTGCGCGGCGGATGCCGATCTCACGCGTCCGCTCGGTGACGCTCACGAGCATGATGTTCATGACGCCGATGGCGCCGACGACGAGGGAGATGCCGGCGATGCTGCCGAGGAGGATGGAGAGCGTGCGAGTCACGTCCGCCTGGGCGCCCAGGAGGTCGTCCTGGGTCTTCACCGTAAAGTCGGGCGTCGCCACCGCGTGGCGCTGGACGAGGACGTCGGTGATGGCGGCGGACACCTTCGTGGCGTCGGCGCCGGAGGTCTTCTGGACGTTGATCTGGTTGACGAAGACCTGGCCGGAGCTGTTGCGGTTGAAGCTGAGGCGGGTGGAGAGCGTCGTCAACGGAATGTACACGTACGCGTCGATCGCGCCGCCGCCCGAGCCGCCCTTGGCGGCCATGATGCCTACGACCTTCATCGTGATGTTGATGGGCCCCTGGTTGAAGCGCACGGTCTGACCAACGGCGCCGCCGTCGGGGAACAGGGCGGTCGCGATCTCCGGCCCAAGGACGATGTTCAGAGCGCGCTTGTCGAGGTCGGTCTGCGTGATGAACGCACCCTCGGCAAGGGTGACGCCACGGACCGCAGGATAGTCAGACGTGGCGCCGATCACGGTCACGCGCTGGTTGGTGTAGGGAGACACGACCTGGATGTCGATGCTCAGCTGGGGCGCGACCCCTTTGATCCCGGAGATACCGGACGAGAGCAGTGCGTCGGCGTCGGCCTGCGTGAGGGTGAAGCCGCTGCCGGCCGCGCCGCGGGCGCCGCCGGAGCCCTGTCCCGCAGCCTGCGGCGCCGGCTGGACGAAGATCAGGTCCTGTCCGAGGCTGCGGATCTGGTCCTGCACGCCCTTCTGGGCGCCCTGGCCAACGGCGATGAGGACGATGACCGAACCCACGCCGATGACCATGCCGAGGGTGGTCAGCACGCTGCGAAGACCGTTTGCGGCGATGGCGCGGAAGGCAACGCGCAGCGCGTCGATGGGGCTCATGGCAGGGCTGCCACGGCGGGCTGAGCGCGCCGGCTGTCTTCTACCACGCGGCCGTCGCGCATGCGCACGATGCGGTCGGCGTAGTCGGCGACGGACTGCTCGTGGGTGACGACGATGACGGTGATGCCGTGGGTGCGCACGAGGTCTTCGAACATCGCCATGATTTCGCCGCCGGTGGCTGTGTCGAGGGCGCCGGTGGGCTCGTCGGCGAGGATGACGCGCGGGTTCACGACGAGCGCCCGGGCGATGGCGACGCGCTGCTGCTGGCCGCCGGAGAGCTCGGTCGGCTTGTGATGGACGCGCGTGCCGAGACCCACCATTTCGAGCGCGGCGCGGGCACGCTTGCGGCGCCCGCCCACGTGTTGGTAGACCATCGGAAGCTCGACCTGCTCGATGGCGTCCATGCGAGGGAGCAGGTTGAACTGCTGGAAGACGAAGCCGAATTCACGGCTGCGGAGGCGGGCGCGGGCGTCGTCCGACATCCGGCCAACTTCACGGCCTTCGAAGAGATAGCGGCCGCTGGTGGGACGGTCGAGGCAGCCGACGATGTTCATCATCGTGCTCTTGCCCGAGCCGGAGGAGCCCATGATGGCGACGAATTCGCCGCGGGTGATCTCGATGTCGACGCCGTCGAGGGCGCGGACGACCTCCTCTCCCAGGCGGTAGTAGCGCGTGACGTTTTCCAGGCGGATCAACGGACGCCGCCCGTGGCGCCGCCACTATCCCCTCCCGGAGGCCCGAACGTACCACCCTGCTGTCCTGTGACGGCAGTCGTGGTGCGGGCCGCCGTGGTGCCGCCGAGCACGACCTGGTCGCCTTCGTTGAGGCCGCTGGTGATCGCGGTATTCGTGGCGTCGGTACCACCGGTGACGACGTTGCGCTGTTCGGTTGTGCCATCGGGCTTGAGGAAACTCACGAAGGACGTACGGCCCTGGCGGCGGACGGCAGCCGTCGGGAGGAGGAGGACGTCTTCCTTGACGTCGAGGAGCAGGATGATGCTCGCGTTCATGCCAGGGGTGGGAAGGGGCTGATCCTGGAGGCCCTGTCCGAAGCCGCCGCCGGCTCCAGCCGGCCGGCCGGAGCCGGGACTGCCGGAGGCGCCTGGAGTTCCGTTCGCAGCGGGGGCGCCGTTACCACTGCGGGCTCCCTGGCCGGGAGTGCCTCCCGGTCCCGGGGTCCCCGGTTGCCCGGCCTGTCCGGTGGCGCCGGCCTGGCCACCGCCGCGGCCGGCGAAGGCCGCGCCATTGCCACCACCGAGGGAAGCGAGAGCGTTGGAGACGGTCTGGAGCTGTCCGATGTTGTCCTGGAGGTCCTTCCCGCGAAGGATTTGTGCCTGGACCGGGTACGTGACGACGCCCTGGGTAACGGTGGGCGTGGTGGTCACGGCGATGATCTTCACCAGGTACGTCTGCCCGGGAACCGCGTCAAACGTGGCGATCCCGAACTGGCCGGCCTTGAGCCCGTTGAAGTCGGTTTCGGAAACGGCGAGGTCAATGCGCACGCCCTCGGGGTTGGTGACGGTCATGGCCGCCGTGGAGGCGGAGACCTGGTCGCCGGCATTGATGGCGAGCGCCGCGATGACGCCGTCGTAGGGCGCCTTGAGCACAATGCCGTCGAGGGCGTCGTGGGCGGTGTCGTATGCGATTTGCGCCTGCTTGACGGACTGTTGCTGGAGAGCGACGTCGGTGGCCGTAGGGCCGGCTTCGAGCAAATCGAGCCTGGCCTGGGCGCTGGCGAGGCCGGCCTGGGCGGCGGCCACACCGGCCTGGGCGCTGGCGACGGCGCCCCGCAACTGCGCGAGGTCACTGGCCGTTGGCCCGTCGTCGAGCGCCTGGCGCTTGAGCTTCGCGGTTGCCAGGGACTGCTCGGCCGTGGCGATGCTGGCGTGGGCGTTCTTGTAGCTGGTGTTGGCATTGATGAAGGAGCCCGCCGCGGAGGTGGCTGCGTTGAGGTCGGCGCCGGAGTCGCCGGGGGCGCGAAGCCAGGCGGTGAACGCGTCGATCACCGCCTGGCTGAGTGGGAGGTCGGATTCGTAGCACGGCGCCACAACGAGCGCGACGTTCTTCGACTGGCAGTAGACGCGCTGGGCATTGATGAGCGCGATCCAGGCACTGCTCTCACTGTTGTGGGCGTTGGAGAGCGACACCTCGGCCTGGCTCACCGCGGCGTCGGCGGTGGCGACGTCGACAGCGGCGGGCGGCGCGGCAGCCTTGTCCAGGTTCGCCTGGGCCGTGGTCACCTGGTTCTGGGCATTCGTCACGGACTGCTGAGCGGAGGCGACAGACTGGCGCGCAGAGGCGAGGTCAGCAGCCGTTGGCGGTTGCTGGAGCTGCTGAAGCTTGAGCTTTGCGGTTTCGAGGTTGGACGCGGCGGAGTCGAGCTTGCGCTGAACGTCCTTGTCGTCGAGGCGGGCGAGCTCCTGGCCGGCGGTCACCTTTGTGCCAACGGCGACGCTGACGGACTTCACCTGGCCCGAGGAAGCGAAGGTGAGCTTGCTCGTGAGGGTAGAGGCGGCGACGCCGGTGGTGGTCAGCGAACTGACCAGGCGCCCTTTCGTCACAGTGGCGGTTTGCTGCGCGGCGGCGGGGGTGGCGCCGGAGTCGTCGCCGCCGAAGTACCACCAGGCGGCGAAACCGCCCCCGCCGATGACGGCGAGGAGGAGAACAATGCCGACGACGCGCTTCGCCCATGATGTTTCTTCGTCGAAGCTGGTGGGGACGATGGTCATCGGGTGGTGCCTCGCAAGTTCGATTGGGGCTCGGGTGCGTAACGCAGCCACACCGGGATCGGGCACCGCCGCGTTCCGCGACCAACCGGGACGGGAGCGCACGGTTTGCGGCACCCGGTGTGGGCACCCGTCACAAACGTAAGGATGGCACCGCAACCAGTCGTTTCGAAAGTGCAACGCCGGACAGCCGGCGAGCAGGGTCGAACCGCTCCTTTACCCCGTGCCTGCGACCTCAGGGGACGGTACGCTCGGGTGGTGAGTCAAGACAGCGAAACGCCAGCGGACCCGGTGCGGCAACGCCAACGACGGCGGGCGCTGCTGGCGTTCGCCGCCACCGGGGCCGGGGCAGCCGTTGCCGCGGGCATGCTTGCCGGGTTGGCGGTCGCGTTCGTGCAGCTCAGTTGGCCGCACCAGGAGACGCCCGGCGAGCCGGAGGTGGGCATCAACTTCGAGTGCAACCAGGCGGAGTACCTGCTGCTCGAAGACCCGGCCAAAGGACCCGCGGGCTATGTCACGGACGACCGGCCGGGACGAGCGGAGTGGTGTGCGGAGACGCTCGGGACGCTCCTCGAGGAGACCGGGACGAAGCACGTTCGCCTCTCGATGGAGTGGCCGGAGGTGGAGCCGCACGAGGGCGCCTACGACTTCCGGCTGCTCGACGCGCTGCTCTCGGAAGCCGAGCGGCACGGCGCGGGCGTCCTGCTCTCGATCGGGCTCAAAGGGCAACGACACCCCGAGTTCTACCTCCCCGCGTGGGTGCTGGACCGGGCGAATCTCGAAGACGGGCAGGACGTTGCGACGGACCCCGCGGTCCACGACGCCGGGCTGCGGATGGTGGCGGACGTGGCCCGGCACGCGGCGGAGTCGACGGCCGTCGAGGCCTGGCTGGCGGACAACGAGCCGTACTTGCCGTCGCCGCGGGCCCACAACTGGGTGATCGGGCGCACGTTCGTGCAGGAGGAAGTGGCCGCGATACGGGCCGCAGACCCGCGTGGCCGCCCGGTGGCGATCAACCACGGCGAGCACTTCGTCTTCGACCGGCGCTGGGAATGGTCGCTGGAGGACGCGGACATCGTGGCGACGAGCGTCTACCCGTTCCGAAACTACCAGGTGGCGGGACTGCATTTCGTCGTGCCCATCCTCGAAATCGGGCCCCTGGCGCCGAACTACGCGGCGCGCGCGCGGGAGACGAAGGAGCGCGGCAAAGAGTTCTGGATAACGGAGATGCAGGCCGAGCCCTGGGCCGACGGGGACATCCGCCAGGTGTCGCCGGGAGAGCCGGCGGACGACCTGACGCCGGAGAACTTCCGGAAGAACATGGAGTACGCGCGGCTCTCGGGCGCGTCACGGGTCTACCTGTGGGGCGCCGAGTGGTGGCTCTACCAGCAGCAGCACTACGGCGACGGGCAGTGGCTGGCGCTGGCACGCGAGGCGATTGCCGGCTCCGGTGGTACCGCGGGCATCGCGGCGGCCAGGCGCTAACTCGGAACCCAGGCGCCGCCGCTCCCCCGTATAATCAGCAGCCGGAGGTGGGCTATGAGCTATGAAACGGTGCTGTACAGCAGCGAAGGCGGCGTAGCGCGCATCGTCATGAACCGGCCGGAGAAGCGGAACGCGCTCAACCACCAGTTGCTCGACGACCTGGACGCGGCCTTCAGCCAGGCGGAGGCGGACCGCGAGGTGCGCGTCGTCGTGCTCTCGGGGGCCGGGCCGTCGTTCAGCGCGGGATACGACCTGGCCGGGAGCTACTACACGTCGCCGCCCGAGCCGGAGGGGCGCTGGACGCTGGGCAACACGCTCATGACGTTGCGCGGGATCGAGGCGCGCTACCAGCGCATCTGGAACTGCCCGAAGCCCACCATCGCGCAGGTGCAAGGCCACGCGCTGGCGGGCGGCTGCTACCTGCAGCTGCTCTGCGACATCTCCGTAGCAGCGCACGACGCACAGCTCGGGCACCCCGCCGTGAAGATGGGCGGCGTGAGCAGCATGCCCCTCTGGCAGGTGGCGCTCGGCCTGAAGAAGGCACGCTACCTGCTCATGACGGGCCGCGTGATCGACGGCCAGGAGGCTGAGCGCATCGGACTGGTGAGCCTCTCGGTGCCCCGCGAGGAGCTCGAGGCGACGGTCGAGGGCGTCGTGCGGGACTGCCTCGCCGTGCCGTTCGAGGGCGCGCTCCAGAACAAGGAAGCGCTGAACACGTCGCTGGAGATCATGGGCGTGGGTGCGCTGTTCCGCTATCACGGGCAGATGAACGCACTCGGCCGGCTGCGCGAGCGCGGTGACGACGACGGGTTCAACCGTTTCCGGGGCAAGGGCTGATCGGGCCGGTCCTCCAACGAGTCTCGTGGCGGCTGGAGGCTGCGTCGCTGGCGGACAGGGCATCCTGTAAGGTGGGATGACGGGCCGCGGCCCGCGGTTGGGACGATGGGCACACTGCACGAGATCCGTGACGACATCCGCGCGACGCTCGCGCGCGACCCGGCGGCCCGCTCAGCCGCCGAGGTGATCCTGTTCTACCCCGGCTTCCATGCGCGCGTGGCTCACCGGCTCGCGAACGCCCTGCACCGGCGGGGAGTGCCGCTCCTGCCGCGCGGGATCATGCACGCGGCGCGCTTCCTCACGGGCATCGAAATCCACCCCGGCGCGACGATCGGACCACGGTTCTTTGTCGACCACGGCATGGGGGTCGTCATTGGCGAAACAGCGGAGATTGGCGCCGACGTGATGCTCTACCAGGGCGTCACGCTGGGCGGCACCTCGACGCTCCGGGTGAAGCGTCATCCGACGCTGCGAGACGGCGTGGTCGTCGGCGCCGGGGCGAAGGTCATCGGCGCAGTCGAGATCGGCGAAAACGCACGCGTGGGCGCCGGGTCGGTCGTGGTCACGAACGTGCCGGCCAACGCGACGATTGTCGGCGTGCCGGGGCATATCGTGGCCTTCCACGACGAGTCGAACGGGGTCATCCAGCGTCTGCCAGACCCGGAATGGGAACGGATGAACGAGCTGGACCAGAAGGTGCAGGAACTGCACGACCTTGTCCACCACCTCGAGGAGCACGCCACAGAGGTGCACAACGGGCACCACGGGACGGTCGAGGAGCCATCCCCCCCGGGTAGGGATGCTCCTTCTCCCGCGGAGCGGGCGAAGGGGGAGCTGACGGCAGACAAACTGACGTGACGCGGGGCTACCGGGTGAGCGGCGCGTAGGCTTCGGGCACACGGTCGCGGATGACGTGGGTGCGGGGGGCGCGCTCTTTCCAGCGAGAGAAGAAGCGGCTGACGCCCGCCGCCATGGCGACGCCGGTGCCGGCCGGGACGGCGGTGAGGACGGAGCCATCGGGCGACGTAATGAGGCCGCCGCCGGGCCAGGCCGCCGCGGTGTAGACGCGGCTTTCGTCGCTCCGGGCGCGGGCGACGCGCTCGGCCATGGGGTGGGGCTCGAAGAGCGGCCAGGCGAGGATGTCGGCCCCGGCGAGGGCAAGGCACCGGGCGACTTCCATGACGTAGCCCTCCTCGCCGCAGAGCAGGCCCACGTTGCCTGCCGGCGTTGCAACGACGGGTGCATTGAACTCGCCGGTCTCGATACCGCGGCCATGCGTGGCGACGTGTTCGACCGTGCCGCCCGGCGTAATGAGCACGGCTGACTGGCGCGCGGTGCACCCCGTGGTCGCGACCGCAAGGGCCAGCGCCCCGCCGTGGTCGCGGACAGCCGCTTCGAGCACGGGCAGCGCGACCTGCCAGCCTTCGGGCCCGTTCGAACCGGAGAAAACGATGAGGCCGTTGTCCTGGGCGCGCAGGGCGGCATAGCGGGCAGCGATTGTGTGGGCGTCGAAGGTTCCGTTGCCGGGGACAATCGCGACGCGGTGACTTTCGCGCGCGGGCACAAGGGGTTCGGATTCGAGCGCGAGCGCGGGCAGTGTCTCCGTCGGCTGCGCCAGGAGCCCGTAGAGCGCCGGCCGGCGGGCGACCGGCTGCGCGTCCATCGGCTCTATTTCGTAGACGACGACGGCCTCGCGGTCGCTGGGGGCACAGACGCGGGTGACGCCCGAGGGATCGATCACGCAGGAGCGACCGGCATACACGAGGCTCGCGTCCTCTGGCCCCCACTTGTCGGCGGCTGCGACCCAGACCCCGTTCTCGAAGGCCCGGACGGGCATGAGGTATTCGCACTGGGTGGTCGTGAGCTCGGCGGTGGTGCGCCCCCAGGAGACCCAGGCGGTGAGGTCGACGATGACCTCAGCGCCGTTGTGCGCGAGCATGCGGGCGACCTCGGGCTGGCGGCCGTCGGCGCAGATGAGCACACCAAACCGGCAGAAGCCGGCGTCGAAGACGGGGAAGTCGCGTCCACGCTCGAACCAGTTGTTGTCGAAGTGCCAGAGGAACGACTTGTCGTAGCGGCCACGCTGCACGCCGTCGGGTCCGAAGACGACGCCGCTGTTCGTGAGGCGGCCCGGCCCGTGGGGCACGGCCATGCCGGCCGCCAGCCAGTAGCCGTGCTGCTTCGCCTTCGCCGCGAAGAGCGCCGCAACGTCGGCATACGGGCGTACGCCCGGGCGGGCATACGGGTCAGCGTCACGGACGTAGTAGGCGGGGTAGGCGCACTCGGGCAGCAGGACGAGGTTGGCGCCCGCGCGGCCCGCTTCGTCGAGCGCGGAGAGGAGGCCCTGGAGGTTCGTCTCGGCGTCTTCGAGGTCGTAGGCGCGGACCTGGCAGCAGGCGACAGTGAAGCGTTGCACGGGCGGCTCCGGGGAGGGGTCAGTCGGCGTCGAGGGTGGCGAAGAGGTCAGCGAGACGGAAGCGGAAGCCGGGGAGGGCCTCGGATTCGAGCGCGCCGTCCGCGGGGAAGAGGACGCCCTCGCGGCCGGCGTCGAAGACCTCGGCGGTGCGGGCTTCGGGGTCGATCAGCCAGCAGACGTCCACGCCGTGAGCGCGATAGAAGCGGCACTTTTCGCGGAGGGAGGCCATGGACTGCTCGGGCGACCGGACCTCGACGGCGAGGGTGGGCGGAGGCATGGGGCGCTGCTTCCACGGCCGCCCGGCGGCGTAGAACTGCACGTCTGGCAGGAGGAAGCGGACGTCGCGAGGGTCATCGAAACCGACCCGGCCTTCGAAGCCAGCGTGGCCGCCGTAGCGGTCGGCATGGTCAGCAAGGGCACGGACGATGGCAAGAGCCACGGTGAAATGCATCCAGTCGGGCATGGGCTTGGGGCAGACCTCCCCGTTCACGTACTCGAGGTAGGGCTTCTCCTCGGGGAGGGCGAAATACTCTTCGACGGTCAGGCGGTGAGTGGTGACCATGACGGCAGTGTAGCACCGGGTAGCGGCGGGAAGGCCGGGCGCTGTACGCTGTCGCGCGCACGGGGACCCCGAGGGCCCCACGCAAGGTGGTGCGGCTCATGCTGCTGGCGCTGGACATCGGAAACACGTCCATCCACATCGGCCTCTTCGAAGGAGAGCGGCTCTCTTCCACGTGGCGGATCGGCGTCGAGACAGAGAAGCTGCCGGACGAGTACGGCGTGCTGCTGCTCACGCTGCTGTACACGCGGCGGCTCAGCCCGGCGGACATCGAAGCGTGCATCATCGGCTGCGACGTGCCGCCGCTCATCCCGACGTTCGAAATGGTCTGCCGGAAGTACTTCGACCTGGAGCCGATGGTCGTGGGGCACGGGCTGCGGACCGGCGTACGCATCCTGTACGACAACCCCAAGCAACTCGGCGCGGACCGCATCGTCGATGCGGTAGCGGCGATCAAGCTCTACGGTACGCCGGTGATCGTGGTCGACTTCGGGACAGCAACGGTCTTCGACGCGATCAACGCGCAGGGGGACTACCTCGGGGGCGCCATCGCGCCCGGTATTGGGATCGCGAGCGAGGCGCTCTTCAGCCGCGCCGCGATGCTCTACCGGGTGCAACTGGAGCGTCCGCCCGTAGCCATCGGCAAGAACACGATCCACGCCATGCAGTCGGGCATCCTCTTCGGTTACGTCGGGCTCGTGGAAGGCGTCGTGGCGCGGTTCAAGGAGGAGCTCGGCGGCGAAGTGCAGGTCGTCGGCACGGGCGGCTGGGCGAAGCAGATCGCAGCCGAGACGAGCTGTATCGACATCGTCGACAGCGACCTGACGTTGAACGGGCTGCGGCTGATTTACGAGCTCAACCGGTGATGACGGCCATGCGCGAATCGCGACTCACGGCCCGCGAACCAGGAGCAGTACGTTGAACCCGGAGCCCGCCGAATTCCGAACGTTGCCGCTGGGTGGGCGGCATGTCGTCCTGGGCGTGACGGGGTCGATCGCGGCGTACAAGGCGGCAGACCTTGCGAGCAAGCTGCGCCAGGTCGGCGCCACGGTCGAAGTCGTGATGACGCCCGCGGCGGCCCGGTTCGTGACCCCGCTGACCTTCTCGTCGCTCACGGGGCGGGAGACCGTGGTGGACATGTTCTCGGCGGGCGAGGCCGAGGCGCACGTGGAAATAGCCCGGCGTGCCGGCGCCTTCGTGATCGCCCCCGCGACCGCGGACTGCCTCGCGAACCTGGCGCACGGTCACACGCCGGACATGGTTTCGCTGACGGCTCTCGCTACGCAGGCGCCGATTCTCGTCGCGCCCGCGATGGACAGCCAGATGTGGTCGCACCCGGCCACCCAGGCGAACGTGCAGACGCTGCGGGAACGGGGCGTCACGTTCGTAGGGCCCGGCGAAGGCCGCCTGGCGAGCGGACGGCTGGGGACCGGCAGGCTCGCGGAGGTGGCCGATGTGGTGGGTGCACTCCGGACCATGCTCGGCGCCTGCGACGGGGACCTGCGCGGGCGGCACGTGGTCGTCAGCGCCGGGGGCACGCAGGAGCCGCTGGACCCGGTGCGATTCGTGGGCAACCGCTCAAGCGGGAAGATGGGCTTCGCCATCGCGGAGGCTGCGCGTGACCGGGGAGCGCGGGTGACGCTTGTGAGCGGGCCGGTGTCGCTGGATGCGCCATATGGCGTCCGGCTCGTGGACGTGACCACCGTCGCGCAGATGCTCACAGCGCTGGAGGGCGCGACGGCCGACGCGGACGCGCTGGTGATGGCCGCCGCCCCGGCTGACTTCCGGCCCGACAACCCGGCCCCACAGAAGCTGAAGAAGGCGCCGGGCCAGGAGTCGATGGCTCTGACGATGGCCCGAAACCCGGACATCCTCGCGACGCTGAAGGGCGGCGGCGTCCGCGTGGGCTTCGCCGCAGAGACGGAGCACCTGGCAGAGAACGCGGTGCAGAAGCTCGCAGCCAAGCGCCTGGACTTTATCGTCGGCAACGACGTCACGGCCGCGGGCAGCGGCTTCGGGACCGAGACGAACCAGGTGACGCTCTTCCACGCGGACGGGCGCGTCGAGGAACTCCCGCTGATGAGCAAGTACGCGGTGGCGCAGGCGATCCTGGACCGGGTGGCGGCGCGGCTCTCAGTGCACTGAGCGTGGCACTACCAGACAGTCTCGATCATCGGCAGGGCGCGAAGGCGCTCGTCGCGTGTGACGAGCGGGCAAGCGAGGCGCAGGGCCGTAGCCCCGATGAGGCCATCCGCCGGGTCTCCATGCGAGACCTGGTTGATGGAAACGCCGGCGACGGCGATCTCGGGCGTGATCGGGTAGATGCGGACGCCGGGAAGACGCACCGCTTCCTTGAGCCATGCAGACACAGTGCCGCTGAACTTCAGGCGTCCTTCAGCGGCGTGGAGCGCAATTTCCCAGAGAGCAATGTCCGGAACGATCAACTCACGGGCACGAGCGATGGCCGCCATGGCGGGCCGGGAGAGGCGGGGATCCGCCTGCACCCACCAGACAAAGGCATGCGTGTCGAGGACGATCACGGGGCCGGGAGGGGGTCCGCGGCCAGTGCCCAGAGCTCCCGCCGTGGCTCCCAGCAATCCTCGGCCTCGTAGAGGACGGCGCCGGCCAGACTGGGTGCCAGTTTCTGTTCGAACGGCACCAGTTTCGCCACTGGCTTGCCCCGTTTCGTGATGACGACGTCGCCTCCGTGCTGCACGAGCAGGTCCATGAGGGCGAGGCATCTGGCCTTGAATTCAGCGGCAGAAAGTTCGAGGTGCGGCTGCGCGGTGTAGCCGACACCGTCCGGTGCGGGCCACAACTCCATGTTGCCCAGAACGACTCTCTGCCCGGAGGCGGGCGTGGACCCATCTGCCGGCTGGCCAGCAACGTAGGCGAGGGCGGCTTCCTCGAGTTGTGACTTCTTCCCTTTCATGACCATGAATACTAGTCATCTACTCTCGGAAGTCAAGCTTCTGGGGTCGTCCGCAAGCGGCCGGCGGCGGCGAGGGCACGCTCGTAGGCGCGCTCCATTGCGGCGACATCCTTGGCGGTGGCCCAGCCCCGGCCTTCGTCGACCGCCCGGCGCGTCTCGACGACAAAGCGGCTGATGGCGGCAGCTTCGAACAGGGGCGTGAGCGGGAACGCGCCCGCCTCCAGCCGGTAGCCGCGCTCCCAGGCGCGCGCCAGTAGCCGCCGGACCACCTGGAGGAGGGGATTGAGCGGCGAGGGCGGCAGGGGCGCGACCAGCAATGCCGCCTTCGTCATGGCGAGGTCGAGGCGAAGGTCGGTGACGGCGGCGGGGGTGAAGTCGAGGATGGCGGAGAGCTTGCCCTTGTCGACGAGGACGTTGATCGGGTGGTAGTCGAGGTGACAGAAGGTGCGGCCCGAAAGCTCGCGAATCACCCGTTGGTTCAGGTCCTCATCGGGGATGATCCCGCGGAGGTCTTCGGCGCGTAGCTCGCGGAGGCCCGCGGGGTCGGCCCGGTGCAGGCGCGCCTGGAGACGCCCGAATTCGCGGCCGAGCCGCTCGAGTCGCCACGGGCGGCTACCGAGGGCGTCGAGCATCGGGACGCCGGGCATCCATTCGAGGATGAAGCAGGGCGCCCCGTTGTAGTCGGAGAGTGCCTCGACGGCGGGGGCGGGCAGGCCCGCGGCGCGGGCCGCGTTCATGGCCGCAGCCTCGTTGGCGGCAGTGTGCGCCGCGGCGGCCGGATCACGACCCTCGTACGCCCGGTAGACACGGAGGGCGTGGCGGCGTCCATCCGCTGTGACGAACCGCCAGAGGTGGTTGTCCCAGCCACCGGCCACGGGCGTGATTGGCCCCTCGGCCTGCCAACCGAGCGCGGAGAGGATTGCGACGGGGTCGGGAGCGTCCACGGCCGCCTATCGTAGCAGCCGGGCACGCGGGTGCGTCAGCGCGCGCGGACGAGAGCGTCGGCGCCCACCGCGAAGAGCGGCCGCGTGGCGTGGTCGACGGCTTCGAAGACCGGGCCGGGATACACGCCGATAAAGACCACGGTGACCATCAGCAGGCCGGCGAGGCCCCACAGCACCGGCTCGACGCGGAAACGGGTCAGGCCCGCCACCGGCTCGAAGAGGTACATCTGGCGGATGACCATGAGGTAGTAGTAGAGGCTGATGAAGCTATTCAGGACGGCGAGCCCGACCAGCCAGAGGAGTTCGTTGGTGGTCGAGGCCTGGAACATGAAGAGTTTCGTGGTGAAGCCTGCAAAGAAGGGCAGGCCCGCGAACGAGAAAAGCGACGCCGTGATGACGAGCGCAAGGAAGGGCTGGGTCTCGGCGAGGCCGCGGAGCCCTTCGATGGTGTCCTTGCCGGTCTTGTTGTAGTAGGCGGTGAGCGCCGTGAACAGCGCGAGCGTGGAAACCACATAGCCGGTGATGTGGAAGAGCAGTGTGGTCGAGGCGTTGCGGCCGACTTCGGCGTCACCATAGCCGATGGCGGCGATGACGATGAGCATGTAGCCGACCTGGCCGATGGACGAGTAGGCCACGAGACGCTTGAGGCTCTTCTGCTGAATGGCTACGAGGTTGCCAAGGAGCATGGTGACGGCCGCAAGGAGGGCGATCGCCCAGCGCCACTCGACCGCGTCGACGACGAAGGCGGCGGTGAAGAGGCGCAGGAAGAGGGCGAAGCCGGCGGCCTTCGAAAGCGTCGAGAGAAAGGCCGTGATGGGCAGCGGCGCGCCTTCGTACGCGTCCGGGCTCCACATGTGGAAGGGCGCGGCGGCAACCTTGAAGCCCACCCCGGCGATGATCAGCATGAATCCGACGACGACGGCGTTGTCGGTGTGGCCGCCGCGGGCAGCGAGCGCGCGGGAGATCTCGTCGTAGCCCGTGGTGTGTGTGACGCCGTACACGATGCTGATGCCGTAGAGGAGCATGGCACTGGAGAAGGCGCCGAGGAGGATGTACTTGAGGCTGGCCTCGCTGCTGAGGCTGTCGCGCTTGAGGAAACCGACGAGGATGTAGAGGCAGAAGCTCAGGAGCTCGAGCGAGATGTAGGCGGTGATGAGCTCGCGCGCGGCGGCCATGTAGACCATGCCGCAGCCGGCGAGGAGGAGCAGCCCGTAATACTCCCCGGCGGTCTTCGTGCGGTCCTTCATGTAGTTGGCGGAGATGAGGGCCGTGACGCCGACGATCCCGGCCGCGAGGAAGCGGAAGTAGGTGGTGAAGTTGTCGGCCTGGATGATGCCCTGGAAGCTGTTGGGCTCCTTCCCGATGTAACAGGCGCTGGCGGCCGCCCAGCCGACGGCAGCGAGCGCGGTGAGGTACGCCAGGGCGTCCCGGCGGATGCGCGGCACGAACAGCTCGAGGGCGATGATCAGCAGGGCTGCGCCCGCGGCGACGAATTCCGGGATGAAGATCGTGTAGTCGCGCATGTTAGCCGGTCACCCCCGGGAGGAGGGTGACGCTGGCGCTGACGCGGTCGGTGAAGGGCGCCCACCAGACGCCCATCATCACGATGGAGCCGATGAGGAGTCCGCCGGCCATGGCGTCGAGCGGGCGAAGGTCGCGCAACGCGCTCCAGCGCGGGTTGAAGGGACCGAAGAACACGACCGAGAACATGCGCAGCATGTAAGCGGCGGCCAGGGCGGCGGCGAAGATCGCGAGCCCGCCGAAGATCGGATAGGTGCGGAACGTGCCCACAAAAATGTGGAACTCAGCGGTGAAGCCGGAGAGGCCGGGAAGGCCGACGTTGGCGAGTCCGGCGATCGAGTAGAACACCACCCACCAGGGCATGACCTTGGCGATGCCGCCGAAATCCTTGAGGTCACGGGTGTGCGCCTGGTCGTAAAGCGCGCCAATCATGAGGAAGACGAGAGCCGTCATGACGCCGTGGCTGAACATCTGGAGCACGGCCCCGGTGACGCCAACCTGGTTCATCGTGGCGAGGCCCATGAGCACGTAGCCCATGTGGCTGACCGAGCTGTAGCCAGAGATGAGCTTGAAATCGCGCTGGGTCAGCGCGGCGGTGGCGCCGTAAACCGCGCCAATCACGCCGAGGACCATGAGGCCGGGCATCCAGAAATCGGCGCCAGCGGGGAGGAGCTGGATGCCGAGCCGGATGATGCCGAACGCACCGAGCTTCATGAGGACTCCGGCGTGCACCATCGAGACGGCCGTCGGCGCGGACATGTGGCCGTCGGGGGACCACGTGTGGAACGGCCAGAGGGCGGCGAGGACGCCGCAGCCGACGACGAAGAACGGGAAGAAGGTCTTCTGGAAGTTCTCGTCGAGGGTCCCATCTTTGCCCGCGGCCCAGAGCGTCGGGAGGTCGAACGTGCCGAGCCCAGCTTCGTGGAAGACCGCGAAGATGCCGATCCACATGAGGACGGAGCCGGCGACCAGCATGAGGGTGAGCTTCATCGCGCCGTATTCCTTGCGCGTGGAGCCCCAGACGCCGATGAGCAGGTACAGCGGGACAACGGCGAGCTCGTAGAAGAAGAAGAAGAAGAAGAGGTCGAGCGAGAAGAAGGTGCCGAAGACGCCGGCGACCAGCACCCAGAAGAGGATGAAGAAATCCTTGGGCCGGTAGTCGAGCTTCCAGGAGGTGAGCGTGGCGGCGAAGGCGACGACGCCGGTGAGCAGCGCCATGAGCGCTGAGATACCGTCGACGCCGAGGTGGAGCGTGATGCCGTCCTTCTTGAGGAAGCCGACGTTGGACACCCAATCCCAGCGCAGTTCCATCTGGATGGGGCCACGGGAGAGCTGGTAAGCGGTGAAGATGTAGACGGAAAGACCGAGCATCGCCGTCGCGAAGAAGAGCGACGTGTACCGTATGGCCATCTTCTTCGAGCTCGGGATGAAGAGGAGGATGAGCGTGGCCAGGAGGGGCTGGGCCAAGGTCGCAAGGACGACATAGCCCTGGGCCTCGTCGAAGGTCATTTCGTCAGCCTCGCAACACGAGCCCGGCAATGGCTAGCCCGAGGACGCCAAGCGCAATGGCCATGGCGTAGTTGGGCACCCTGCCGGTCTGCAGATATTTCAGGATGGAGCCGCTGTAGCCGGTCACCTGGGCCGTGCCGTCGACGCCCGTGTCGTTGACGACGTAGCGGTCGAACCAGGAAACGACGTACGAGAAGCCGAGGACGGCACGGTCAATGCCTTGCTGGTAGAGCTCGTCGAAGTAGAACTTGTTCTTGAGCATGTCGTAGAGGCCGGGGTTCTGCTCGGCGAGGCGTGTGGAGCGGACGAGGCTGCCGCGCCAGTAGAACCAGGCCGCGCTGTAGATGCCGATCACGGCGAGGGCGACTGAGCCGCCGGCCAGCGCCCAGTCTATGTGGTAGCGCTCTGGCTCTTCGAGGAAGACAAACTCGGTGAAGCCCCCGGGGAACTGCAGGGCTTCGCCCACACCGTTGAAGATGAGCAGCCCGGAGACGGCCGCGAGCACGGCGAGGAACACGAGCGGGAGCGTCATGAACAGGCCCGACTCGTGCGTGTGCTCGTAGACGTGCTCGTCCTGGGGCTTGCCCATGAAGGTGCGGATGAAGAGGCGCGTCGTGTAGAAGGCCGTGACGATGGCGGCGAATCCGAGGAGGACGAGGACCCAGCCACCCTCCCACTTCTGCGAGCCGTGCAGGATCTCGTCCTTGGACCAGAAGCCCGCCAGCGGCGCGACTCCGGCCAGGGCCAGGCAGCCCACAAAGAAGGTCGTGCCCGTGACGGGCATCTTCTTCCAGAGGCCGCCGAGCTTGCCCATCTCCTGGTTGTGGTGGGTGGCGTGGATGACGGAGCCGCTGCCGAGGAAGAGGAGCGCCTTGAAGAAGGCGTGCGTCATCAGGTGGAAGAGCGCGGCGTCGCGGTGGCCTGAGCCAAGGGCAACGAACATGAAGCCCAGTTGGCCGACCGTGGAGTAGGCGAGCACCTTCTTGATGTCCGTTTGCGCGAGCGCCATGAAGCCCGTGAGCAGGGCCGTGACGAGGCCCACGATAGTGACGACGAGGAGGGTGCCGTCGGCCACCTCGAAGACGGGGAGGAGGCGGGCCGTCAGGTAGACGCCAGCCACGACCATAGTGGCGGCGTGGATGAGGGCGCTGACCGGGGTCGGGCCTTCCATGGCGTCCGGGAGCCAGACGTGGAAGGGCACCTGGGCGCTCTTGCCCATGCAGCCGAGGAAGACCAGGAGCATGGAGACGAACAGGTAGGTGTGCCCGATTTCGCCAGCTTTCGCCGATTCGATGATGCCCTGGATATTGAAGGTGCCGGTGGCTTTGTAGAGCAGGATGATGCCGATGAGCAGGCCGACGTCGCCGACCCGGGTGGTGACGAACGCTTTCTTCGCGGCCTCGGTAGCGCTGCGCTTCTCCCAGTAGAAGCCGACGAGCAGGAACGAGCAGAGGCCGACCAGCTCCCAGGAGACGTAGAGCAGAAGCAGGTTGTCGGCCATGACGAGCATGAGCATGGAGGCGGCGAAGAGCTGGAGGACGGCGAAGAACCAGAAGTAGCGCGGCTCGCCCTTCATGTAGCCCATGGAAAAGATGTTGACCATGAGGGCGACGGTGGTGACGACCCCGAACATGACGATGGTGAGGGGGTCAATGTAGATGCCCATGCGCAGGTGGAAGGCGCCGACGTCGCTCCACTTGATGTCGTTCACCCATGGGCCGAGCCCTTCGCGGTGGCCCAGGAAGTTCGCAAGGACGATGAAGAAGAGGACGAACGAGGTCCCCGTTGCAGCGACGCCCAAAAAGTCGCCCTGGCGCGGGAGGTAGCGGCCGGCGAAGGCGAGCAGAAGGAACATGCCCGCCGGGATGGCCGCGAGCAACCATGCTTGCTCAGTGATCACTCGTTCGAGCCCCTTACCACTTGAGCGTTGCCGCTTCGTCGACGTTGGCGGAAGAGCGGTGCCGGAACAGGCGGATAACGATGGCGAGCGCGAGGCCCACCTCGGCGGCGGCAACCGTGATGACGAAGACCGCGAAGATCGCCCCAGTGACGCGGTTCGGGTCGAGGTAGGCGGCAAAGGCGACGAAGTTGAGGCTGACGGCGTTCAACATCAACTCGACGCTCATCAAAATGAGCACCGCGTTCCGGCGCGAAAGCACGCCGTAGACACCGAGACAGAACACGATGGCACTGAGGACGAGGTAGTTTTCGAGCGGCACCATGTCTACTCGCCCTCCTCCTGCCGAGCGAGGATGATGGCCCCAATAAGGGCTACCAGCAAGACAGCGGAGGCGATCACGAAGGGTGCGCCATAGAGCTTGAAGAGCTGGTCGCTGATGGTTTCGATCGGGATGTCAGAGGGCGAATTGTCGACGTCGCCGGGCCAATGAGTCGAAACGGCGACCCCGATGAGGACGGCGAGGAGGCCTCCCGAGGCGAGAGCGGCGAAGGGCGCCTGGCTGCCGGTGAGCTTCTCCGGCAGGCCGCTGGCGCCCATACGTGTGAGCATAAGCGCGAGCAGGATGAGCACGGTTACGGCGCCGCCGTAGATGAGGAACTGCACAAGCGCCAGGAATTCGACCATGAGGATGACGTAGAGCGCGCCCACGCCCGCAAGGCTGAGGATGAGGAAGATGGCCGCGTGGATGATGGAGCGGGAGGCAACCACGCCGAGCGACGTGCCCACGATTGCGGCGGCGAAGATCCACCAGAGGACTTCGGTAGCCATTAGCCCGCTCCTCCGCCGGCCAGGGGACTGCCGAGCTCGCGCAAGGTGGCCATGACGTCGTCCGGGATGGCCTCGCCGGCGGACGTGGCTTCATTCGCCTTGCGCTCGGCACGCATGCGCCGGGCACGGACCTTCTCGTAGCTGTTGGGGTCACCCTTGGGGCCAATGCCGATTCCGGGCGGGAAGACCATGCCGTCGCCGGCCGGTGCCGCGGCGCCCGCGGAAGGAGCCTCACCCGCAGCCGGAGCGGCGCCCGCGAGCGTGGCCCAGATCGTCCCGTTCGGGGCGAGGTCGCTGCCGAGGTCGTAGAGCGCTTGCGCCATGTCGTCCGGTATTGGCTCGCCCTTCGCCTGCAATTCCTTGAGCTGGCGCTCGGCGCGCATGCGCTTCGCGCGCACCTTTTCGGCGGAGTTGGGGTCGCCCTTGGGGCCGTCGCCGACGCCGGGCGGGAAGCGCATCGAGCCGTCCGGGTTGGTGCCAGTCAGCACCTCGCCGGCGGCCAGGCCTGCCGCGCCGCCACCGGCGCTCGCTGCCGCGGGCTCGCCGGGCTTCATGTTGCGGTACTTCTCGACGGCCGCCTGGATCTCCGCGGGCACCGGCTCGCCGCGGTCGGTGAACGCCTTCGCCTCGCGCTCGGCGCGCATGCGCTTGGCGCGGAGCTTCGACTCGGAGAGGATCTCGACCTCTTCGCCGGCGGCGGCACCTGCGCCCGCGCGTGCGCCTGCCTTCGGCTTCTCGGGCTCGCGTTCCTGGATGGCCGCGCCTTCGCCACGGGCGATCCGCTCAATCTGCGCCTGGCGGGCCTCGGGGCGGGCACCGAGGAATGCCGTGGGCGGGGGCTCCTCGCCGGCGACGAGCTTTTCGACGAACTCGATGTTGTCGAGCGGGCGGAAGGGGACGGCGAGATGGCCGGACTTGCTGGCGGCGAGCAGCCCGTCGATGTCGACGTGCAGGTCACGGCGGTCGTATGCGGCGTGCTCATGGCCGGCCCAGGTGTTGTCCATGGAGATGGCTTCGAAGGGGCAGACTTCGACGCAGATGTTGCAGCGCATGCAGCGCGCGTAGTCGATCCAGAACTTTTCGACGATCTTGCGCCGGTTGCTGGTGCCCTCGGTGTACTTCGGGTTGTCGTGCATGACGGCGGTCATGCAGTCGACGGGGCAGTTGCGCACGCAGACGTTGCAGCCGGTGCAGAAGGGCTCGTCGTGGTCGAAGTCCCAGGTCAGGATGGGGAAGCTGCGCTGGCGCACGGGGAGCACGTGCTTCTCTTCCGGGTACTGCACGGTGACCGTGCGCCGGGCGAAGGTGGAGAAGGTGACGCCGAGGCCTTTGAGCAGTCCTTTCATGGGGCAGGCACCTGCAGCGTGCGGTAGGCGCCGACGAGCTTCGTGCTGGGTCGCCGCATGGCGCGTTTGATGACGATCGCGACGAGGGCGACAGCGCCGAGCGAAGAGGTGCCGAAAAGCCACCACTCGGAGGCGCCGTAGATGAGGATGAACCCGTTGGCGAGGAGCTGGACGAGTGCGAGCGGCAGCAGCACCTTCCAGCAGAAGCTCATGAGCTGGTCGATGCGCAGGCGCGGCACGGTCGTGCGAATCCAGAAGATGGCCATGATGAAGATGCCGCTCTTGATGAAGGTGAGCGCGAGCTGCCAGCCCCAGCCCCAGTCGTCGCCCTTGGGGTATTCCCAGCCACCCAAGAAGACGACGCCGCCGAAGACGCTGAAGGCCCACATCGAGGCGTATTCGGTGAGCTGGAACATCGACCAGCGGATGCCGCTGTACTCGACGAAGTAGCCGCCGACGATTTCGGATTCGGCGACGGGGATGTCGAACGGGGCGCGGTGCAACTCGGAGAGCATGGCCGTGAAGAAGATGATGAAGGCGAGCGGCTGGAGGACGATGAAGGGACGCTCGTCCTGCATGGCGGCGATGAGGTTGAGGTTGAGCGTGCCCGCGATCATGGCGATGGCCAGGAGGCTGAGGACGAGCGGGATCTCGTAGGAGATCATCTGCGCGGCCGCGCGGACACCGCCGAGAAGGGCGAACTTATTCCCCGAGCCGAGCCCGGCCATCATGATGCCGACGATGTTGAGCCCCAGGATTGCGAACACGAAGAACATGCCGAGCGACAGGTTGCGCACGCCCCAGTCCTTCGCGAAGGGCAGGCTGGCGAGCACCATGAAGACGGGGATGAAGGTTGCGTAGGGGGCGAATTCGAACACCCAGCGGTCAGCGTTGGTGGGCCGGATGTCTTCCTTGGAGACGAGCTTGACGGCGTCGGCGATGCCCTGCCAGAGGCCGTAGGGGCCGGTCTTCATGGGGCCGAGGCGTTGCTGGAAGCGCGCCACGACTTTCCGTTCGCCGTAGGTGAGGTAGATGACCATGACCGTCATGACCAGCGCCACGATCACCACGCGGATGATCATGTCGATCCAGCTGTAGCCGAAGAACGGATCGCCGAAGTTCACTTGTCGACCTCACCCAGCACAATGTCGAGCGACCCGAGGATGATGATGGCGTCGGCCAGGTAGTTGCCCACGACCATTTCGCGGAGCGCGGAGAGGTTGCAGAAGCTCGGCGAGCGGAGCTTCATGCGGTAGGGCTTGACGCCGCCGCGAGCGATCGCGTGGACGCCATACTCGCCCTTGGTGCCTTCGTTGCGGACGTAGCACTCGCTCTTGTCGATGCGCAGGGTCTTGGGCAGGCCGGGATTGAGGACGAGGCCCTTCGGCAGTTCCTGGAGGCACTGCTCGATGATGCGAGCGCTCTGGTACATCTCGGACAGGCGGACGAAGTAGCGATCGAAGATGTCGCCCTGCCGGCCAGTCGGGATGTCGAAGTCGAGGCGGTCGTAGACGCTGTAGGGCTCGGCCTTGCGCACGTCCCAGGGAAGGCCCGTGGCGCGCAGGATGGGACCGGTCACGCCGAGGGCGATGGCACGCTCGGTGGTCAGGGGGCTGAGGTTGCGGCAGCGTTCGACGAAGATCTCGTTGCCGGTGAGCAGGCCGTCGAGGTCTTCGATGCCCTGGCGGATGGAGCCGAGCACTTCGTGGCAGCGCCGCTCGAAGTTCTCCGGGAGGTCCATGGTCACGCCGCCCACGCGGAAGTAGGTGGGGAACATGCGGTCGCCGGAGACTTCCTCGATCAGGTCGTAGATGCGTTCACGTTCGCGCCAGGCGTAAACGAAGGAGGTGCCGAATGAGCCCACGTCGGCGCCGAAGGCGCCCAGGAACATGAAGTGGGAGTTGATCCGCGAGAGCTCCATCATCATGACGCGGATGTACTCGGCGCGTTCGGGGACGGAGATGCCGGCGAGCTTCTCGACGGCCATGCAGTAGGCGCCTTCGCAGCACATGCCGGCGAGGTAGTCGGTGCGGTCCCAATAGCCCATGGCCTGGCGGTAGTCGTTGTTCTCGGTGAGCTTTTCAAGGCCGCGATGGAGGTAGCCGATGTACGGCTCGCAGTCGACGACAACTTCGCCGTCGACGGTGAGGACCATGCGGAAGACGCCGTGGGTCGCCGGGTGTTGCGGCCCGATGTTGATGGTCATGTCGACCGTGTTGAAGCTGGCTTCCTCCGCGGTCAGGACGCGTTCTTCCGGCCAGACGGTCATATCGTGAACCCCGGCGGGCCGCTCTCGATGCCCTGGAGGAGTTCGGCAGCTTGCAACGGGTGCGCTTTGAGGAGCGGGTGGATGTGGAGATCTTCTTCCAGGAGGAGGTTCCTGAGGTTGGGGTGACCGTCGAACTGGAACCCGAACATTTCGCTCGCCTCGCGCTCGAACCAGTCCGCGGCGGGGTAGAGCGAGACGAGGCTGGGCACGTGCGGGTGCCCGGCCGCGGTTGGCACACTGACCTGGAGCGCGTGCCCGTGCGTGAAGGAATAGAGGTGGTACTTGAGCGCCATGCCGTCCGCTTCGTAGTCGACGCCGCTCACGTTCCGCAGGAAGTCGAAGCGGAGGTCCGCGTGGTCGCGAAGAGTCGTGGCGAGCGCGAGCAGGGCGGAAGGCGCGACCCGGACGTCGACGTCGGTCGTGGTCTCAGCCAGGGTTGTTTCGACGCCGGCAAGGCGCGCGACGAGCTCGCCGAGCCCGGCGGCGGCCGTCTGCTGCCCGGTGGGGTACGGGTAGGTCTGCGTCATCCGACCATCCGCTTTTCTTCCATGATCTTGCGCTGGAGAGCGAGGAAGCCGTCGAGCAGCGACTCAGGGCGAGGCGGGCAGCCCGGGACGTAAACGTCCACGGGGATGATCTTGTCGACGCCCTGGAGGACACGGTCGTATTCGGTGTAAGGCCCGCCATTCGTGGCGCAGGCGCCCATGGAGATGACGTACTTCGGGTTCGGCATCTGCTCGTAGAGCAGCTTGATCGCGGGCGCCATCTTCTTGGTGACGGTGCCGGAGACGATCATGACGTCGCTCTGGCGGGGGCTCGGCCAGGGGACGATGCCGAAGCGGTCGAGGTCGTGGTTGGCCATGAAGGTGCCGATCATCTCGATCGCGCAGCAGGCGAGGCCGAAGGTCATAGGCCAGAGCGACGACTTGCGGCTCATCGCGAGGATGGTGTCGACGGGCACCTGGGCGACGCCCGGGAGGACCAGCTTGTAGGCAGCCACGGCGTGCGGAAGCTCGACGGGGAGGAGCCGTTCGAGCTCGGCGCCGAAGTCGGGCACGTACGGCTCGGGGGCGGACGTCTCGCTCATTTCCACTCCAGGACGCCGCGCTTCCATGCGTAGGCGAGGCCGGCGGCGAGCACGCCGATGAAGACGAGCATTTCGTAGAAGACGAAATACGGCATGCCCTGGAAGGTGACTGCCCAGGGGAAGATGAAGACTGTTTCGACGTCGAAGATGAGGAAGAGGATGGCGATCAGGTAGTAGCGGACGTGCACCTGCGCCCAGTTGCGGCCGACGGGGAGCATGCCGCACTCATAGGAGACGCCCTTGGCGCGCTCACGGGCGTAAGGCGCAATCAGCTTCGTGCCGACGAGAGCCGAGAAGACGAGGACGAAGCCGCCGATGGCGGCGGCCATAATCGCGGACCAGGAGTCGTAGAAGCTCATCGGCGGCTGCTCCGGTGGTGGGCGAAGAAAAAGCAGAGCGCCGGTCCACGGGTGGGCGACGGGGCTCTGCTGGTCATGGTGCGGCCAGTCTCCGTACGGGAGCGGGGGCGCGTTTGGGGCGCGCGACCGCTTGTGACTTCGGGAACAAACTCTACGCCGGGAGGTTGGGCCGGGCAAGAGACGGGAAAGAGGCGCCGAAATCGGGGTCCAGCAGCTACGCCGGCGGTGGCTGCTGGCCTGGCGCAGGGACGACTTCGCTACGGCTTGTGGTGGCGGGCTGGCCGGCGAGGCGCGCGGGAATCCACTCGAGCAGGAGGGCGTCGATCTCGGCGCGGGCCTGGATGAGGCTGTGGCCGGTGTCGGCGTAGAGCACGATCTCGCGGGGGTCGAGGGCACGCCGGAACACGTCCTCGCTCGCTTCGTGGTCGAGGATGCTGTCGGCCGTGCCGTGGACGAGGAGGAGCGGCTTGCCCAGCCGCTCGACTTCACGCGTGCCGTAGAGCTGCGGCGAGAGCGAAGCGACGGCGGCCACGGCGGGGGAGAGCTCGCCCGCCTTGATCACGACGGCTGCGCCGAACGAATGACCCACGAGCACGACCTGCGCGGCGCCGATCCCGCGGAGGAACGAGCAGCCCGCGAGCGCGTCGAGCACACATTCGTCGAACTGGTTGGGGTGGCGGTACTCGACGCGCATGACGGTGATGCCGAGCACGTTCAGGGCCCCGGCGAGGCGGGGGTAGAGGCCCGCGGCCGGGCCTTCGAGCCCGCCCATGGCGCCGCCCACGCAGACAACGGCGCCGGTGCCGCCCTCGACCGGGTGCAGGATTCCCTGGATGTCGCCGCGCGTCGTTTCGAGGACGACGCGAAAGCTGCCGGGCGTCTCGCCCGGAGAGGCGGCCACGCGGGTCAGGCGGAGGTGAAGGTCGCCGTCCTCGTCGCCGGGCATGCGGCGACTATACGCCGTGCGCGAGGATGGGGCGGCTGCTAGCATCGAAGGAGAGCGTCCCGCGGAAGCAACCGGATTCCCGGCCTTCCTCGGATTGGGGGAGCCCAGGTATGTGCGGCATTGCGGGGATCCTGCGGGAAGAAGGCGAGACGATCCCGCCGGGCGCGATCGACGCGATGATCGCGATGCTGCGCC